>ERZ1048872.363-NODE-363-length-51541-cov-9.761955_pt1 | contig 51541 bp, 45 predicted proteins | sample MGYA00383100_ERZ1048872 | MGnify/ENA primary metagenome ERZ1048872 (study PRJEB29581, sample SAMEA5548370) | metagenome | biome: marine; feature: coastal; material: water | depth 50 m | study: Short-term variability in the microbial, nano- and picoplankton...
TAAACATAGCCATAGTGTTGCCGATAATATTGTTGAACAACAGTTTAATCCCAGTGAAGTCGATGGCTTTTGTAGTTATTCAGTTGATAAAGTACCTGAATATGAAATAGCCCGATTACTTGGTTGTGACGAAGTTAAATTCTTCTCACAAATCCCCCATGGCGGTGGCGCAGCATGTGCACCTATCATGCATGCAGCTATGGCGGTAGCAAGTGGTGTAGCAAAAACTGTAGTAGTGTACCGCGCTATGAATGAACGTTCTTGGTACCGTTTTGGTACAGGAGATTACGGCTTTGCATCGTCACCTATCTTCGAAAACGTGAACTATGGCTATTATATGCCACACGGTTTTCACACACCTGCAAGTTGGGTTGGTATGTTTGCGCAACGATACATGCATGAATACGGTGCTACTTCAGAAGATTTTGGACGAGTATCTGTTGCTTCTCGTGATTTTGCCGCAACAAATCCAGCGGCTTTCTTTTATGAAAAGCCAATTACCTTAGAAGATCACCAAACATCAAAGTGGATTTGTGAACCTTTACGTTTGCTTGATTGTTGTCAAGAATCTGATGGTGCAGTGGCTATGGTTATCACCAGTGTCGATCGTGCTAAAACCTTAAAACAAAAACCTGTTGTTATTAAAGCGGGCGCTCAAGGTATTGCGGAAGGTCAGCAGATCATGACTTCATATTACCGTGAAGATATTACTGGTTTGCCGGAAATGGGCATTGTTGCTAAAGAACTTTACGCACAATCGGGTTTGGGTCCTGATGACTTCCAAACGGCGGTTATTTACGATCACTTTACCCCGTTTGTATTACCACAACTTGAAGAGTTTGGCTTTGCTGAACGTGGCAAAGCCAAAGACTTTATTCGCGCTGGTCATCATGAGCGTGGTGGTAAGCTGCCTATTAACACGCATGGCGGACAATTGGGCGAAGCCTATATCCATGGTATGAACGGTGTGGCAGAAGCGGTTCGACAAGTACGCGGTAGCGCGGTTAACCAGGTTGACGATGTGGAAAATGTCCTCGTTGCGGCTGGTACTGGCGTACCAACCAGTGGCCTTATCTTAGGTACAGCAGGCGCAGAGTAAGGAGATAAACATGTTCATTGATTTAACACCAGAGCAACGGGCACTTCGCCTAGAAATACGTGATTACTTCCAACAATTAATGACCCCTGAGCTGCGTCAGAAGCTTAGAGGCAAAGAAGGTGGCGAAGATTTTCGTAATGTCGTTCGCCAAATGGGTAAAGATGGCTGGTTAGCGGTTGGTTGGCCAAAAGAGCAAGGTGGCCAAGGCTACCAAGCGACTGAACAGCTAATTTTCTTTGAAGAAGCAAACATCGCTGGCGCGCCACTTCCCTTTGTAACTATTAGCACGGTAGGTCCAGCATTAATGTCCTACGGTAGTGATTTACAAAAAGAAAAATTCTTACCGGGTATTGCTAATGGTGAAATCCATTTTGCCATTGGTTACTCAGAGCCTAATGCTGGATCTGACTTGGCGACCTTAAAAACTAAGGCAATCTCTGAGGGAGATAACTTTATTGTTAATGGCAATAAGTTATGGACCTCTGGCGCTGAATCGGCTGATTATATTTGGCTTGCTGCAAGAACAGATGAAGAACTAGCGCGGCATAAAGGCATCTCAATAATGATCCTTGATACCCAAAGTGAAGGTTTTAGTAGTACAGTTATTCCAACTTGTTCGAACCCAACTGCGGCAACTTATTACGATGACGTAAAAGTGCCAAAGGAGATGCTAGTTGGTGAGCTAAACGGTGGTTGGAAACTTATTACCGCGCAGCTAAACCATGAACGTTTAGGCTTAGGTTCTTGGTCTGATAAGGTCGTTGGCTTATATCGTCGTGTTTATTTATGGGCTAATAGCCAAAATGAACAAGGTAAACGTGCGACAGATAACCCTTGGGTACGTTCTGCGCTTGCCGAGTGTTATGCCAAGCTAGAAGCGATGCGCTTAATTAACTTCCGTATTGCTGCCGATTTAGAGCAAGGTCTAATGGATATTGCCCTTGCGTCAGTAACAAAAGTGTATGGTAGTGAATCGGCCATTGAAATTTTGCGCAAACTTATTGATATTGTTGGGTTGAAGTCTATGGTACGAGATGATTCGGCGGCATCATTTTTAATGGGCGAACTAGAATATGAAGTGCGTGCCTCAGTAACACTAACCTTTGGTGGTGGCGCTAATGAAATACAACGTGAACTTATTTCACAGTTTGGTATAGGTATGCCACGCGCCATTAGGTAGTAGGAGATAAATATGAGTGAGTTAGATGAATTTCGTCAAGAAGTTCGCGCTTGGCTAGAGGCTAACTGCCCAATGTCACTGCGCACACCCACCCCAGACGCAGAACTCCTTTGGGGCGGTAGTAAAGTCAATTTCACCTTTGATGACCAGCGCCTATGGTTTGACCGTATGCGTGACAAAAACTGGTTCTGTCCAACGTGGTCAACTGCTTACGGTGGTGGTGGTTTAAGTGCCAAAGAAAACGGTATATTAGAAAGTGAAATGCGCCGCTTAAAATGTCGACCACCTCAAATCAATCTCGGTATTTGGATGCTAGGCCCTGTGCTTTTGCAGCACGGCAGTGAAGAGCAAAAGAAACAGTTTCTAACTCCGATGACTCGTGGTGAAGTACGCTGGTGTCAAGGTTTTAGCGAGCCAAATGCCGGCTCTGATCTTGCCAGTATCCGCACTAGCGCGGTAGACAAGGGCGATCACTACCTAATAAATGGTAGTAAAATCTGGACCTCTTACGGCGATCAGTCAGATTGGATGTATGCGCTTGTACGTACCGATCCAAAAGCACCTAAGCATCAAGGTATCAGCTTATTATTGCTTGATATGCATAGCGAAGGCGTTAAAGCAGCACCTATTGATCTGATCAGCGGCAAATCAACCTTCTGTGAAGTGTTCTTTGATAACGTTGTGGTAGCCAAAGAAAACTTAATTGGTGAAATTAATAACGGCTGGAAATTAGCGAAAGAGCTACTTCAACATGAGCGTAGCGCTATGTCTAAATTTGGTGAGTTTCAGTTGCCAACCCACTTTGATTTGATGTCATTGGTTAATGAATATATGCCTGCTCCCCATAGTAAAAGTGAAGCGGCACTGCTTGATAAAACCGTTGCAGCCAACATGGAAGAGTGTGCTTATAACTTAACGGTGCAACGTTTAACTCAAGAAATGCAAGCAGGTCAAAATTGTTTTGGTTTAATGTCGATAATGAAATTTGTCCACACCGAGCAGGAAAAGACTAAGTTTGAATTGCTACTTGATGCTATGGGATATCGCGGTTTAGGTTGGGAAGATGACAGCTTTACAAAGCAAGAGCAGTCAATTACCCGCGCATGGCTAAATAGCTTTGCTCAAACCATTGCTGGTGGTTCGTCAGAAGTTCAACTGAACGTTATCGCCAAGCGCGTCTTACAACTACCTGAAAATAAAGGAACAAGCTAATGAGTATGGTATATAGCGAAGACGATCGTATGTTGGCCGATACGGCCGAAGAGTTTCTTGCCGCTAAAAGCCCTGTTTCAGCACAGCGTGCATTACGTGACAATGAAGCACCGCTTAACTTTGATGCAGAAATTTGGCAACAAATGATGGAACTTGGTTGGGGTGCTATCACTTTTCCTGAAGAACTTGGTGGCTTAGACTTTGGTTACAAGGGCTTAGGTGCTGTTTTTGAAGCCATGGGTAAACACCTTAGCGCTTCACCTATGTTGTCATCCGTAGTGCTTAGCGGTTCATTACTGCATCAGCTAGCGAATGAATCTCAGCAAGCGTGGCTTAGCGCCATTATCAGTGGTGAAAAGCGTTTGGCGTTAGCGATTGACGAGCAAGCTCGCCATAAGCCAAATTCCATTGCAACCACAGCAACAGCGGATGGTGACGGCTTTGTACTAAATGGTAAAAAAACCATGGTGATTGATGGTGTTAGCCCTGACGGTTGGATTGTTGCAGCAAAACATCAAGAGGATATTAGCTTATTCATTGTGCCCTTTAGCGATGAAGTTAAAGTAAGCAGGGTAAAATTAATTGATTCACGTAATTATGCAAACCTAACGTTTGAACAGCTTAAGTTACCTGCTGATGCTCTGCTGGGCAAAGCTGGTGAAGCATCAACGGCGCTTGATAAAGCACTAGATCTTGGCCGTTTATGTTTGAGTAGTGAAATGCTCGGTGCCATTAAAGCCATTTTCGCCATTACGGTTGAATACTTGCAAGTACGTGAACAGTTTGCTGTTAAAATCGGAACTTTTCAAGCACTACAACACCGGGCTGCCAAGTGTTTTATTGAGCTAGAGTTAGCACAATCGACAGTTATTTCTGCGCTATCAAAAGCGGATAGTGATGCTGATGACTTTGCTGCTAGCGTAAGTTTGGCAAAATGGAAACTGTCGAAAGCTGCCGATCTGATCAGTGGTGAAGCGGTACAAATGCACGGTGGTATCGGCGTAACCGATGAGCTAGATGTTGGACTTTACCTAAAACGCATTCGTGTTGCTCAAATGAGTCTAGGTGATGTAGATTTTCACCAAGAACGTTATGCTAACTTAACGGCTTAACAAGCAAATTACTCCATTTCAAAGTCGAGGCCATCAGCTTATCACTAATGGCCTTTTTTAATCATATCAAATTAGTCACATCAAAGTCTTACGCGTCATAGTTGCCAGAAAGGCTGGGGAGAAGGAGTCACCACTCGTATCATCCCAAAAGTTTGAGACATATTTATTCAATATTTTTTAAGGTATATATGAACGATTTAGAAACACGGCTGAGTCAGGTAGAGCAGCGACTGAAGCTTACCGAAGATGAATTAGAGCTGCGTAATCTCATGGTACGATATGGTTTGGCAGTGGACTGTGGTGATGTAGAAACGGCACTAGCTTGTCATAGCGAGAATGCTATCTATACAGTTAGCTCTCCTACCACGGGTAGAGACGACATGGATATTGGCGATTTGCACTTAAGTGGTCATCAAGCTATTGCTGATATGTTAAAGTCCGACATGCATCAATCTCTCATACCTAATTGCGCTCACACGGTTGGCCCATTTACCATTGAACTAAATGGGGATAGCGCAAGAGCTACCGGTTATTCAAGGCTTTATCATCGCAAAGAAGACGATTTCAATTTGATGCGTTTAGCAGTAAATGAATGGCATTTTATGCGTGGTATTCATGGTTGGTTGATCACAGCGCGAGAGTCACGCCTTATTGGGGAAAATGAGGCAAAAAGCTTATTGGCTCGGGCAGCGTTTTACCCAGCAACACATCATAAAAATATTTGACCGTCAGAAATACTTATACCATTTTAACAGTCGATAATTGCCAAGGCGATATATGATCACTCACTCATAACAAGCTTAATCGCTTCTAGGCCTTTTCGTAAGCTTACTTCATCTGTCGCATAGTTAATACGAATGCACTCGTGTTTATGTGACCAATCGTCCTCTATACTTATAAAAAAATTGTGCCCCGGAATAATATAAACATCTTTTTCTTTTAAACGTTGATAAAGTGTTTCACAACTTATTTTGGCATCTTTAAACCACAGCCACATAAAAAATGCGCCCTCTACCTTATGTAAATAAACCGACATATCACCAAAGACTTCGTTGAAAAGTCGTATGGCCGTTTGTGACTTGTCACTATAATAAGGCTTAACTACATTGGTGCACATGTTGAGCAATTCTTTATCTTTGATCATACGCGTGAGCAATGCTGGGCCTAGGCTGTTAGGTGTAAGGATCATGCTACCATTAATATGACCAAGGGCTTGAATAATACCTTTATTGGCGATGACTATTCCAGTGCGTAAACCAGCTAAACCTAATTTTGATAAAGACATGCACAAAATAATATTACAATTCCACGTTAACGTTGCATCGGTGTATATACAGCCGGGAAAGGGGTATCCGTAAGCGTTGTCGACAATTAATGGGATGTTATATTGCTGAGCTAGTGTATCTAGTTGTTTTAGCTCCTTGTCGGTGATGACGTTACCTGTGGGGTTTGTTGGCCTTGAGACGCAAAGGGCGCCAATAGAGCTATCTGATGCTAATGTTTGGGCTACGGCCTCAAAATTAACCACATACTTGAACTGCTTTGACTTCGTTTCTGTGTCTAAAATTTCAATGTCAGGTTTAATGGCAATAAACATATCTTCTGATAAGCCTTGGTCAGCATAGCCTACATATTCAGGTGCTAAAGGAAACAGAATCTTTTTGTGTTTACCATCAGGCATATCTCCTGCAAATAAATTAAACAACACAAAGAAATTTGCTTGGCTACCATTGCTTAAAGCAATGTTGTTTTCATCTATATCCCAAGCGTAATTTTCATTGAGTTTATTCGCAAGCGCGATGCGAAAATCTTCGTTACCTTGGGGGTGATCGTAAAGCCCAATAACCTTATCAACTTGTGTACTAGTCATTAGCTTTTGTAACTCGCTAACAAACACTTCATTTACCTCGGGAATAACCGCAGGATTACCACCACCAAGCATAATGATATTAGGATTTTTGCTGTTTTTTGCGTTGCCTAAATCTTCCATTAATTGGCTTATACCATTGGGTCGGGTGAACTTTGAGCCGAATTTTGATAAGTTCATACTGTTTACAAGATTTAATAAATATGGCCCCCAAGTATAACTGAAATCAATTTATACCGCTTGTGCAATATAAGGAAGTATCGTGATAGAAGCTTTATCCTATGTTATGGCGTAGTTAAGTAGTGTTATAGTTGATTTTTTAGGGGCACACTTGAGCAATGATGAGGTCGTTAACATTTTATGTTGATAAATATGTTAATACTGTCTGGAAATCATTACTGCATTAATTCGAAATTGTATCGTAAAGTAATACTACAATAATATCTCTATCTCACAAAGGGGGCGATTGAGCCTTAGAATTTATAGCCTAAAAAACTTTTTTGTTTCACAGGTTTCTAAGGCGCTGTGGGGTACATTGTGCCACAGAGTATTTAGTCTTTAAAAATTATGTTCGTTTAAAATATGATTTTTTGAAAATATCGTAATGCCAACAGTACCACTTTATAGTCATTACTATTTGAATTTAATCACACTTTGATTGTTTAGAATATTTACTGGTTTCAGACTAATATTTACTACAAAACAGTTCACTAATTCGCAGGAACTTTAAAGAAACTGGCTAGTATAAGGCAAGTAACTCTTTATGTGTTCAATTCCGAATTCGGCCAACTTATTGAGTTCAGTAAAAATATAATCGTTAGGCTTTTCGTCTTGTTCTTTGGCTTGTAGAATCAACGCTTTAAGCTTACGCCAGAAATCCATATTGGCTTGAATGAGTACATCTTGTAACTGTAAAACTTCTTTTAGTTGATTGTCGGATATCTCTAAGTCACTTTTACCGAAAAGACAATAGCTTAGCATAACTTTAAGTGCTTTTTGTTTACCTTTTTCAGGCAGGGTCAACATGTTTAATGTCACTTTATTTTGCTTTCGTTCTATTGTGTCGGGCAGGTATTTGGATAGGTGGCGTATCTTTTCAGGCAATGAACCTGCGCTAGCGGGAGAGTGGTTGTAATAAATAGCGACTTCTCGTCCCGTATCTAACTTTATCGCCACAGGAACTGAGAATAGCCAAGGGGAGCTCAGGTCGACAAAACCATAAATCAGTAGGGTTTTTAGCGGGTCTTCCAAATTATATTTAACAAATACTTCGTTAGTTTTTTTGTCAGGTAAGGTTTCAATTGAGATGTCATTGGTAGATGAACTTGTGAGAAAACCATTTTTGTTACTGTGGTGATTTAGAAAGTCGATAATACCTAATATACCATCAACATTTTTTTCTTTTGTTTTAATTCCAGCGCTTCTTAGACCTTCGTTGTTAAAGTTAAATGCCCTAGAGCCCCAAAAGCTCTCTAAAATTAGTTGTTCTTGGGCACCCGAACGAAGCAACTTAACATAGTGGTGAATCTTTGGGTTTAAAGAATAAGGCATAAAAATAAGCTCTAATAATTCTTTATGCTGCTGAAGTCGGGTGATTGGAAAGCTTTGTGCCCACGTTTCAAACTTATTGGTGAGGTTATAAATTTCTACCATCATTTTCATCACCGGTGCTGCTGAAGGATTCATTTGATTTTTTTTATCACGACAAAGGAGCTTATTTCCTGTCAAGCTTAAATTATAATCTGTCAAAAGCGGCATGAGTGTTAATGGAATACTCAGTAATTTTTGCGCGCTATCGGCCGTGGCTTGTATTGAAAGATTACCATCTTGCTCGATGATGTTTAAGCAAGGATGAAAGAAACCACCATTTTTTTGAGTATAATTGAATAGCCGTTTTATGATAGCGACTACCGCTTGGTTTTCTCCAGTTATTTGCACTTCACAAGGCAATATCGATTTTTCAACGTTGGAATCTTCATTTTGTGCTTTCTGAATAGGAGCTTTTAAATAGTTGTCTATTAACTCAGAAAACCAAGTATCACCTATATACAATGCCTCTAGCTTAGTTAATGTTTCATTTAGCTCTTTTTGTAATCCTAAGTGATGTAATGACCCTAAAATAAAACCAATTTGTTGCTTGGAATAATGCTCTAAATCGAGCAAGGCTTGGACTAAATTTTGTTTAGCATCAACTTCACGTTCTAGCTTTATTAAAGCATCAATTATTGCAAGTTTAGCTTCATAAGCGTATTTTGAAACCCCCTTTAATTTGCTGGCCATTTCCATGACTTTTTCAAAGTTTTCTTGCTTATTATAAAGGTCGGTTAATTGAAAATAGGTGCTGGCATTATTGAGTGTCGGATCAATTTTTATACTTTGTTCAGCGGCAAGAATGGCGGCTTTTATATTGCCTTCTTTTGCGTGGCATGATACTAGGTTATCTAGTATATGTTTGCTGTTAGGCGATAAGTTTAATGCCTGCTGCCAACGAATAGCAGAGCGCTTATGTTGTTTCAATTTAAAAAGACAATAAGCCTCTGCCTCAATAGGCTGCAATAGGCTTGTGTTTCCTCTATTGAGCTTGGCAAGAATTTGTAACGCTTTTTTAAATTTTCCTTGTTGTATCAGTTGCTTTGCTTGATTGAGCTTTGCATCCATTTTTTTTCCAAAAACTTAACAGTATAATTTTGCTTTAACCCAATATATAACACCTTATGAAGTTATATAGTAGTTTCTTTTGCGCGAAATTGAAGTTGATTAGAAACAAAAAAGCCGCACTAATAAGTAGCGCAGCTTTATAGGTTATATATTGTTAAGTGTTATGTATTTGGCGAGCGTCTTCTTCTTGCCCAAAGACCTGCCAGCGCCAATGAGAATATCGCAAACGTTGATGGCTCCGGAACGTCTTTTGGATCATCAGGGTAAACAACGTCGGCATCACACGTATCATGATGACAATCAGAGGGAGTTTTAGGCTCGGAAGCATGTAATGCATCTAAACTAATAATGTGGGTATCACTTTGATAGCCAAAAGCCTCTAAGTTAATGTTGGCTAAATCACCAAAAAATAAAGCATCTGAGTCTTTGACATCGAGTTCAATTTCTAAGCCCCAACGAAAGTCCCATTTAATTAAATTCCCATTTATTTTATTTTCATCGATATTTGCAATATTATAACAAGAAGAATCACTTCTTGACTCACTATGTATGCCATCACAATCTTGCGTTTGTGGGGAATGATCTTCATAGTCCTCACCCCAGCCTTGGGCCTGCACTCTGTTGTAATCTGAAGTAGAAAGGTACCTGATATTTATCTTACCATCATCGGTTGTATAGACACCGTCTCCTATATCTGTGTCCTTACCTGCTTCTTTTAATGTTTTGCTATTCGTTGTACTTGGGTCGTATTCGCCAATTGCATTGCCTTTGGAAAATTGTTGTGGATTAAAGCTAACACCGTATACATCTCCTTCCTCACTAGTTAACTGTAACGCAATAAATTCACTGCCAATTGCTTTATCTAAATTATCTTGTGTGCCTTTCTTCGAATCCTTCCATCCAACGTCATATTTATCTTCCCCACCGTAAGATAAATCTTTAAAGCCTAGCGGGTGGCTAATATATAGGTATTGTTTCCCATCGTCGCCCGTAGAAAGAGCAAGAATACCACCCGTTATAGGTGTTGGGTTAGGCAATTCAGAATTGTAGTAATTTATTGCAAAAACTTCTGAGTAATTATCGGTTCCATCTTCATTATCAAAATGGCCATCAAAATTTACCGAGCCGGCAGATGCTCCGAAACTAACGCTTACCATTAATGCAAGACTTGTTTTCTTAAACATTGTAAGAACCCTTTTAAATGAATCATAACATTACAACAAATGCAAAATTGTTACTAATAATCTGTCTATCTAGTTATGATAGCAATATTGATGCCAACGAAAAATACTCTCTTATTACAATGACCTATAAAACACTTCTTTTTGACCTCTCTATAAAGTGTAAAAAAAACGGACAGTTGTGCGGGCGAATACACCCCATACGTTCTAGAGGCTTTTCAATAATTTTATGGCTGCACTTTTTTCTGGGAAGTCTTTTTCTACTGCTACTACCTTGTTGAGTTCTGTTAAGGCCTCTTTATCGCGATTCAATTTGTGCAAGGTAAAGCCTAAATGATACCAGTTTGCAGGATTTTCGGAATTTAAGGTATAGGCGTCTCGTAGATAGGTGAGACCTTGGTTTAGTTGTTCAGAATTAGTTAGGATCCAACCTTTGGTATCAAAAAAGTCAGCGATGGTGCTGTCCAATTCGATGGCTTTTTCTATATAGCTCAATGCCATTTGTGGATCTGTTGTCATTAAAATGTTCGCCAAATTGTTGAAGGCGTATTTTATATTTGGATAAGTTTCCATTTTTATTATTTGTAAGTAATGCTGTTTTGCTGCTTGCTCGTTGCCTTGATCTAACAGGTAATCTGCCAAAGTATGCCTCTGAAATGCGGTTTCATCTGGGTATTTTTCTACGATTGTGCTCAGTGCTTGTTCAAATGCTTTATTGCCTATTTGATAATCAGAAGCAATGTTCTTTAATCGAGTAATGGCCTGATGATAGTTATTGTTGAGCGTTAGGGCAGTTAGAAAATGTTGCAGAGCTTTGTCAGGTCGCTCTTTTTCTAACGCAATGTCGCCAGCAAGTAACTGGACATTGGCGTTATTTGCATATTCCTTCATCAGGGGAGCTATTATCTCTGTAGCTTGCTCAACTTTATTTTGGGTTAGGAGCAACCGTAATAGCTCTATCTTTAGATAAATAAACTTGGGTGATAGGGACAAGCCTTTCTGTAAGCTTCTTTCAGACTCTTGATAAAACCCCGCTAAACGCTGTTTTTGCGCTAGGATGAGTAGCATTTGATGCTCATCACTCCACAAACTGTAGAGAATATTGTAATCACGGCGAGCAGCATCAAGGTTATTCAATAGCATATTTAGTTCAGCTTTTTCTAACAAATATTTAGGTTCTAGCAGAAACTTTTTATTTAAATATTCCAATTCTGTTAACGCTTTATCTAGTTCGCCTTGCAGTCGATAAATTCGAACAATGTTTTCTAATGGTTTGGGGCTGTTATTCTTTGATTTTCCTTTAGCCTTGATTGAAGCTTCTAATGCCTCGTCAAGTTTCTTTTGAGCAACTAATGTATTTGACAAAAGCAAAGAAGCTAAAAAGCTAGAAGGTTCTAGTATTATCAGTTTTTCTGCTGCTCTTTGTGCCTGATAGTAATTTTTGGTTAGGTATAGTAGCTCTGCTTGAATATACTGTGCTCTATAGTTATTTGGTCTCAATTTCAACACTTGCGCATTGAGTATCTCGGCCTCTTGATACTGTTTTAATGCCAACAGTTCATTGGTTTTTAACTGCATATAGTCAACATTGGCAGGGTTGATAGTTAATAAATCATTTAATATCTCTAGCGCTTCATTATGTTGTTTATTTTGTGAGTGAAGAATAGCTTTAATTCGTTTATGATTTGATTTTGTCGTTTTTTCACTAATTTTTTGTTCAAAAAACTGTAACGCTTCAGGGTAACGATGTTGTGCTTGAAGCACTTTTACTCTGAGTAGTTTCGTCGCAATGTGTGGGCCGTGAATAAGTTCTAGTTCATCAATGAGCATATTACACTTTAGCGTGGCTTTATTGATTAAGTATTGATTGCAAAGTCTGACTGAAGTAATCAAGTCTTGAGTGACTAAAGCGTAATTTTTTTCCATTAGGGCTACAGCCTCGGTTGCTCGATCTTGCTTCATATAGATATCAGCTAGTATGGTAATGGCATATAAATTGTCGCCACCTTCAGCTAAATAGCGTTGGATAAGCCCCGATGCTATGGCATAGCTTTCTAAGATATAGTTAGCCAAGCCAGAAACATAAAGCAATTCTGGTAACTCAGTTAATATTTCTGGAGATATAATAGATAGTTGTTGAGCAAGTTGATCGTATGCCGCTTTCGCTAAATCATTTTGTTTAGACATTGAGTGTAAGCGTGCGTTGAGTAGCATTAGGTATGGGTCGTCAGGGGTATTTATTAACAAGGGGTCTATAATCGAACGTGCATCTGAAGTTTGATTAAGGGTGACGTATGTTTGCGCTAGTGAACGGCCAATTAAGGGGGCATTTGGTTTAAGTTTATTCGCTTGCTCAAGCAAAGGTAGAGCTTTTTTATGTTGTTTCTGTCTTATTAATATTTGCGCTTGTAAGTATAATACGGATGAATCATCGGGGTGTAGGTTGTTGATTTTATCTATGAATTCATTGGCTTTGTTGAATTTGTTTTGATGAATATAAAATAAAGCCATTTTTTCAAGAATTTTCTTTTCATTTGGTTTTATTTCAAGTGCTTGGTTAAATTTTTTCAAGGCTTGTTCATTGTCTTGTTGATGTTGCCAAGCATTGCCTTGAATGATCAAAAGCTGGTATGTATTTGAACGGTTCAGTTCATTAATAGCCATTGACGTAACTTTGGCGTAGTTTCTTTGCATCATGTAAGCTTCAGCTAATGCAGTGTAAGCGAGATTTTTATCAACGCCCAGTTTTAATACTTCAGTTAACTGCTGAATAGCAGTATTGGACTGTTTATTTTTTAAGAGCACTTTGCCTAATAGTAATTTAGAAGACAGGTGCGAAGGACTCTGCTTAATAGCGTTTTTGAGATGGATATGAGCGGTATTGTATTCGCCTTCATGAAAGCTTCTTAAGGCTTTTTCGTAGTCGTCATTGGGCTCTTGCATTTGCGTATTGCCTAACAAAGACACGATTAAAAACAACAAAAATACGAATATTTTGCTTCTTAGTTGCACGACTATACCCTTAAAAAATAACTTGAAATCAGTTTTATGATATTAGCTAATCTACACTACTACAAGTTAATTCATCCCCTTAGAGTCAAGTTATTGCGTAAGAAATAGTTGAGCACACCTAGGATAAGTTACTAACAGTTAGGTTAGAATACGGTATTTAATATACATACAAAAATCTTTTCAAAGTTATAGCTAGTAACTGTTTTTTTATTACATATTAAATGTCACTAGATGGTTGTGATTTTTAATGTCACAGCTTGAGTGGATTATATTAATATATTGATTTTTATTGTTAAATGAACTTAAATATTGTCAGTGGATGGTTGTATCAATAATTTCAATAAGTTACATCAAGTAAAGCAATTTTGCTACATGGTGTGTTACATGAAAGCTTCAAATATTCCCTATTTACATTGCCGTAATGGTATTTACTATTATCGAAATAACTCCGTTTGAAAGTCTTTAAGAACACGCTGTAAAAAAGGAGCCTTTAGAAAGCTTAGTGTGACTCTATTTGGCACTACGTCAGCACTAAACAACACTATAATTTCACCTAATGACGCTTCTGTAACATCGTCGGACACTAAATTAACACCTCATGACACCTCTAAGTTCATCAAGGATTATCTAGATTAAAATGGTGCTAGATGGTGTGCGAGAGAATTAACACGAATCAAAAGCTCATTAAGCTTCTTGCCTAATGGTTTTATTACGAGACAAATAGCTATTGAGTTAAAAGCTACCATCTTAGCCATTAAAACAGTGACTACCTTCAATCGCTACCTAAAGTACTTCAATGCTTTTTATCGTTGGGTGTTAGCCAATAATACTCAGAACAAATGGTGAATCGAAGGCCCAACAGGTTACTCAAAAAAACAATAAACAGTTGGCTTTTGCTCCTTCGTCGCTAATTTTAGCCAACATATTTTTTGCCCATTAAATGAGGCGTTATATTTTTCAATAATTGTATTGAACTAAACTAATCCTTATTCGTCTTATTTTAGGTATTTAAGTTTTGAAAGGATATGAAAATGAAAAGAGTATTACTCTGTTTAGCTTTGTTAAGTGGTTGTGCAACTCAAGGAATAAATAGAGTAGATCAAAATGAAATATTGAAAGAATTCTATGCTTCAGTTCATTCTATTAAGCAAGTTAAACTTTCATCTGAGGTTAAAACAGGAATTATTGGTGGTACAGTCATAGGAATAATTGATGAGTTAGATGGTGATCATGAAGATATGATTGCTGGCGGATTAGCAGGGGCTTTGGTTGGAGGTCTTTTTACAGCTCTTTTTGAAGGTGGTAATAAAGCTTTTGAATACATTTTGTACTCACAAAACGAAGGAGGTTTTACCATAATACAAAAGGAAAAAATTAGTATTCTAACGGGATGCGTAAAAGTTAGATTGGGAAGCAAAGTATCCATATCTTCAGTATCAAAAGATAATTGTAAAGTTTAAAAATATAGCAAGGTAATCAAACGGAAAAATAACAGTTGGCTATCGCTTCACGATTATAGCCAACTGTTATTTTTCGCTTATTATGGCGTTAACTTTACTAATATAATCAGTCAATTGTATTCGAATTCATTTTCATCAATACTTAATATGTCAAATACAATGCCCAATAATGCAGGTACAATTACTATCAACGGCACTACTACCTCTATAGCAATAACAATTATTGGCGGTCTGTCTTTGGCTTAGAACTTAAACGAAGAACTCAGTAAACTATTGTTCAGGGTAGTATATTGACAAAATAGCCAACATATTCGGTTCGAAAAAAAAGCACAATACGTGTTGAATAGCTTAATAACAGTGATTTGTGCTTTATTAGCGATATATTAAATTTGCTGGTACTTTAACTTAGTCACTTTTAAGTGGCACCAATAATACCGGGGTAGTTGTCCTGTTTACCACCTTATCAGCGACTGAGCCAATAAATAGGTTGTTTAAGGCGCTATGTGCATGACTACCCATTACGATAAGATCAACATTTTTTTCTTCTGCTGCGCGAATAATTGTCGGGGCAGGAGCGCCTTGAATAATATCTGCTACGGGTTTACCGCCTGGAAAATCTTTACCGTCTAGCTCTTCTAAGCAGAATTTATCAATGCGATTTTGAACTTTCTCATGTAACTCATCAACTGAGCGCTGGAATAAGTCTTCTATTGTACCTTCTGGCATATACGAGTTAACTATAGATGCGGTGTTAGCATTCATTGGCTCTATGACGTATAAAAAATGAATTTTAGCATTATTTTGTTTGGCGAGGCTCACAGCCATACGAAAAGCAGGTCTTGTATGTTTGCCAAGGTCTGTAGCATATAATATTGTGTTAATTTCTGTCATGACGATACCTTTTTTTCAATTTTGGAATAATTAAAATTAGCATACGAAATAATAATAAAGTGCTCTTGATTTAAATCAAACATAAGCCCCCTAATTAGTCGCCTTAAAGAAAAATATTATTTATTAAAACGAGGTGATAAGTACCACTAAATTGAAGGTTAAAGCAAAAAACTTACCTACAACATATGGCGTTGGACAATCAAAAAACACTATATTCAATTATAGATTATTATAAAAATAAAAGAGATTAGAAAATTCAAAACATCTACGAAAGCGCTCTTATATCAATTGTACTAACCTATTGAACTCATTGTTTCAAGAACAAAGAAGGTATCATTGTTTATGCCAATGAGTGTGAATGTGAAGTGTTAGGGTATACAAAAGATGAATATATTGGTCATCATGTGTCAGAGTAGCGAGTAAATGGTAGTTTTTTATCTGGCATGTTGGAGAGGTTAGGCCGTTTTAAGAAGCTGAGGAACTATCCAGCAAGAGTGCAAGGAAAGGATGAGTTAAAATATATTATTTACAACTCAAGTGATTATAAAAGGATAGCGAGTTTGAACATACGCGCGGGTATGGATCAGAGGCTATGAAAACAATTTATAATTTGTCGGAATAAACAGCGTTATACAAGGGTTTTAAGTTGGTTTATAGTTTGTTCTTCATTCACAATGTTAGATTTATGAATATAAATCTGCTTATTATAGGCGCGCAATGCTTGATAAAGGAATGGCTACTAATAGAAGGTATTTTAAAAATGAAAACACTTAATTTTTTTTGGGGGAGCGCTAATAATGGTGCTTACAGGCTGCCCTCTCGAAGGGGACAACGGAAAAATCGGTGTACAAGGTGCACAAGGTCAAACTGGTGCAAAAGGTGATGATGGTATTCATTGTTGGGACTTGAATGAGGACAGTATTAACTATTCTGATGAGGACGTTAATAATGACGGCAGATGGAATGTAAATGATTGTGCCATCAGTCAGCCGCCAGTGCAAAGCTCAATGGTGGAGTTAAATCACCAGCATTTCTGAAGCATTTGTAAATCTCGGTCAGTATCCTGAAGGGTGTCCGTCAGATACTTATATCGCCCCCAGTGGTACCTTGGTCGAAATGCATTCTGCTATGCTTTTGAATGATGGTAATGGCAATCGAGTAAGTTGTAATTTGCCTCCAGATAACGGCTTACTGAGCCTCAAACAACAAGGCAGCTCATATTATTGGGTGTTAGATGGCGGCTTCATTGCAAACAGGTCTCTTATCGCTGCTATAGATGAGTTCGCTAATCATGCATGTTTTACTCGATGTAATTCTGATAGCAATTGCGTTGCCTCATTTGCTACAGGCACCACCAGTTCGGCTCACGAAGCATATCTATGTTATAATTTTTACCATTCAGATACGGTTAACCAATGGGAACACTATTGTGGAACCAGTGCAGTTAATTGTTTGAAAGGGTCAGGTACCGCTCAGATTTGGAGTGCTATGTGTCCTTAAAAAACCTAAATAATGTCGTTCCCCTATTTTTATAGCGACCTCTGTGACAGTTTAACTGCACTTGTGTGGTGCTTTGCTTTGCTGTGCTCACCTTTTTGGTGCAATTGTGTGTGGCATTATAGAGCATTGTTTTTTTATCTTATTGTTTGTAATGTGATTTTTTCTAGTGGCGCATTTTGTGCATTGCTTGTGCATCAGAAAATAATAGTTGTTTGTTATAAATTATTTGCACTAATTTTTAGCAAGCCAGATTAAAAAACAATAATGGATAAAAAGATGTTACGAATATTTTCATTTACTCTGTCGCTGGTTCTACTTTCAATGCCATCAATTGCCTTTGCAAATGATGCTAGTTTAAATGGTGCTAACACCAGTTGGATTCTCACTTCAACAGCCTTAGTGTTATTAATGACCTTACCAGGCCTAGCTTTGTTTTATGGTGGCTTAGTAAGAAAGAAAAATGTACTTTCTATTTTAATGCAGTGTTTTGCTATTGGCTCTATCTCTTCAATTTTGTGGCTGATCTTCGGTTATAGTCTTGCTTTTGGAGAAGGTAATGCCTTTATTGGCGATTTCTCTAAAGTAATGATGCATGGCATTGGCAAAGATGTACTCTCAGGCGATATACCTGAAAGCTTATTTATGCTCTTTCAAATGACTTTTGCAGTTATAACTCCTGCGTTGATTATTGGTGGCTTTGCCGAAAGAATGAAATTTTCTGCCGTATTGATTTTTAGTGGCTTATGGTTACTTGCTGTTTATGCACCCGTTACTCATTGGGTATGGGGTGGTGGCTGGTTAAGTCAAATGGGGGTCTATGACTTTGCTGGTGGTATTGTTGTTCATATCACTGCAGGTACTGCGGCACTTGTTGCGGCTTTGGTATTAGGGCCTAGACGTGGATTTCCTAAAACGCCAATGCTGCCTCATAACTTAACCATGACAGTAACAGGCGCAGGTATGCTGTGGGTTGGTTGGTTTGGCTTTAACGGTGGTAGCGCATTAGCGGCCAATGGTGATGCTTCTATGGCTATGTTAGTGACACATATTTCTGCCGCAGCTGGCACCTTAACTTGGGCGGCAATTGAATGGAAGAAGTTTGGAAAGGCCAGTGTTTTAGGCGCTGTTACCGGTATGGTAGCGGGTTTAGGTACAATCACACCAGCTTCAGGCTTTGTTGGACCTGGTGGTGCGTTAGTTATTGGTATTAGTGCTGGCTTTGTTTGTTTCTATTCAACAGTATATATTAAGCAGAAGTTAAGAATTGATGATTCTTTAGATGTATTTCCAGTACATGGTGTTGGTGGTATTTTAGGGACATTCTTAGCAGGTGTTTTCTCAGCAACAACTATAGGTGTATTTAGTGGTTTTGGTTTTGCTGAGGGTATTGCAACAATGGCTGAGCAAGTTGGCGTACAGCTTATCGGTATTGTTTCAACATTAGTTTATACTGCTGTTGTGACTTATATCTTGTTAAAACTTGTTGCCATGATGACAAGTGGCTTACGTGTTGATGAAGAGCAAGAAGTTAATGGCTTAGATCAAGTTGAGCATGAAGAGTCTGGTTATAACTTATAAAACAGCTAATCTCCTTTGTTTCAGTTCTATATCTAAAGCGCCTGCGGGCGCTTTTTTGATCTTGTTAATTACTGAGCACTATTTTTGCCATTCACTTTATTGATATTGCTTAAAATGACAGCGTTGTTTTTGGTGGCTTTCATTGTTGTGTTTACTAATAGAATAAAGGGCTGTAGCTTATAATGAACTATTAGTAAATTTATGTCTGAAAGTACATAGTATTTAAGACTAAAGGCGTATATAAAAATAGCCCTAAAGAAATTAGCATTAAGTTAATCTTATTTTTTAAAATAAAAATTATTATATTGGTTGTAAATAAACCTGAAGGAATATCTCATGAATGAATTGAAACCTTGTTATCCAGTATCAGACAAAGCGAAGGCGCATACCCACATTGATAGTGCAACTTATGATGCTATGTATAAGCAATCTATTGAACAACCTGATGTGTTTTGGGGTGAGCAAGCTAAAGAGTTTATTGATTGGTACCAACCTTGGGATAGTGTAAGTAAAGTCGATTTAAAAAACTCTGAAATAAACTGGTTTTCAGGGGCTAAATTAAACGTTAGTTATAACTGTATTGATCGCCACTTAGCGACTAAAGCGAATGATACCGCGATCATTTTTGAAGGTGATGATCCTTCTGATGACTTAAAAGTTACATATCAAGAATTACATGATCATGTTTGTCGTTTTGCTAACTTATTAAAAGAGCGTGGCGTTAAAAAAGGTGATCGCGTTTGTATATATATGCCAATGATCCCAGAAGTGGGTTACGCCATGCTAGCGTGTGCACGTATTGGTGCTATTCACTCGGTAGTTTTTGGTGGTTTCTCTACAGAATCCATTAAAGCACGTGTACTTGATGCTGATTGTCAGGTGGTTATCACGGCTGATGAATCGGTTCGTGGTGGTAAACACATTCCACTTAAAGCTAATGTTGATGCTGCAGTTGCTGATTGTCCTAATGTGCATTCTGTTATCGTAGTAACTCGTACTGGCGGTGAGGTTGCTTGGAATGAAAAAATAGATATTAATTATGCTGATGCGGTAGCGAATTTACCCGCAACTTGTGAACCAGAAATAATGGATGCTGAAGATCCATTGTTTATTCTATATACCTCAGGTTCAACAGGTACACCAAAAGGTGTGGTTCATACGTGTGGCGGTTATATTCTGTATGCTGCCATGACTCACAAATATGTATTCGATTATAAAGAAGACGAAATATATTGGTGTACAGCGGATGCTGGTTGGATTACGGGTCACTCTTATATTTTTTACGGACCATTAGCTAACGGTGCAACTACATTAGTATTTGAAGGTGTACCTACTTATCCTGATGCGGGACGTTTCTGGCAGGTATGTGAAAAGCATAAAGTTAATGTGTTTTACACTGCGCCAACGGCAATTCGCGCATTAATGAGTGTTGGTGATGATCTGGTGGAAAAAGCGGATCTTTCTTCATTGCGTTTACTAGGTACAGTAGGTGAGCCGATTAATCCTGAAGCTTGGCATTGGTATTATGAAGTAGTTGGTAAGAGTAATTGCTCTATTGTTGATACTTGGTGGCAAACAGAAACTGGCGGTATTTTAATCACTTCTTTACCCGGCTCTGTTGATATGAAACCTGGTTGTGCCGGTAAGCCTTTCTTTGGTGTCCAACCTGCGTTATTTGACAAAGATGGCAATACATTAGAGGGTGAAAACCAAGGCTTATTAGTGATGACCGCTAGCTGGCCGGGACAACTACGGACTGTTTACGGTGATCATAATCGTTTCTATCAAACTTATTTGGGCCAATATCCAGGTAACTACTTTACTGGTGATGGTGCTAGACGTGATGAAGATGGTTTCTACTGGATCACTGGGCGTGTTGATGATGTATTAAACGTCTCAGGCCATAGATTAGGTACGGCAGAAATTGAAAGTGCACTAGTACTTCACCCAGCTGTAGCAGAAGCGGCTGTGGTTGGTTATCCACATGAAATCAAAGGTCAAGGTGTATACTGTTATGTAACCTTGATGGCGAATGCTGAAGAATCTGACGAGCTTAATAAAGAATTGAAAGAGTTCGTTGCCAAAGAGTTAGGTCGTTTCGCTAAGCCTGATTACTTACAGTGGGCACCAGGTTTACCTAAAACGCGTTCAGGCAAAATTATGCGTCGTATTTTACGTAAAATTGCTGAAAACGACGTGGATAGCTTAGGTGATACTTCAACACTGGCTGACCCTAGTGTGGTTGATGACTTAATTACTAAACGTATTGTCCATACGGGTTAATTTACACAATTAGCCGTTACTTTTTTAAAGCGCCGAAAGGCGCTTTTTTGTTTTAATTTACTGAATGTATGGAAGATTATTAATGTATCTTATAATGAGGGATGCTGATAATACTTGGTGTTTATGTGCCGTTAGAGGTTTGCAAGCTTTAGCTGATGATAGCGCACCATGAATATACTTAAGAAGAACTCATATCAAAGCGTTAGCGCTAGTGCCTATTGAGCTAAGCTTGATACTCTCAGCTAAGATTTAACCACTGTATCTCACTGTGCGGTCGAATTCATATTATCAGTGGCTGTTTATGCACTGGATTTTATTTTAAATTTCTATAAAATATGGGCTAAAAAAATGTTGTCAAAAAAAAGCAATAAGGGATACATTATATGGAATTGTATAAATTATCATTTGGGGAAATTAGTGTTTTAGCCAATAATATTGCTGAAGTAATGGTTGATGAAGGAGCTAATATCGATCTTGAAATGGTTGCCGAAATCCATAATTGTTTATTATCTATTTTTACAAATTCATTTTCATTGTTGATCAATAAAAGCAACCCTTATTCAACTCAACTAGATGCCTTGATACAATTTGGCACCTTAGCAGCTATTAATAAAATAGCCGTGTTTGCGCCAAATAGAATGGCAAAACTTAGCGCAGACTTTGCTGCTGATATACCAAGCTCAGCGGCATTAAATATCCAAGTCTTTACCAATAGAGAAGATGCCCTTGGTTGGCTAAACTAACTAGCTGAAAAATTGACGGTTTTATTAGAGTCAATATAAGAAGCTCTGTTCGCATAATATTAATGCAATGCCTGAACTTCTCCTAAAAATATCGAGATCACTTCGCATTACCGTGTCGAACATCTTTACCTTCAACCAAGTAAACGATGTATTCGCAAAGGTTGGTCGTGTGATCACCAATGCGCTCTAACGCACGGGCACACCAAGTCACCCTTAGGGCATTTTTAATTTCACGAGGGTTTTCCATCATTTTAGTGACTAACAAGCGAGAAATATTGTCGAACTCTTCATCAATAATATTATCGTTTTCAATGATGTTATATGCCGCATCAACATCCATTTGTGCGTAGGCAATTAGCGCAGTGTTTAAGGTTTCACTGACATGCTTACCTAGGTGTTTCAATTCAACTAATGGCCTAGCGCCTTCTTCTTCGGCAAAGTTACCTTGAGCGAGCTTGATGGCATTTTTACCAAACTTAACCGCTTCATCACCCATTCGCTCTATGTCTGTGATGCTTTTAATAACACTAACAATTAAGCGTAAATCACTGGCCGCAGGTTGGCGACGAGCTAATATCTGCGTGCAATATTCATCAATTTCTAGCTCCATTGAATTGACTTTTTTATCGCGCGCTATCACTTGTTCTGCAAGTGTGGCATCAGCATTTAATACCGCACTAAGGCCATCGTTAACTTGCTGCTCTACCAACTCACCCATCTTCATTACTAAGGTTCTTACTTGTTCTAGCTCTTCATTAAAGCGACGAGAAATATGTTTATCTAAATGTAATTTTGAGGTGAAACCACAAGGGCTATTTGCTTTTTCTGATTTAGTCATTTTTTTCTCCATTTAACCGAAGCGGCCAGTGATATAGTTTTCAGTTAATTTGTGACTTGGGCGGGTAAAAATATCTTCCGTTTTACCCATTTCAACTAATTTACCCATATGAAAATAAGCGGTGTGCTGCGATACCCGTGCTGCTTGCTGCATTGAGTGTGTCACTATCGCTATGGTGTATTTCTCTTTGAGCTCATCAATTAACTCTTCAATAATAGCGGTAGCAATTGGGTCTAATGCGGAAGCTGGCTCATCCATTAAAATGACTTCTGGGCTAACGGCAATGGTACGGGCAATGCATAAACGTTGTTGTTGCCCCCCCGATAAACCAGTACCTGGATCTTTTAATCTATCTTTAACTTCATTAAATAACCCAGCCTTTTGTAAACTCCTTTCAACAATTTCGTCTAATTCTACTTTATTGTTAGTTAAGCCGTGAATGCGTGCGCCGTAGGCTACATTGTCATAAATAGACTTTGGAAAGGGGTTTGGCTTTTGAAATACCATGCCAACGCGCGCCCTGAGTAGTACAGGGTCTAGTTTTTTTGCATAGATGTCTTCGCCATCAAGCATTAATTGCCCGGTGACACGACAATTTTCAATGGTATCGTTCATACGATTTAAGCAACGTAAGAAGGTCGATTTACCGCAGCCTGACGGGCCGATAAGCGCTGTTACTTGGTTTTTTGCTATATCTAAACTGACATTGTGAATGGCTTGCTTGTCGCCATGCGCTTTATTGCCGTAAAAGACATCAACATTGCGAATAGCCATCTTGGCGTTATCAGCATAAATATTACCAACGGTTTGGGTAAGCTCTGTTGGGTTGAACTCTACTTGTGATGGTTCACTTTGTTTTATATCGATAGTATTCATTTTATTTTCTTCTTAAACTGTTTCTTTTAAAAATCACTTTTTTTCAAACTTAGCGCGCAATACTGTTGCTGTGACATTAATGACTAGTAATAGGGTTAATAGCACTAAAATGGCCGCTGAGGTTTTTGCTAAAAAAGCTCGTTCAGGGCTATCTGCCCATAAAAATATTTGTACGGGTAAAACGGTTGCTGAATCGACAATACTTGTGGGTACATCAACAATAAAAGCAACCATACCAATCATTAATAAAGGCGCTGTTTCACCTAATGCCTGAGCTATACCGATAATGGCACCGGTAATAATCCCCGGCATGGCTTGTGGTAATACATGAGAAAAAGTTACTTGCATTTTTGAAGCCCCTAAACCTAATGCCGCTTCTCTTAATGAGGGAGGCACGGCTTTAATGGCTGCTCTACTGGCAATAATAATTGTCGGTAAAGTCATCAAGGTTAGTACTATGCCGCCAACTAAGGGGGCGGAGCGTGGTAGCCCAAATAAGTTAATTATGACTGCTAAACCCAGTAATCCAAAAACAATTGAGGGTACAGCCGCGAGGTTGTTTATATTAATCTCGATTAAGTCAGTGATACGGTTTTTTGGGGCGAACTCTTCTAAATACAGTGCGCCAGCAACGCCTAAAGGAAAGGACAATAGCAAGGTGACGAATAGGGTCAATAAGGTGCCCATTAATGCGCCTTTAATACCGGCGAGCTCAGGCTCTCGTGAGTCGCTAGCGGTAAAAAAGCTGACATTAAAGCGACTTTCGATACGCTGCTCTGTCGATAATTGCGCTAGCCATTGAGCCTGTTGTTGGCTAATTCGTAAACCCGCATCGCCCACAGCAAAGCCTTCTTTAAGGTAGCTGTCAACATCATCATCAAGTCTCACCCAAACATTGACAGACTTATCTATAAAGCTAGGGTCAGCAATTAATATCTCTTTAAGCGTAAATTCAGCGTTAGTAGAAAATAGTTTAATCAACTGGCGCTTTTCTTTACGGCTTAGTTTTTTATTTGAGACTGTTGAAAACATTTGATAAACAGAGTTTTTTAACACCTTGCGATAGCTTGCTGTTTTCATCTGCTTTGCTAACGCTGCTTGAGTTGATGATACATCAACATTTAGCCAATCACTTTGATAGTTGACATCAAGTTTCACCCAATGCTGATGAAAAGCGGGTAAGGCTTTTGAGGTTATATCAGCAATTAAAATAACTACTAACATAAAGCCAAAAAGTACGGCAAACAAGCCGAGGCTTTTAAAACGTTTTTCTTTTTGGTGACGCTTTTTAAGATTTATGGTTACTCTGTCAGTGGTAGAAAGAGAGCTAGCCGGCGTTACTTGTTTGTTCAGCATAGAATTCTCTACTGAGCGCACTGTTGAATTTTCGATTGAGTTAGTCATATTGCTCTCTATATTTTTGAACGACTTTTAGCGCTAATATATTTAAGCCAAGGGTAGTAATAAATAACATCAACCCTAAGGCAAAAGCGGCTAATGTTTTGGGAGAATCGAACTCTTGATCGCCAGTGAGTAAGGTGACAATTTGCACGGTTACCGTGGTGACAGAGTCAAGTGGATTTGCCGTTAGGTTTGCGGCCATACCTGCTGCCATAACAACAATCATGGTTTCACCAATAGCGCGAGAAATGGCTAATAAAATGGCGCCAACAATACCGGGCAGTGCCGCCGGTAGTAATACTTTTACTACGGTTTCACTTTTCGTTGCCCCCATGCCTAATGACGCTTCTTTTAATGCATTAGGTACCGCACTGATGGCATCTTCTGACAATGATGATACAAAGGGAATAATCATGGTGCCCATAACTAGACCTGCGGCTAGAGCACTCTCAGAAGCAACGCTTAAGCCAAGCGATTCACCTATATTTCTTATGACAGGGGCTACGGTTAGTGCAGCAAAAAAGCCATATACTACCGTGGGAATACCGGCTAATACTTCTAACATTGGCTTAGCAATACTGCGTAATTTTGTGCTGGCATATTGAGATAAATAAATTGCAATCATTAAACCGACAGGTACAGCTAGTAGCATGGCGATAAAGGTAATTAGCATGGTGCCAGCAAATAAGGGAATAGCACCAAAAGAGCCAGAGCCGCCTACTTGATCTGAGCGCATAGCTGTTTGTGGACTCCATTGAGTGCCAAACATAAACTCAGCAGGAGAGACACTGTTAAAAAACTGAATGGATTCAAATAAGACAGAAACAACAATGCCAAGCGTGGTTAAAATAGCAATGGCTGATGAGGCAACTAATAATGCCTGTACTATGGTTTCAGATTTTTGTCGTGCTTTATAAGTTAGGCTGAAATTTCTCACTAACATAATGACACTGACAACTGCGATAATGAGTACTAAGGCTGTTTTTAACCAAACGGTTAGTTGGTTTAACTCTTGTAGCGTCAATGCAGCTTGGAGTTGCCCTTGCAGAGTCATGTCGCTTGGTTGAGCTATAGCTTGAGATGATATTCCTTGCAGTAGTGATTGTGTTGTTTCAGAGGCTGCTAATGAGCGTATATTATTAAGGTATAAACCTAAATCAATATTTGAAAGTGATTGAACATGCATAGGTAATGTACTGGTAAGTAGCTGTTCAACCACAAGCTGCTCAGCGCTGTTGAAAATTAACAAGGTGATTAATGCGGGTAAACCACAAACCATCGCGGTTAATAAACCAAACTGTTCAGGTAAGCAGGTTAGATCTTTTTTATGCTCTGCGCCACCAGCAACTTGTAGTGAGCGTTTTAGTCCAAACCAGTAGCTAAAAAGGGTTAACGAAAGTAGAACAATAAAAAGTAAAGGTGTATTCATATATTAAGGCCAGTTATTCTATTTTATTAAATCCAGAAAACAAGAAAGTAAAGCGAGAAGTTGACTTTCGCCTTACTGTACCCGTTAGCTAGAATTAACTTATTTATTCAATGCTAACGGCGTTAGCGATAATACGTTTTTACGCACATTGACTAATTTCTCTCCACCAAGGGGAATTAAACCTTTGTCTGTTAAATAGCCTTCTTCACCCATAGCAGCTTCGCTAGTGTATTCTGTTAAAAATTCTAAAATACCGGGCACTTTACCTACATGTGCATTTTTCACATAGAAGTACAATGGGCGAGACACAGGGTATGAACCTTCAGCAATGGCTTCAAAAGTTGGTTCTTGACCATCAATGATTGAGCCTTGAAGTTTGTCGCTGTTTTGATCTAAAAAGCTGAAGCCGAAGATGCCGAATGCTTTGGGGTTTGCCGTTAACTTTTGAACGATTAAGTTATCGTTTTCACCGGCTTCAATGTAGGCGTGATCTTCACGGACACTATGACAAATTGCTTTATACTTTGATTTGTTCTGCTTTTTAATGGTTTTAATCCAAGGGAATTTTTTACAGCCACCTTCAAGTACTAACTCTGCGAACGCATCACGTGTACCTGATGTGGGTGGTGGACCTAATACTTCAATTTTATTTGCAGGTAGTGTCGGGTTAATCTCACTCCATAATTTGTATGGGTTAGCCACTAGTTTTTCACTGCCATCTTTTGCCGGGACTTCTTTTGCTAAAGCTAAAAATAATTCTTTGCGAGAAACTTTCATCGCTTTGCTTGCATTTGAATTGGCGACTACAATGCCGTCGTAACCGACAAGGACTTCTGTGATACTTGTCACACCATTTTTAGCACACATTTCAAATTCACTTTTTTTCATGCGACGTGAAGCATTTGATAAGTCTGGGGTATCAATAGCATTGCTGGCACAGAATAACTTCATGCCACCACCAGTACCGGTAGATTCAATTTTTGGCGTTTTAAATTCAGTATTTTTACCAAAGCGCTCTGCGACGACGGTAGAAAATGGGTAGACAGTTGAAGAGCCCACTGCAGTAATGGTGTCTCGGCTACTGCCTTGTGCATTTGCAGCGTTACTCATCAAAGCAACTGTGCCCATTGATAGGCTTATTATTGTTTTAGTCAATGTGCTTTTCATCATTTTATTCATCTTATTTCTCACTTGATTAGTATAGAGAGTTTTAACGTTGTTAAATGTTGGTATTAATTAAACTGGTGACAGTGTAGAAATTTTATATGACAGTTAAATGACTAAAATATGACAGTTATATGACAGGGTATGATTAAAGCAAACGGGACAATAAATTAGTCCTTTTGCTATCAGGTTAAAATCTTTAGTTATTTATCCAGAATAAACTGTACTCCGCTAAAATTATGTGTAAAAATATCATTACAAATCGCGTAATTAAATCTTTACGATTCTGTGTTTTTATTTTCGATTGAGCTGCACACCTTTAAATATGCACTTTGATCTTTTCAATATCTTCTGCAAATCTTGTTTTATCCTGCGCACTTTTAAGTTTGAATTTTTAAGAAAAACTATTAGGAATAAACCATGGCCACTCTAACTGCTGATAATGCAACCCACAAAAGTACTTTGAATGATATACATGTCAATGAAGAGCACGTATTAATTACACCTGAGCAACTTAAAGAAGAGTTGCCGTTAAAAGAGCCTAGCCGAGAGTTTGTAAAATCTGCCCGTAAAATTATTGCCAATATAATTCATAAGCGTGATCCACGTTTATTAGTGGTTAGTGGCCCTTGCTCTGTACATGATGTTGAAGGAGCCAAAGAATATGCGAGAGAGCTAAAAAAACTACACGATAAATATCAAGACTCTTTGTACGTTGTTATGCGTGTATATTTTGAAAAGCCGCGTACAACTGTGGGCTGGAAAGGGCTAATTAATGATCCACATATGGATGGCTCTTTTGATGTTGAATCGGGTCTTAGAAAAGCGCGTGAATTGTTAATTTACTTAACTGAGTTAGGGTTACCACTAGCTACTGAGGCGCTTGATCCTATTAGTCCACAATATTTAGCGGAATTGTTTAGCTGGTCAGCAATTGGCGCCCGTACCACTGAATCTCAAACCCACCGAGAAATGGCCAGTGGTTTATCTATGCCAATCGGTTTTAAAAATGGTACCAATGGCAGTTTAGATGTCGCGATAAATGCATTACAATCAGCAGCATCATCACATCGTTTTATGGGAATCAACCGTCAAGGCCAGGTGGCATTGATTAAAACATCTGGCAACCCTGATGGCCATGTTATTTTACGTGGTGGTAAGCAGCCTAACTACGACAGTGTTAATATTAGCGATTGTGAGCAAGTTTTAGCTAAACATAATTTAGAGCCGGGCATCGTAGTTGATTGTAGTCATGGTAACTCTAATAAAGATTACCGTCGCCAGCCGCTCGTTGCTACCAATGTTTTCAATCAAATAATTGAAGGCAATAAATCGATTATTGGCATCATGTTAGAAAGTAATATCAATGCCGGAAATCAAAGTAGTGAATTAGCTATTGCAGATATGGCTTATGGTGTGTCAGTAACCGATGCTTGCATCGATTTACCAACCACTAAAACATTATTAAGTGAAGCTGATGCTATGCTTAGCGCAGCATTAAAGCAACGAATTGAGAAATAGAAATAATGCAATAGTAGCTCATTACCTTAGGTGTGAGCCACTGCTAGCGCTTTTAACCATGAATAGGACATTATGAGTAATTTTGACGACAATCTTAAGGTATTACGTGATGAGATTGATGACATTGATAGCCAGTTAGTCGCCTTGCTGGCTAAACGTTTAACAGTCACCACAAAAGTGGGTGAATTAAAAAGCGCTGAAGGTGTACCTATTTTCGCGCCAGAGCGAGAAGTAACCTTGATTGAAAAGCGTCGGGCACAGGCAGAAAACTCTGGGCTTAGCGGTGATTTAATTGAAGATATACTTCGGCGTTTAATGCGTGATTCTTATGTTAGTCAAGATGCAAGTGGTTACCAATGTATCAACCCGGATTGTAATAAGGTCGTCGTTGTCGGTGGTAAAGGGCAATTAGGCAGTGTTTTTGTCGATTTATTTGAGCGCTCTAGCTATCAAGTTGCCATCATTGAGCAAGAAGACTGGCCTAACAGTGAAGCTATTTTAGCCGGTGCTAGCCTAGTTATTGTTGCTGTACCAATTTGCTTAACGTCTATGGTTATTCATCATTTAAATAAATTGCCTGATGATTGTATTTTGGCTGATTTTACCAGTGTTAAAGAGTCCCCTTTATATGAAATGATGAAAGTGCATCAAGGTCCCGTGGTTGGATTACATCCTATGTTTGGTCCTGATGTTACTGGGTTAATTAAGCAAACTATTATTGTTTGTGATGGTCGTGAAAAATCACAATATCAATGGCTTTTAAAGCAGTTTCAGGTATGGGGAGCTAAAATTTACCAAGTAGCCGCCCATGAGCATGATCAAGCTATGTCTATGGTGCAGGTAATGCGACATTTTTCAACTATCGCTTATGGTTATCATTTGATGGCTGAAGGTGCTGACATTGAAAATTTAGTCAATATGAGCTCACCTATTTATCGTTTAGAGCTGATTATGGTAGGTCGTTTATTTGCTCAAGATCCTATTTTATATTCAGATATCATCTTTGCTAACCCTGATAATATTTCCATGATGAAGCGCTTTGCTTATCGTTTTTTAGAATTACTTGAAGACGTAGAGCTAGGTGATAAAGATGCCTTTGTTAGCATGTTTAAGCAAGTTTCAAGCTGGTTTGGTGATTATGCCGATGACTTTTTGGCAGAAAGTAAAACTATGCTATTAAAGGCTAATGAATTGAAAAAACACTAAGCTGTGACTAGAGATAGCTTAGCGTTGTTTCAAGCTCTACACTTTAACTTTCTTTAAATAAGTCGCTAGTACGTGAAAAACAAGTAAATTGACTACTGTGATCCGTGACAGGAATTGATTTTTGCTTTGGTCTAAGTTGGCGGTTAGTCATATTATTCACCTTTAATATGACTTCGTTAGCTTCACAGGAAGCGTTTTTTTAAAAACTATAAGCAAGGCCAATTGAAACCTGGCTATCAAACCATAATGCACTATCAAAGTGTGCCAAACAGTTATCATTTTCACAAAACAATGTTTCGTTATCTTTGACGAGGGTTGCATAAGCACGAAGTTCAGTGATAAAGGCTAAATTATCAGAAAACTTATAGCGAGTACCTACGGAAGCTGTAAATGACGGGTAAATAGCCTCATCAAAATCACTTTCAAAATAAGTAGCACCAAGGCCTAGGCCAACAGTTGTTATGTAGCCCTTTTCTTTAAAGAATGCTACACCATTAAAGTGTGTGTAAACCGTATCAAATGAAGATGTTGATTGACTAATATTGTCAGTGAAATCGCGAGAAATATAATTAACTAGAACCTGTCCCTGACCTGTAGGTGAGTCTTGCCAAGAAAAAGCTAAACCGAAGTTTAGCTCATCAGTAGTTTCCAGTGTTGAGCTGTTATCACCACTCTCTAATTCAGGGCTTAGGGTATAACCCCCTGTTGCCATTATTTCAAACTCGGTAGCGGTTGAATGCGGGATAAAAGTAAGTGAGCAAAAAGGTAATAGCACAGAGGAAAAACGGCGAAGAATCTTCAATGGGGGCATGTTTGAATGTTCCTTAGTAGTATGATTTTTATGGGTATTGTTTTAATGTTTTTTTGTTATCTAGTTAAGCTTACTCTGCTTTAAGTTAATTACAAGGGAGAAGATGTATTGTTATTGTTTGGTGATAAATTTAGTAATGCTAGTAGTAACTCACCACCCACTTGATTAATAATAATTCCTTGCTCACTTCCTATAGGTGCTAGCTGTAAATTATCGAGTTGAATTGTTTCTGTTTTATCATTATTGATAATGTTTATCTCAACCACGTTGATGGTAACGCTTTGTATTTTGATTTTAGCTTGCGGCTTCCCACGTTTCTTTTTGGCTTGTTTGTGTTCAATAATCGGTCCTGCTTGTGGGTGACTCTTTGCGTAAGCTTCGGCATCTAATTGCGGGTTTTTTTGCGCGTATAATTTTGCGCTTATTTCAGGGTAAAGCTCTGGGTAGTCCTGTGCCAGTCGACCTTTAACTTGCGCTATGAGGTTGGCAATATTGTTTTGCTCTGCACTTTGCTCTGTATCTAATGTGTTATTTAGATGCTCACTATTTAATGTCAGTTTATTGATTGTTAGCTGCTTAATTGTGGTAACTAAAACATGATTTTCTTTAAATGGAGAAGTGTTTTTTACTGGCAGTGTATTGTCTGGCGAGGCTAATTCAACACTGGCTTTATCAATAATAAGTGCATAGTTTACTTGGTAGCCTTTCAGGTTTGCTAAGGTGATTTCATGAAAGGTACCTTGGCCGGTATTAGTAGAAAAATCAGCTAAAGCTAACTGAGTTGATTGTTTGCTATAGTACTGGCCTTGCAGCTGAATTTGGCTTTTTAGATATTCATTTAATGAGCCATTGGCTAAATACCAGAGCATTGTGCTAAAGAAAATTAATAAAGTGAAGGCAAGTACGGCTAGTTTGTTCAAAATGTGAGCTCTATGTTTTCTTAATAATAAATGTTCTATTGTTCATTAATACAGTTTTTGTAGCAATGAAAAAGTAGTTAATAAGATTAAATGACAATTGAAGCATTTAAAAAGCCATTACATAAAACAAGTAATGGCTTTCTTATTTTAACGGGAAGTTATTATTAAACTAGCTGATTTCGCTACTCGGTACGCTAGTAGGGCTAATATGTTCAATGGGGTAGCAGCCTAATACTTTTATGAAATTAGTATGTTCAGTAATTTCACTGATAGCTTCTTGTAAGGCAAAGCTTTTTAAGTTTGCTTCGACATCAATATAGAACATTTCTTCCCATGGGCGGCCTTGAATTGGGCGAGATTCAAGTTTACACATGTTAATACCTTTATCTTTCAGTACTAATAAGCACTCAACTAAAGCACCAGCTTTTTGTCCTGTAGCTAAAATAATTGCTGTTTTAGCAGGAATTTGTTCTGCGACATCAACCGCTTTTCTTGCTACAAGAATAAAGCGAGAGTGATTTTCATTTTGGTTTGCGATTGACTTTTCTAATGCTTGCAAATGGTATAATTGTCCACCTTCTTCACTACCAATTACTGCAATAGTTTCATCTTGTAATTCAGAAACCTGCACCATAGCATCGGCGGTGCTGTCGCAGTACTCAATACGAATGCCACTTTGTTTATCTAAAAAATTACTACATTGTGCGAAAGGCTGGCCGTGAGCATATATAATTTTGATTTTTTCTAAGCTGGTATTTACGGCAGTGAGTAAACAATGCTCTATTGGCTGAGTAATTTCACCAACAATGGATAAATTAGTATGCTGTAGTAAGTCATAAACCTGATTGATACTACCCGAGCTAGTATTCTCAATGGGCAGCATGCCATAGTCTACTTGCCCTGATTCTACTTGCTGTAAAATATCACTAAAATTTTTACATCCGGACTCAACAATTTTTTCGGCACGTCTTGAGAAATAGCGATGACTTGCTAAATAACTGTACGAGCCCTTATCACCCAAAAAAGCCACGCTAACGGTAGGTGTTTGAATGTTCGGGTTGGCTAGACTTTGCAAATAAGCTTGTTGGTTTAATACTGAGTCTTCAATGATAGTTTGAAAAACGCTGGTAACATAGTGAGCGTCTAAACCGAGCTCTTTACCTTGTTTGATTAAGCGAATCAATAACTCTTGTTCACGCTGTTGATCACGAATAGGGCGAACTTGCTGTACTTTGCTTTTAGCAACGTTAAGAGTGAGCGCACGACGCTTTGCAAATAAGGTTAATAGCTCTTTATCTAAACTGGAGATCTCTTTACGTATTTCGTTTAAATCTAATTTTTCGCTCACTTTTGTTTCCTATTTTGCTATTGGCACTTTCTATTTGAGAAAAACCTTCCAAGTAGAAGGTTTTCAAACAAATACTTCACTAGAGCGCTTACTCTATCCAGCTTGACTAAATACTGTCAACACTTTCTTTAGACCATTTTTTATCGTCATTTAGAATTAAGGGATACACTGCCAAATAATGCTAAAACTACTCAAGGTCGCTACAAACCAAACTAAGGTGCGTAATTTGTCGATATTCATTAAGTATAAGATGTTATAGGCTATTCGGGCACCTACGTGTACCACGGCGAGAAATACTATGTTTTCTTCTGTGTGTTGTGTGGCAACAGCCAATAATATTGCCGGAGCAAATATAGCTAATGATTCAAAAGCGTTTTGATGTGCTGCTAAAGCGCGGGCACCAAAGCCAGTGAGTTTGCTTTGTTGCTCGCGAGGGTGGTGGTTGTTATAACCACCAAGTTTGTTCATTGCATAGGCAACAGGGCCTTTTGCTAGCAGGGGCAAAAGTGCAGCTATAAATAAGCACCAAATTAAAGTTATCATTGTTTTCCCTTTATTGTTGTTATGATTAATTTTTAAATATAATACACGAAACTAATAACTTAGCAGTGTCAGTTTATATTTTGTTTTGCCTGGTAAAAAGGGTGAGGGTTTACCTTGCTCCCAGTCACTATGCCCTTTGCCATAATAGGGGCTCCAAGGGTGGCCTGCTTGGCTCGTTGGCATATGGAAAATACCTGTGGCTTCATGACCGGGTGAAACCACCATACGTTGTGAAGCTCCAAAGGATTTTCCTTGTACTTTTGGCATATAACTATCACCTGATAACGCATTGCTGGGCATGTCTAGCCATTTACCAATAAAAGGTACGCCTTTACTCAATGGGTGACGAATTGAAGCCGTATTTTGTTGACCCCAAGAGGCAGCATTGAGTGGCTGATGTGTTTGATTTTTTCCTACTTTCATATCATCAATGGTATTTTGCAGTGCTTCATTAAAAACTGCCGACCATGAAGATAACGGACGCATCAAAAAATTGTCATTTTGTTGGTTGATAAGTTGCCACAATGGAGTTTCTATTTGGTGTTGAATACTGCGAAATTTATAGCCATCATCAAGCTTTATTAAGGTTGCATTTAATTCACTAAAAACAAGATCGCGAACATTAATGCGAAAGTTTCTAACTAAACGGTAACTGACAGAGTCTACATTCGCACTAAGTTGCTCATCTTTTAACAATATACTTTTTACTTGTTTAAAGTCATTATGCTTAGCAAGTGCTTGCTCATTGAGTACTTCTTCTAATAGAAATTGTTGCCAGCGCTTTAGAAATAAGGCGCGATTGTCTAGAGCAATAGCCAGTAATGCTTTTTCGTCAAAGGCTTTGAGGTTAAATAAGCTATCACGGATTTGCAAAGATCTCGCACCTAAGGCATAACCACCATTACCAATCTTTTCCTGCATTTCACCGCCTACTACGCGAGAGTTTGCTGTCCATAAGCGATCCTCTTTGGGGTTCAGTATTCTTGGGTACTGCTCTGGCGTTAAATAGCCTTGCCAACTTTGATTACCTTCGTGCCAATAGGCTGGTGTTTCACCTAGGCTTCCTATTTTATTGGGAATTGCCCCCATGATGGTCCAACCAATATTACCTGCTTTATCGCCAATCACCATATTTTGAGATGGGATACCACTGCGAGCAGCAATATCAAAGGCTTGCTCAACAGTTTGTGCTAATTCTAGCTCAATTGCTGTCATGTTTACGGCTTGTGTATCATGAGCAACCCAGCGGTAAGCAAGTAGTTGTCCTTGATGATTCTTACCAATAACAGGACCCCAGATAGTTTCTTTAATTGTTATCTCTATAGGTTGTTCGTCTTTTATGGCAATAATTTGTTTATGGTAAGTAAAGGGGAGTTCACCATTTGGCGTTAAATATTTACTATCATCATTTGAGGTTTGCAAAATAATGACATCGCTGTAGTCACTATAACTATTGGTATAGCCCCAAGCAATGTTGCTGTTACTCGCAATAGCCATGATGGGGGTTCCGGGTAAAGTTACGCCAGTAATATTTACTTGCTTATTATCTTGAGGGTATTCAAAACGGGTGCGAAACCAAGTATTTGGCACTCGTATATTTAAGTGCATATCATTGGCAATAATAGCACTACCTGTGCTGCTGATGTTTCCTGAAACAGCCCAGTTATTCGAACCAGGAAATTCATCTACTTGGTAATTCTTGTGGCTAAATAGGTTTTCACTTTTCGCAGGTATTGTTTTTATTTCTTTAATCGATGCTGAAGCGATAGGCCATGCCCATGTTGGCATAGGGGAGGGGGTATATTGGCTACCATCAATGGCTGCATCCCAAATACTACCTTTAGGATCTAAAAAGGCAAAGACGTCAGCGCTTAAGATAGCCTTCATTAACCCGAGTGACCGCTCTCGTTGACCATCATGATATTGTAAATCAATATACATGCTAAACACTGCTAATATAGAGTCTTCTTCACTCCATTGTACTGGAGCTTGTTGTAGTAACAAATATTCAAAGGGCTCTGTGCTTAAATACTTCAAGCCTTGATTAACACCGCGGGTATAAGCTTTGAGTAACTCACTTTGCTCTTTAGGTAAAGCGTTAACTATTTCTCTTGCTCTTTCTCTAAAACGATGACGTCGAATAGATTTATCATAATCGAGGGCTGAGGCCCCAAAAAGGCTAGAAAGCTCTCCTGCAGAGTTACGCCTTAATAAGTCCATTTGAAAAAAACGTTCTTGTGCGTGAATAAAGCCTGTTGTCACTGCAACGTCTAAGCGACTTTTGGCTTTTATAGTGGCTACACCTAGCTCGTCTCGCTCAACAATGGCCGTTTCTTTTAAACCAAAAACAGTTTTTTTACCATTTAGTATCGGTAGAGCACTATCAATTTTGCTATAAAGCCAAGTCGCACCTGAGGCTATAATTAATGAGCTAATTAATAAAAGAGCGATTATTATTCTTTTTATCATCTTGATTAGAAATATGAAATGGTGATGTTGTTAGGGTACCTGATTAAAGGGAAAGTGAGAAAGTTTTTGTTATTAAAATTGTAAAAGTTAATTGCTCAAAAGTTAAGCGTTTGTTTTAACTTAAAAAAGAAAAAAGCTTAATTTTTTTAGATTTTGAAGTTAACCAAATGTTACAATAGCAGCTATAATGATATAGTGGCTCTATGGTTCTCGAGGTTTCTAGTGACAGATTCAATGTCTAAACACGTTAAAATGGGTAAATGGATTTTTGAAGTGAAAATGGTACGTGCTTTAAAGGTTAAAGAATATGGGCAGCCGTACTCTGCTATCGCTAATTGTAATATTAATGGTGATACCATGTATATTGATGGTTTGCTGACAAAAGATCAGAAAACTTTTACCAAAAATGATTTTGATACCTTTACGCAATTTGGTCAGGTGATGGATTTAAAGCAAATTTCATATCACAGATATCAAAATGGGAAATCAATAACAAAAGATGTTATTGTTGTCCCCGACGATATTGCACCCAAAGACGATTTTGCATCCAAAGATGCAATTGCATCCAAAGATGATATTGCATCCAAAGACTATATTGCATCCAAAGACGATATTGCATCCAAAGACCATATTGCATCCAAAGACGATATTGCATCCAAAGACGATATTGCATCCAAAGATGATATTGCATTCAAAGACGATATTTCAACCAAAGAGAATGTTGACACCCTTTTTACCAATAATGCTATTCGTTTGGTAAAATAATTTTCCTCAGCAGTTTTGCCAAAATAACATAGAATTATGGTGCATCAACAGTAAGTGTCATTGGGGATTTCTGCTGAATCAATGACCTATTGTTTAAGAAAGTAAAGTAGATTAAGCGCATATAAAATCATAGGATTGCCCCCAAGGCTTTTTCTGGCGGTTTTTTATTGTTAGAATAGCGACAAATAAATTTTAACGATACATTTTCATGGCATCACTTCAAGACCAACTCCTTAAGGCGGGTTTAACGACCAAGCAAAAGACACGTCAAGCCAATGCAGATAAACGCAAAAAGAACAAGCAAAAGCGCAGTGGTGTTCAGCATGGCGCAACTATGCAAGAGCAAGTAAAACAAGACTTAACTAAAGCCAAAGTAGAAAAACAAGCCAAAGATAATGCTTTGAATGAGCATAAAAAACAGCAACTTGCTGATAAAGAACAGCTTTTACGTATTAAACAAATTTTGACTCACCATCAAATCAAAAAGGTTGATGGAGATAATGAATATAATTATACCTTTGACAACAAAATTAAAAAGCTATCATTAGATACTATTACCCACAAAGCACTGGTGAGTGGTCGGTTATCACTGTGTGGCTTAGATGAAACTACTTATATTGTCACTCGAGAAACGGCAGATAAGCTAGCTGAATTAGATGCAAGTGTAGTCATAGTTCAAAATGATAAAGTAGAAGATGAACTAATCGATGAAGATGATCCCTATGCTGATTATCAAATTCCTGATGATCTTATGTGGTAGTTGATACTAAAAACTCATGACAATCCTGCACCAGTTCGTTACAGCTTTAACAGCTTTAACAGCATTATAAGTGTGAATAGTAATAATAATGTCGCAAAAATATTACTTTTGTAATCGCTTGTGTAATAATACATCTAGAGCAACCAATTTTGAGAGGGTTATATGACCCACGAGGATAGAAGTAAGATGTCAAAAAATACTGAGTTGAATGCTGCCTCTTTTGAAGGTAACTGCACCAACGAGCAAAAAACTACCCAACAGCAGTTAGCTGATGCTCATAGTGAAATTGCTGAATTAAAGCTTCAGATAGCATGGTTAGAGCGCTCTTACGAGTAATATATTTTTCAAACTCACCAAAACAAATAATTTGAAAAGGCCAGTGTAGATATATACGCTGGCCTTTTTTTGAACAAAATATTCTTTGCTTTATTGAAAGTATATATGTTGTATTACATGGTTTTGATCATTTGAGTGATCCAACACTTGCATTACGATGAGTTCGTGGTATTTTCTCAGCTAATTTTTAATTATCTATAATTTAAGGACCTTCTTATGCCAAAGGCAAGCGACATAAAGAAAAACGCTGCGATAGAGCACAATGGTAAAGTGTTAATTGTTCGGGATATTACTCGTTCTGTACCACAAGGTAGAGCAGGTGGTAGTTTATACCGTATGCGTCTGTACGATGTAGTGACAGGCTCAAAAGTTGATGAAACTTTCAAAGCTGAAGATATGCTTAACTTTGCTGATTTAAGTCGTCGACCATCTATGTTTTCATACATAGATGGTGAAGAGTATGTGTTCATGGATAATGAAGACTATACGCCATATAACTTAAATAAAGAAAGCATTAGTGAAGAAGTATTATTTATCAATGAAGATACTCAAGGGCTATCAATAATTATTGTTGATGATGTACCAGTAGCTGTTGATCTTCCTGCCAGTGTTGAATTAGTTATTACTGAAACTGACCCTTCAATTAAAGGTGCCTCTGCCAGTGCCCGCACAAAACCCGCGACACTTTCAACAGGGTTAATTGTGCAAGTGCCTGAGCATATTTCAACGGGCGATAAAATCAAGGTAAATACGAGTGAGCACAAATTTATGGGTCGTGCTGACTCTAAATAACCAACAGGTTAAACTAAATCAAAATATAGGTAAAAGTTTACAATGACTGATAACCTTAAATACCCTATTGGTAGGCCAGGGGAAAAATGGGGCAATATTGAAAAGCAGCAATGGCTTGAACAACAAACTGTAAAACGTTCGTATCAAGACGAGGTGATTAGCAAAATTGATGTTTTATCATCTTACTATGATGTGATTCAATATGGCGCATTAGCTATTGATGAACAACGTTACCCATTATTTATTTTAAAAAGTAAAAATTGGCAACCGGGTAGGCCCACTGTGTTGGTTACTGGTGGTGTTCATGGCTATGAAACCAGTGGCGTTCATGGGGCTTTGCGCTTTTTACAAAATGAAGTCGATAACCATGGCTCTAGCTATGGTGATTTTTTTAATATCTTAGTTGTACCTTGTGTTAGTCCTTGGGGCTATGAAACCATTAATCGATGGAATTATGACGCTATTGATCCTAATCGCTCCTTTTATGCTAACAGCCCTGCACAAGAGTCAGTAGAATTAATGACATTTATTAATTCTTTAGACGTTGATATTTTTGTGCATATAGATCTCCATGAAACTACAGATACCGATAACACTGTTTTCAGGCCAGCACTTGCTTCACGTGATGCTATAGAGCAAAAAAATTGGAATATTCCTGACGGCTTTTATTTAGTGGGCGACACCCTTAGACCACAAGCTGACTTTCAATTAGCCATAATTAAAGAAGTCGAAAAAGTCACTCATATTGCTCCAGCTGATGAAAGCGGTAAGTTAATAGGAGTAGAACTAGAGCAATTTGGCGTCATTAATTATGCAGGCAGAGAGCTAGGGCTTTGCATAGGGTTAACCGATGCGCCCTATGTTACTACAACCGAAGTTTATCCTGACAGCCCTAAGGCAGACGATGAAAATTGTATTATGGCACAAGTTGCCGCGATTACCGGCGCACTTGATTACCTACTGGACAGGCACAAAAACATTCACTTACATAAATAGCTATTGATAACTCAAAAAAACTTTTCACTATCAGCGCAATAAGGTAAAATGTGCGCGGTAAAAAATTAGTTTTCACTTGCTGTGTTTTCTATTTGTTGAAAGTAATAGAGTTATTAAGTTTTATGAATATATTAGTTGTTGATGATAAAAAAAGTGTTCGTGATACTCTTAGCCAATTTTTAGTTGGACGGGGTTATAATGTTGACACTGCTGTTAATGGCTTAGATGGTTTTGAAAAAGCGCAGCAAGGTAATTATCAACTGTTTGTTATTGATCACTTAATGCCACTAATGAATGGTGTGCTGCTTAGTAAAAATATTAAGCAAACAGTGCTGTATGCTGACACGCCTATTTTATTTATTACCACGCAACCAAAAGAAAACCTGCAAAGTCTGCCTGAATATTCCTTGTTTGGACAAGTGCTTTCTAAACCTCTTAATGAGAGTGAATTTGTATCAACCGTTTCACTATTATTATCAGATGTCATGATATCGGGTAATACATCATCAATTGCTTTATAAAAAGCTCTTCGCCACTATAAATTTTCATTAAATTGCTTTATTCTTTAGCTCAACAGACAGTTGGTTAAAGAATAATTAAATGAATGAACAACAATTGGAGCAATTACAAGCTGCCATCAAAACTATCCCTGACTATCCTGTTCAAGGGATCCTTTTCCGTGACGTAACCAGTTTATTAGAAAATGCCAATGCGTTTGCTCTAACGATGACCTTGTTAACTAAAAAATATAAAAACCAAGGGTTTACTAAAGTAGTTGGCACAGAGGCTCGAGGTTTCTTGTTTGGCGCACCTTTAGCTCTCGCCTTAGGTGTTGGTTTTGTCCCTGTACGTAAACCAGGGAAGTTGCCTCGCGAAACATTCGGGCAAGCTTATCAATTAGAGTATGGTGAAGACGTTTTAGAAATACATTGTGATGCACTTTCATCGCATGACAAGGTGTTGATTATTGATGACTTGCTTGCTACAGGTGGCACTATTGAAGCAACAACGATGTTAATTCGACGCATTGGTGCGCAAGTAAAGGATGCAGGTTTTGTTATTTCATTGCCTGACTTAGGTGGTGAGAAACGTTTGCAAGCGATGGATATATCACCTTTCTCACTTGTTCAGTATGACGGTGAATAAACTCTGAATGACCACAGTTTTCCGGTGATAAGTTGTAATATGTAAATAATAAGAAGATAAACAGTATGAGCTATCAAGTATTAGCTAGAAAATGGCGACCTAAAAAATTTGAAGAGTTGATGGGGCAAGAACATGTCGTTACCGTTCTAGTTAATGCGCTAGCCCAACAACGACTGCACCATGCTTACCTTTTTACCGGCACTCGTGGTGTAGGTAAAACAACTATTGCCAGAATATTTGCTAAAAGTTTAAATTGTGAAAGGGGGATTACTGCAACCCCTTGTGGGCAATGTGACACTTGTTTAGAGATCGATCAAGGTCGTTTTGTTGACTTACTTGAAATAGATGCCGCATCAAAAACTAAGGTCGATGACACTCGTGAAATTCTAGATAATGTTCAATATGCACCCACTCGTGGTCGATATAAAGTCTACCTGATTGATGAAGTGCATATGCTCTCTCGCCACAGTTTTAATGCCTTATTAAAAACCTTAGAAGAGCCACCGGAGCACGTTAAATTTATTTTAGCGACAACGGATCCGCAAAAACTACCCGTGACAGTATTATCACGCTGCTTACAGTTTCATTTAAAAGCGCTGACCGTTAATCAAATAGAAACCAAACTGGAAGAAATATTATCTAAAGAGCAAGTCTCTCATGAAGAGGGTGCCTTAACCTTATTGGCAAAAGCTGCCCGAGGTAGTATGCGAGACTCATTAAGCTTAACTGATCAAGCTATTGCTCAAGGGCAGGGCAATATTCTCCTAGCTAATATCGTGCAAATGCTTGGCGGCATAAACCAAGACTGGGTTTACAAAATTGTTATAGCCCTGTTAAAGCAAGATGGTGAAAACTTGATGGCAATAACTGCTGATATAGCTAGCTGTGCGCCAAGTTATAGTCGATTATTTGCCGAGCTTATTCAGCTGTTCCATCAGATTGCCATTTTGCAAATGGTCGAGCAGCATTTTGATTTATCACCTGAACATGCACAATTACTGAAAAAATTCAGTCAAGCCATGTCACCAGAAGACGTGCAATTGTATTATCAAATTTGCGTTAATGGCCGAAAAGACTTACCTTACGCAGCGGATGAACAAGCAGCATTTGATATGACCTTAATACGTCTGTTTGCTTTTAAGCCCATGCAGAGCTCAGATACCACCTCTGAGGAAAAAATGGCCTCGACTCCATTAGCAAATAATGGAGTTGACTTTAATGATGTAGAATTTAATGACACTGAAAGTATTGCCAATGATGTAAATGAGCTAACTACTACTGTTCAAAGTCAGAAAAGTATTGATGAGCCTATTGTTACTGTACCTGAGGATGCTCAGACTATTGAAGACCCTCAGGGTGAAACATCCGAACAAGAAGCGCTTCTAGCCCAAGAAATGCAACAAATTGAGCAACAGGCAGCTCAACTTTATGAGCCAATGGCAAGTGTAGAAAACAACACCACTTCTAGCTCAGAACCTCAACCTGTAAAAGAGCAAACGAGTGAGTCGCTTGAGTCTTCATCAGAGCAAGTTGCTAAAGATGACACCCTTTTTGACAGCCCAGTAAGTGCCGTGCTTGCGGGGCGAAACATGCTGCGTAGTCGAAAAAAACAATTGGAGCAGCAAGCAAAAAAGTCCAGTGACGTCGCAGGGCGTCAAGCCATTACTCAAGCAACACAAAACGATTTAGCTAAAAGTGAACATGAACATGAAGATGAAGCCAGTAAGAAGGTAGAGCTGCCTGCACCAGAGCAACCTTATCAAGCTGAAAAGATAGATCCCGCAACCATTAAAAAAGCCAATCAAGTCGACCAATGGGCACACATGATTGACTCTATGGAACTAACCGCGCGCTTAAGGCAATTAGCGATTCATGCCACTATTGATGAAAGCTCTACTGAGCAGCATTTAATTTTGTCTTTAGATCAAGCAACAAGACACTTATACACAGACGTTGCTCAACAGCAACTGCAACAAACTATCAGACAATACTTGTCACAAAATGTCACGGTGACGATTAATTTAGTTGAAGAAACCGTGGCGGATCCCTACCAAATACAGACACATATTAATGACAAACGATATGACTATGCTAAAGAGCTACTTAAAAATGATGACATAGTGCTAGCATTACAACAACATTTTCAGGCAACTTTAGATGAGCAAAGTATTAGCGCAATTTAACTGATTTACTATCTTGTTAGCTAGCCAGTTTGCTATAATGCTGACAATTTATTTTTATCCCCTTTATTTTTTGGAGAACGATTATGATGAAAGGTGGCATGGGCAACTTAATGAAACAAGCCCAACAGATGCAAGCAAAAATGGCTAAAGCACAAGAAGAGCTAGCTAATATGGAAGTCGTAGGTGAAGCAGGCGCAGGAATGGTAAAAGTCACCATGACTGGTAGCCATAGCGTACGTAAAGTTGAGCTTGATGACAGCTTAATGGAAGATGATAAAGATATGATCGAAGACTTATTAGCGGCAGCCGTTAATGATGCTGTACGTCGTGTTGAAGAGCAAAATAAAGATAAAATGGGCGCGTTAACAGGCGGCATGCAGTTACCTCCAGGGATGAAAATGCCTTTCTAGGCAAAGCATATACAGTTATTATGAAATTTAGCCCTTTAGTACAAGAGCTTATTGACTCATTAAAATGCTTACCAGGCGTTGGTGCAAAATCTGCTCAGCGCATGGCTTTTCATTTACTTGAACGTAATCGTCGTGGCGGTAGTAAACTTGCAACCACTTTAGCTTTAGCGATGACTGATATTGGCCATTGTCAATCATGTAGAAACTTTACTGAAGAGGAATTGTGCGAAATTTGCCAAAGTCCAAAACGTAAGGTTGCCACAAGTTTGTGCATTGTTGAAAGCCCCGGTGATGTGATAGCCATTGAGCAGACGGGTGAGTTTACGGGTAAGTATTTTGTATTGATGGGACATTTATCACCTATTGATGGCATTGGACCTGATGACTTAGGTTTAGATATTTTGGAAAAGCAGTTTGCTAGCGGTCAATTCTTGGAAGTGATTTTAGCCACTAACCCAACGGTTGAAGGTGAGGCAACGGCTCATTTTATTGCCGAGTTAGCACAACAATACCAAGTTAACATTTCACGTATCGCTCACGGCGTACCTGTTGGTGGTGAGTTAGAATATGTTGATGGTAATACCTTATCTCACGCTCTTTCTGGACGGAAAAGCTACCACTTTTAAAATGAAGTAAAGAGTTTTATAATGCGAGTTTTGAAGGGCTGAAAGCTAAATTGGCTGCTTTTCGCTATCCGTAACTATTACCTCGCAACTTAAAACTCGTCATTTTTATTTGACCTTCCCTTGAAAAAAAATAATCAATCCTCAAATAAAGTAACAGCGAATTAACCCGAACTAACCCATGTTAAGCAATCGGGATATTTACCAAATTAAGAAAAGACTATAGGTTAACTTTATATGACTACCGAAAAACAACCAGAAACTCATGAGTTTGCATCAGATAATGCAAAAATACTTCAACTAATGATCCACTCTCTTTATTCAAATAAAGAGATCTTTTTGCGTGAGTTAGTATCTAATGCGGCAGATGCCTCAGATAAATTACGCTTTAAAGCTTTATCAAATGCCGATTTATTCGAAGGTGACGGCGAATTACGTGTTCGTGTAAGTTGTGATAAAGAAAATAATACTGTGACTATTTCTGATAATGGTATTGGTATGAATCATGATGATGTTGTTGAGCATTTAGGGACTATTGCTAAATCAGGTACGGCTGAGTTTTTCTCACAGCTTTCTGGTGATCAAGCGGCAGATTCACAATTAATTGGTCAATTTGGTGTTGGTTTTTACTCAGCCTTTATTGTTGCTGACAAAGTCACAGTACGTACACGACGCGCTGGTGATGAAGCATCACAAGGTGTTGAATGGGTGAGTGCTGGCGAAGGTGATTTCACTACGGCTCAAATAGAAAAAGCAAATCGCGGTACAGATATTATTCTTCATTTAAAAGAAGATGAAAGCGAATTTGCTGATGATTGGCGCTTAAAGTCTATTGTCACTAAATACTCTGATCATATCTCAGTATCGGTTGAAATGTTAACAGCTGAAGTCCCTGCCGTTGAATCGGTAGCAGAAGAAAAAGATGATGAAGGTAATGTAACCACTCACGGTGTTGAAGCGCGTGATGCAGAGCCGGCTAAATGGGAAGCAATCAATAAAGCGACAGCTTTATGGACGCGTGAAAAAGCTGACATTAGTGAAGATGAATATAAAGAGTTTTACAAGCATGTATCACATGACTTTGGTGACCCGCTATTATGGGAGCATAACAAAGTAGAAGGTAAAACAGAATATACTTCACTTTTATATGTACCATCAAAAGCACCATTTGATATGTACAACCGTGAAAAACAACACGGCTTGAAGTTATACGTACAACGTGTATTTATTATGGATGATGCTGAGCAGTTCATGCCAACTTACTTACGTTTCGTTAAAGGTCTGCTTGACTCAAATGATTTACCATTGAATGTTTCTCGTGAAATTTTGCAAGACAATAAAGTAACGCAAACTATTCGTAAAGGTTGTACTAAACGTGTTTTAAAAATGCTTGAGAAATTAGGCAAAAAAGATGCTGAAAAATATCAAGGATTTTGGGATGAGTTTGGCCAAGTACTAAAAGAAGGCCCAGCTGAAGATGTAGCAAATAAAGAGCAAGTTGCTGGTTTATTGCGTTTTGCTTCTACTAATGAAGATACCGCTATTCAAAGCGTATCTTTAGCTTCTTATATTGAGCGCATGAAGGAAGGTCAAGACAAGATTTACTATGTGGTTGCTGACAGCTTTGAAGCGGCTAAAAATAGTCCTCACTTAGAAGTTTTCCGCAAAAAAGGCATTGAAGTGTTGTTAATGTCAGACAGAATTGATGAATGGCTAGTGAGTCATTTAAATGAGTTTGATGGTAAACAATTACAATCTGTTACTCGTGGCGGTTTAGATTTAGGTGATATGGATGACGCTGAAACGAAAGAAGCACAAGATAAATTAGAGAAAGAGTTTGATTCTGTGGTTGTTCGTATTAAAGACGCACTAAAAGATAAAGTAAAAGACGTTAAATTATCACAACGTTTAACTGATTCACCTGCCTGTATTGTTGCCGATGATAATGACATGAGTAGCCAAATGGCAAAATTAATGGCCTCTGTTGGTCAAGAAGTGCCTGATACTTTGCCTATCTTTGAAATTAATGGTGAGCATGACTTGGTTAAACACGTTGCTGATGAGCAAGATGATGACAAGTTTAACCAGTGGGTTGAAGTGTTATTTGAACAAGCTATGTTAGCCGAGCGAGGTAGCTTGAAAGATCCAGCAAGCTTTGTTGCTCGCTTAAACAAACTAATGCTAAGCCTAACTAAGTAGTTATAAGTCTGAAAAACAATAGACTTTAGTCGGAAAAAGGGGCACTTCACTATAAATGAGTGCTCCTTTTTTGTATGCTATGCTTGTTTGCTTTTAGGCATGCTTGTATAGTGTCTGCCGCGACAAATATTATCGACGAGAATTATTACATTAGTATGATCAAAATGTTAGTTGGGTAGTTATTTTGGTTATTTTAACGTAATTATTTTTATTATTTTAAACCATCATTTAAAGGTTAGTTTATATGCGTATTGTACTTCTTGGTGCTCCTGGTGCGGGCAAAGGCACACAAGCACAGTTTTTAATGGCTAAATTTGGTATTCCACAAATTTCAACAGGTGATATGTTGCGTGCCGCTATTAAAGCTGGAACCGAATTAGGTAAGCAAGCTAAAGCAGTTATGGATGCAGGTCAATTGGTCTCAGATGAGCTAATCATTGGTTTAGTTAAAGAGCGTGTTAGCCAAGAAGATTGTCAAGCAGGTTTTTTACTTGACGGTTTCCCTCGTACTATCCCTCAAGCTGATGCTATGAAAGAAAACGGCATTAGTGTTGATCATGTGCTTGAGTTTGATGTACCAGATGAAGTGATTGTTGAGCGTATGGCTGGCCGTCGTGTGCATTCAGGCTCAGGTCGCGTTTACCATCTTGTTTACAATCCACCAAAAGTTGAAGGTAAAGATGATGTTACTGGTGATGACCTATCAATTCGCCCTGATGATGAGGAGTCAACTGTACGTAAACGTTTAGCTATTTACCATGAGCAAACTAAACCGTTAGTTGATTTTTACCAAGTCGAAGCTCAATTAGGAAACTGTCAATATTTAACCGTTGATGGTACACAAGCGGTTGAAGCGGTTAATGCCTTATTAAGTGAAAAACTCGCTTAATTTTTACTAATTTTTTTATATAAATAAAAACTCGCTTCGGCGAGTTTTTTGTTTTATAAAAGAGCTCTATTAAAATATAAAAAGATCACCCATGGATATTAACATCACTATTACTGCATTTTATGCCAGTTTACTTACCCTTCTTTTTCTCGCTTTATCTTTTAATGTTATTCGATTGCGCTTTAAATTAAAGGTTGGCGTTGGTGATGGCGGTGAAAAATCATTAATAAAGGCTATTCGAATACATGGAAACTTTGCTGAGTATATGCCTCTGGCGCTAATTTTATTAGCGGGTTATGAGCTCAGTGGTGCCGATGGCCTTTGGTTACATATTTTTGGGAGCGTATTATTTATTGGAAGAGTTCTTCACGCTCTGGGTTTAAGTCAATCTATTGGTACTTCAAAAGCAAGGTTTTTAGGTACTATTTCTATGTTTATAGTATTGCTCATGCTCGCTATCGCAAATATTTGTGCGTTTATCTGCTAGAGTATTTGTATTAAACATTCATATCTTTAAGCATAGCAACATGGGGAATATCATCTTCAAGATACATTTGAGATACCTGCTCAAATCCATGTTGCTGATAATAACTGATCAAATACTCTTGTGCTGAAATTTTAATGTCTTGCTTAGGAAAGTATTGTTGGCATAAGTTAAGTGCTTTTGTCATTAGCTCATGGCCTAAGCCAGAGCCTCTTGCTTGCTCAGCAATAGCGACACGGCCAATACTTATATATTCGTCGTAGCTTTGTCCTTGGGCTAAAATACGTAAATAAGCGACTAATGTGTCATCTTGGTAGCCCAAAAGGTGTAGGGTGTCTTTATCGCGATCTAATTGGTTTTTATCGCTATCAAGATCGGGGTAATAGCATGTTTGCTCGACGACAAAAACATCAATACGTAACTTCAATAAATCATAAAGCTCATCAAGAGAGAGTTCAGTAAAGTGCTTTGTTTTCCAAACAGTATTTATAGTCATGATTACTTTATATTAAATTGTTGATACCAATTTCACTAAATTATTGCCCACTTGTGCTGGTTAAAATACTCCATGGCGTCGTTGCTCTCACTCCCAATAGCCAGCTATTGCTCAATTGAGCGCCTTGCCCTGATTTATTTTTCCTACGCACAACAAGATCACAAACTTAATGAAACTGGTATTATACCATTAATTAGACTAATTTATTAAGCAAGTTGCAATTAGCCTAACGATCGCAGGCAAGTATGATATTTGTGTTCATTGACATAGTCACGCACTTCTTTTCTAGAATGATTTTTCTGTAGAGAAAGGATGGCTTATCAGTTAGCCATAAAAAAACACCCTTACCAGCTATAATAAGGATGTTTTTTGTTATTCAATGATAAGTAAAACGCTAACTATTTCTCATGACGTTTTTGTAAAACTGCCATCACTTCACTTAAATCAATTTTTTGATCGGCAAGTAAAACTAGCGTGTGATAAAACAAGTCGGCGCATTCTCCTAATAGGTCTTCTTTCGTTTCAGCTACAGCTGCAAGCGCTACCTCTACGCCTTCTTCGCCGACTTTTTGCGCCATTTTAGTGGTACCACGTGAAAATAGGTGGGCAGTGTAGCTTTCTTTTGGATCATCATCTTTACGGCTAGCAATAACTTGTTCAAGTTGGCTTAAAAAGTTTTGCTGTGTTAATTTTTGCTCAGGAAAACAAGACTCAGTCCCTAAGTGGCAAGTTGGACCAATAGGGGTACAAGCAATTAATAAGCTATCTTGATCACAGTCTGTAAGTACTTGTTCAACATTTAAAAAATGTCCTGAGGTTTCACCTTTTACCCAAAGCGCTTGTTTAGAACGACTAAAAAAAGTGGCTTTACCTGAGTTTAAGGTTGCACTTAATGATTCTTGGCTCATATAACCTTGCATTAACACCGCGCCGGTAGCAGCGTGTTGAATAATGGCAGGAATGAGGTTATCCATTTTCTGCCATGCTAATTCATTAATGTTCTCGATAGTTACTAACATGGTCTAACCTCAATATTTTTTGATTTTAAATACGCTTTTAATTCGTTTATTGGAATAATACCTTTGTGAAACACTGAAGCGGCTAATGCGCCATCAACATCGGCTTGTTGATATACTTGGCTAAAATGCTCCATAGTACCAGCACCACCTGAGGCGATTAACGGCACGTTACAAACATCACGCGCTTGTTTTAACTGCTCAATATCATAACCTTGACGAACGCCATCTTGGTTCATGCAGTTAAGTACAATTTCACCAGCGCCTAAGCTAACCACTTTCTCTATCCACTCAAATGTTGTCCAGTTGGTTTTTTGCGTGCGCTTTTCATCACCTGTGAACTGATAAACTTGGTATTTGCCTGTGTCTTTATCATAAAAACTATCAATACCAACCACGACACATTGTTGACCAAAATGATCAGCCAGACGTGAAATAAGACTATGATCACGAAGCGCAGGGGAGTTAATAGAAATTTTATCAGCGCCCATCATCAGTATTTCTTTAGCATCCGCTTCGCTTTTTATTCCACCAGCGACACAAAAAGGTATGTCAATCACTTGTGCGATACGGCTTACCCAGCTTTTATCAACTACTCGGCCATCTGAGCTTGCAGTAATATCATAAAAAACCAACTCATCAGCACCTGCTTCAGCATACTTTTGTGCTAATGGCACTATATCACCAATAATTTCGTGGTTTCTAAATTGTACACCTTTTACGACTTTACCATCGCGCACATCTAAACAAGGAATTATTCTTCGGGCCAACATGCGATCGCCTCCTCAAGGGTAAATTTACCTTCTAAAAGAGAGCGACCTAAAATCACGCCTCTAACGCCTGAGCCAATTAACGCTTTAATATCGTCTAAACAGCCAATGCCACCAGAGGCTTGCCACTCAACGCTAGGGTAGTTTTGACAAAGCTCTTTGTAAAGGTCAACATTTGAACCAGAAAGCGTGCCGTCTTTCGATATATCAGTACAGAGAATATGTTTAATGCCAGCATCAATATAAGTATCGAGTAAATCTTCTAAATTAACGCCACTGTCTTCAATCCAACCATGAGTTGGTAGGGTTTTATTACCTTGCTCATCAATTTTGATATCAAGCGCTAAAACAATTTTTTCACCGCTATAAGTTTTCAGCCACTCAAGAACGAGTTCAGGTTGTTTAATAGCAAGTGAGCCAATAACGACACGTGTTGCGCCTAAATCAAGTAATTGTTGGACATCTTCTTCACAGCGTATGCCACCGCCTACTTGGGTGATCATAGTGTCATGATTAACAACCGTTTTAAGAGTCGATAGTTGGCGTTTTGTGCTGTCTTTCGCACCATCTAAATCCACAAAATGCATGACGGTAGCGCCTGCTGCAAAATAAGCTTGTTGGCGCTCTTGAACAGTGTACTGGTAATTGGTTTTTTGATTGTAATCGCCTTGGAATAAGCGAACAACTTCGCCTCCAATTAAATCAATTGCGGGGATCATCATAATGCTGTTAATTCCTTAGGGGATAATTCCAAAAAATTCTTAATTATTTTACTGCCCAATGCGCCCGAACGCTCAGGATGAAATTGACAACCAATAAAGTTGTCCTTACCAATAATGGCGGAGAATTCGCTGCCATATTCACAGCCAGCAAGGGTATATTCGCTAATGGGCGCGGCAAAGCTGTGAACAAAGTAAAAGTAGTCGTCGACACTTATGCCTTTTAAAACCGGATGATTAGCGACGGTTGTTAGTGTATTCCAGCCCATATGAGGCAAACGATTGCCTTGGGCATTAAGTGGTGTAACCTTAGTCGGGATCATGCCTAGACAATCAATCACATCTTTTTTGCCACCTTCGGTTGAAGACTCCGTCATTAGTTGCATGCCTAAACAAAAGCCTAGGACTGGCTGCGTTAAACTTTGTAAGGTGGCGACTAAGCCTTTGTCATTAATATTTGCCATGGCATGCTTAGCACTACCTACGCCGGGGAAGATGACTTTGTTTGCGGCTTTAATTTGTTCAATATCATCGGTAATGGTGGCACTAAAGCCAAGACGTTCCACAGCAAATTTTACTGATGACAAATTCGCACAGCCAGTATCAACAATAACGTTCATTACTTTTGACATTACAGGGTACCTTTTGAACTAGG
>ERZ1048872.365-NODE-365-length-51085-cov-11.339585_pt1 | contig 51085 bp, 41 predicted proteins | sample MGYA00383100_ERZ1048872 | MGnify/ENA primary metagenome ERZ1048872 (study PRJEB29581, sample SAMEA5548370) | metagenome | biome: marine; feature: coastal; material: water | depth 50 m | study: Short-term variability in the microbial, nano- and picoplankton...
AAGTCGGATAATCTAAACAAGCAAAAGTCGGTGACCTAAACACCACAGCTAGGTGGGGTTATTTGCAGTTAATTGCTGGGCCAGTTGAGGGGAATAGAGCTGCTGTTCTGGGGCAGCGAGATGGTGTCTTCTGGCAGCAATAAGACGAACAAGCACTAAATCCGAAAAAAATGGCGGAGCGGACGGGACTCGAACCCGCGACCCCCGGCGTGACAGGCCGGTATTCTAACCAACTGAACTACCGCTCCAGGTAGACGATGCAATGCATCGGTTGCGCTTGACGTTGGTTCCCAATAATTGGTGGGTGATGACGGGATCGAACCGCCGACCCTCTGCTTGTAAGGCAGATGCTCTCCCAGCTGAGCTAATCACCCTGATCTGCAGCCGCGCATTATAAGTGGGTCGCCCGTGCTGTCAATGTTTAACGTGATTTTTCCAAAAATGCCTTTTATGGGTGTACACTCGCGCGACTTTCTGCGCGGCCTGCATTAAGCGAGTGCCGATACATTACCCAACTGCGACTTTAGATAAATACGGTGCCACCATGGAACTATACAAAGACTTTCGATTTGAGGCGGCACACCGCCTCCCCAATGTTCCCGAGGGGCACAAGTGCGCGCGGCTGCATGGACATTCCTTTCTGGTCAGGCTCACCATATCAGGTGACGTTGACCCACAGACGGGTTGGCTCATGGATTTCGATGATATTAAAAATGCTTTTGCGCCGCTGCTGGACCAACTCGACCATTACTACCTAAATGATGTCCCTGGATTGGAGAACCCAACCAGCGAGATTTTAGCGAAATGGATTTGGGACAGGTTAAAACCTAACTTGCCAGAGCTCGCCGCCGTGGAAATCCGCGAAACCTGCACAGTAGGCTGCACCTATCGGGGCGTGTGACGTCTTGGGCGGCCTCAGACCGACTTCCTAGCGCAGCAAAATTGCCATTTGTCTATGGCCATTTACGAAATTAATCAAAAACTTTTAAGAAAAAAACTTTTCTTATTTTAGGTTTTCGGGTTGACGCCAAAAATGCTTTATGCACACCCGCGCCACGAGCACCCTCTTCAGTGGAGTTAGAGCCCGCACTGGGAGTCCTTCAGAAGATATGGCTTATAAGCTGTTGTTTTTATTGCTATTTATGGTATTGATCAATTTTTGACCAATCTAAAGATTTTGTGGTGCGCGTTGCCTTCTTGCCGCAGTTGAACAAAATATCCACCAAATTATCCACAGGTTCTGTGGATCATAACTCCCTGTGGATGATTATCCAAAGGTGGTCAGAGGCCGGGTCAATCCGCAAAGAACCCCAATACCTGTTCGTTGAACAAATCTGGGGCTTCAGCATGTAACCAATGCCCCACGCCTTCCAATGTTTCCAGCCGAAAATTTGGAAAGAGCCGCTGCGTGGCGGGAAGATATTTGTCATCGACATAACCAGACAGTGCGCCGCGAATAAACAGTGCCGGATGCTCAAACGGGGTATCAGAACTCAGCCCCGCCAGCAGCAACGGATAGGCTTGGGCAAGCGCGGCATGATTCAAACGCCAAACCAAGGCAGTAGCACCCTCCTCCTTGCCCAAACTTAACAGCAGAAACTGCCGTACGTTGGGCTCATCAATATAGCGCTCCAAAATCAGACCCGCGGCCTTCCGGGTCGCGCATCCCGCTTCGGCGACTGCCTGTAAGCCCTTGAAAACCGCCTGATGACTGGGCGCATAGGTCACCGGCGCGATATCGGCCACAATGAGACGTTTGATCCGCGCTGGTCGCTTTAAGGCCAGCGCCATCGCCACTTTCCCGCCTAAGGAGTGGCCCAGAACATAGGCACTCTGTATGCCTTGCGCAGTCATCCAGGCATCGACAGCGTCGGCATAGCTATTAATAGAGGGGCCTGCATCGCTCCAAGGAGATTTACCGTGATCAGGCAGGTCGAGACTGTGCACTCGAAATTTAGTCTCAAGCGCTCTAGCGATGCTCTGCAAGTTACTGCTCTGCCCAAAAAGCCCGTGCAACAGGACAACATCGCCACCCTCTCCCTGAACTTTCCCGTGAAGGCCCTTTCCCATGTGCTTGTCTCCTCTGCTAGCATGTCGCAAAGACTCGCTAGGAAATACTGCAATGCATCAGCGCCAACCTTTACGCTCGCGCCTCGTCGCCAAAGTTACTCTACTAGCTGCTCTACTGGCCATGGCCTCTGGGTGCGGCACGACAGGAACCGGATCGGGCTATAACGCCACCACCAATCCTAACCAGTTTAATGAAGCCGTCGTTGCTGAAAAGCCTATAAAAAATGTTGTCATCGCTCACGTCAACATCGGCTCGCCATCGAGGAACTACATCAAACGCTCAGAGTCGATGGTCGACGGCCAGATTGCCGAGTATTTGCGAGACAATGGTTACAACATTTTACCCCAGCGCGAGTTTTCACAGCGCTGGAACAACGCCACACTAATCTACGGAGATCCGGTAGACCCAACCACGGGTCGTCTCAACACCAAAACCTTTATTCGAATCACGCAGTCAGTGCGTGATGATATGCGTGACAAAACCGATGTCGACGCTTTTATCTTTACTGACCTCATTGAGCACGATGCCATTGTTTCAGGTGGTATGAACCACATTGCAAGATTTAATGGCGTTTCGCGTAAGCCCTCTTTGAAAGGGCCCGGTGATGGTGTCTCTTCAGACTTTGACTGGTCACGCCCCGTGTCTGCCGTTTCTTTACAGGTTAGCGTTTACAACATTGACCTTGATCAGGTGTTTGCCGGCTTAGGTGGCATTGATTTAACCGATGCTATCGATACACGCTCGGGCAACGGCTGGGTTCGTCGCAAAGACATTCTGGAAAATGACAACTACATTGAACAAGGTATTCAGCTTGCACTGCATCCGTTAATCGTTATGGATAACTGGCCGGGGGAAAATCCCAACAAATAAAGGCCGATTAGCTGAGCGCCTCTAAACCCCGCTCAATGCACCACATCGCGCTCAGCACACCAAGCACTAGAACAGGAAGCTGCAGCACAACAGCTGGGGGGTGGGCTAGCAGGCGTCTAAACGCCAGCCCCAGCCCCAGCAACACCGCTATGAATGCCAGCTGACCAAACTCAATACCCACATTAAAGAACAGCAGAGCCAATGGCAGGTTTGCCTGAGGTAATCCGGTATCTGCCAAAGCGCCGGCGAACCCCATGCCGTGGAGTAAACCAAAGAGCCCCGCTAGCCACCACGGCTGACGCCATAGCCATGATTGCCCACCTTCTCGGGTGAGCTCCAGCGCTAATACAAATATTGAGAGCGCAATCAAAAACTCAATGAACGCCACGGGATAATCAAACACTCCCAGCGTTACCATTGCCAAGGTAATGCTGTGCCCAACCGTAAACGCTGTAATTGTCCAAATGAGGCGACGACCACCACCGACCAGCAACAGAAGGCCGAGTACAAACAACAAGTGGTCAATACCTGCCCAAATGTGTTCAGCCCCTAGCACACTGTACCGGCCAACAACTTGCCACCGATCAGGCTCTGCGGGCACAACGAATGTTGACTCATCATTGGTCAAAACCGCCTGGTGGTCTATATCGTCAGCGAGCGCCACGTTCAACATGACCGAGCTTTGATTGGGGCCCAACCCATTTACCGATATGGTCTGGCCAATTAAGCCACCCGCGCATTGGTAAGTACTTTGACGCAATTTACCGGTGCCCTCCCGAATCCAGGGAGATTCCTCCGACAATTGGCAAACCTTGGGGAGCACCGGCGACATAGGAATGTCGCTGATCTGCTGTATTGGTGTTTTCCATGTCACCGAATAGGTGTCACTGCCAGATTCAGTTATCTGCAGCAGAGATGGTGCAAAACGATGCGCCTCCACAGATAGGGAGAACACCATGAGTAGCGACAATGAGAGAAACTTCACGACCGTCTCACCTCGTAGTTAGCCATCCACTCGGCTACTGCGTTCTCCACCGCCTGCGCCTCTGCCTCGGTCTTTAAATCCCAGCGCAGCTTATCGGCAACTTCATCCAAACGCTGATCGCGTTCAGGTGCAAAGGTCTCTACATAAACAAGGTGCTGCCCGTAAACGGAAGTCATAGGCCCAAGCCAACTTTTCACCGCTTGACCCGGAGAAGCCGCCTGAAGCGCCACTGTAAACTCACGCCCGAGGCGGGAATTCACTTCCTGCCAAGTCGAACTCGCAAAGTGAAACCCTGACAAAAAGGCTTTACCCAAAAGAATAGCCTCTGAAGGGGGCAATGCATCTGCCTTGATCTGCTGGAGAATATTCGCCGCCTCTTCTTGAGACACCTCGCCTAAAAAAACATGGCTAAAACCCACTCTGGCGGGCTCCCGAAAGGTATTCTTCCTAGCTTCAAAGGCGGCTTTCATGGCGCTTTCCGAAGGTTCATCAAGTCCCGCACCAGCAATAATGAGCTGAGTCATCACCTGTAATAAACGCCGTCGTATCACCTCGTCGGTCAAATGCATATTGAGCTGGCGCCCTTGCTCAACCAATGTCGTGTCGTCTAGCTCGCTATCTGGACTCAGAAAGCGCATGTTTCGAAGAATGCGCTGGTCGATAACGGGATCAAGCAAATGCAACTGTCGATCTAATGCTTCGAGAAACAACAACTCATCGCGAAGCTCTAGATCAATAAAACGCTCGATATCAGCCTCAGTGGGAAGCCCACCAACCATCTTAGCGTAACTGTCGGCCATCACCTCTAGCCGAGCAGGATTGGGCGGCCCTAAAACCGGTTTAGGCTCAGGGTAAAGGGCTGCCAACACGGCATATAAGGCTGCGCCCAACAACAAAAAATGCAGCCAAACCGGACCCGGGAAAAAGCGCTTGGTAAAAAATTGAGCCATCAGCCTCCCTCAGTCCAAAAATTTTGGGAGGCGCTTTTCCAGCTTGGCTGTCATAGCCTCTTCAACGTCGATCTTGCTCATCATGGCTGCATTCCAAATCGCCACGTATTCAAGGCCATCCTCCACGGTGTGGTCGCGGGCGTAATTGAGCACCCGCTTGGTACCGCGCACCGCCAGCGGAGTTTTTTCTGCAAGCTGCGCAGCAATCGATCGCACGCCAGACATAAGCGCGTCGCGATCTGGGTAAACCCGGGTAACAAAGCCACTCTCTTTGGCTTCTTCAGCGTCCATGTTACGTCCGGTAAGTGCCAACTCCCTAACCAGGCCATCGGGCATGAGGCCGGGTAAGTTTTGAAGCGTACCGACGTCGGCCACAATGCCAATATCAATTTCCTTGACGCAAAAAGTCGTCGCAGCTGCGCAGTAACGCATATCGGCATAGCAGATCATATCGATAGCAGCGCCAATGCAAGCCCCATGAGTGGCTGCCAGAACCGGTTTTTTACAAATCCGCAGGGACTGCAGGTTACGCTGCAGTCCCTGAAGATGATCTACAAATTGCTCATTCGCCCGAGATGGGTCTTCATGTTCGGTTGTAATGCCTGCAAACATCGAAAGATCAATGCCAGCACAAAAATGCTTACCTTCACCGCTCAGTATGATCACCCTGACCTCAGCCGTTCGGTCGGCCCACTCAAAAGCCTCTTGAAGCTCATGCCACATGGGTCGATTTACCGCATTGGCACTCTCAGGCCGGTTCAATCTGATATCGAGGATATGGTCTTCAAGATGTAAAGCTAACGTTTCTGTATTAGGACAATCTGCCACGTCGGGTCTCCCAAAGATTTAAAGTGTCGAGCTGAACAAGACGGCGGGAAGATTACGCGCCACCCTCAGCCAATGGCAAGCCTAATTTTTTGGCATAGATTCTGTCAATATATAGTCAAATAGGTATCAAGCTCAGGCTCTACCAAAGGCTTTACCTCGCCCTTTCGAGTGCCGAGATACAAGAAGCCAATCACCTCATCACTGGGATCGCCACCCAACCCATCGATCACAACCGCATCCTGGGCATACCACCCAGTCCGCCACATAGCACCAAAGCCCTGAGCTTCCGCTGCCAACGACATGCCGTGCAGGGCGCAAGCAACAGCGGCCACCTGTTCAACCCTTGGCACCTTTGGGTGCTCTACGGGCTTCACGAGTCCTGCAATAATCAGTGGCGCGCGCAGCGGAGCGGCACGGGCTTTCGATAACTCAGCGTCAGTCGCCGTGGGGCGGGTTAAGGTCAAAGCCTTGGCAAACAGGTCGCCTAGGGCCTCCCGGCGCTCACCTTGAATGGCCACAAAATGCCAAGGACGAAGGCGCCCATGGTCCGGAGCCCGCAGCCCGGCAGCTACGATTGACTGCAGTTGCTCTGCATCAGGGCCTGGGGCAATGAGCTTGCCGTGAGAGTTACGTTGTTGCAAAGCGGAGAGAACTGACATACCTAAAACAGCCTTAATACAGGAGCGCTAAGAATAACAGCGTCAGAGCACCAATTTACAGACGCCAGTCTTCCGGCGTGGTGATACTGAGATCTATACGGCGGTCACCCAGCGTTATTTGGTCTGAGTCAACCGTGACGTCGCTCGGCTCCAGCACGCCATCATTAAAACGATACTGAGGCGTCCACTCACCCTGCAGTCTTGCCGACTCAACGTTTTTTCGCTGTATCTGTACGTTTTCATGGGCCCTTCCCCATTCGGCTAGTTTACGGTCACCGTGATGCTTAGCCAGCAACTCCCGGGTAACGTCTGGCCCAAGCACTGCCGCGGTGGCGTTGTTACCACCAAACCCCTTGCTGTTGATCAAGGCGTAGTCCGGAGACTCCACGTTCTGAGTCGACAGGGGGAACGCTAGCCGGTCTGTGGCGACATCAGCCGCCACGCCATCAAGGGTTGTAATACCGGGCATCAATCCCGTTTCCCATACACCCAACATCGCTGACAATTGATCTCCTGCAGCGGCACCGAGAGAGTGACCAATAAAACTTTTGATCGCTCCAACTTTCCATTGCTCTACACCCAAGGCAACCGCGACCTCACTCATAATTTGAGACTCCGTCACGCGATTTTGTGGTGTGCTAGTGCCGTGGGCCTGCACCACTCCTCCCGAGGCGAAGCGGCGGTCGCCCAACAAATTTTTCAGCAATGCCGCAGACTTTGCAAACGTCACATAATTGCCAACACCCGGACCGCTAATAGATTTTTTAGGCCCATCGGCGCTCACGTAAACATCGGGAATGGCCGCAAGAGTAGGCGCCCCCAATTCCAGCGCGAGATCATCATCAAACAGCACCATAATTTGCGCCGACTCTGACATGGTGAAGCCACAGTTTTCCCCAAAAGGACGGCACGCTCTCCGTGCGTCGGGTCGAACGTTTTCAGGTAATCCGTCAAGGGCCCGGAGCGCCTTATCAGAAGCCAGAGCGCCCATCGCGGCGTAGCCTTCCATAACCTCTGCAACAACCGGAGCCTCTGCAGCTCCGACAACAGCAACCCGCGCCTTACCACTGCGAATATCTTGTACGGCTAGCCTCAGGTTGTAGAGGAACGTGGCACAGGCTCCCAAGGCAGGGCCCGTCGAACCCATAGATCCAAGCACGTAAGCGTTAATAAAATCCCCTGGCATCTCAGCAAATCCCAAGGGGCACTGCTTCGAGGTCACGCGTTTGCCCAACGCCCTACCCCTGAGCATTCCACCGGTACCGCTCTCATCCAGCTGCCCCATTGAACTGCTCACGTAGACACTTATCGCATCGGCTGGCACTCGCGCCTCAACCTCGGTCCAATCAATACCCAGATCGGCTAGGGCGTCGGATGCGGCAAATACCGTCATTTGCAAAGCACGGGGGTGGTTGCGCGAGCCGTAAAGCGTGCCCGGATCAAATCCTGTCGGCAGTAAACCCGCAGCACTAATTTCAAAATCTCGAGTACCTGGCAGCAGAAGTTCAGTGCCTGCTTTTAATGTCAAAGAGGTCCGCTTACCCTCGCCGGGACTAGGCATCCACTCTGGGGACAAACCCTCAGCTATCTGCGTCGGGGCCATGTCGGCGGTAAGAGCATTCTGTGTGGTGACACGACGTGCCCAAGGCACTGCCCTTGGATCAAAGTGACTACTCTCAATCGTTCGAATAAGCGTGCCTGCATCTTGCGCCACAGTGTCGGACGTTCCCATGATTGCCGCGAGAGCCTCCCGAGTTTGCTTTTGCTCGGTGGACTCGAGGGCGTCGATCACCATCCGCTTAAAGGCTTGCCGGTTCGAGGTCTTACCTGCGCTGTTGATGCCTCCAGCGGCGACCAAGATAGGAAGATGAAGCATGCTGATAAAAACCCCCGAAAATCTGACATCGACTTGCTGGGCCGTGTGGAGTGCAAACTCCTCTCATTGCCCATTAAATTTCCGCGCTAGTTTATTCGGAATAGTGGTGGATAATTGACTTATATAGCCATAAAATTGACCAATATAGGCTTTAACGCGAAATTCAGGAGCGCCGCCCATGGTCGCAAAAAGCGCGATCACCCTACTAGCGTTGGCGCATCCCCGAATGTTGGCCACGTCGGTCACGCTACCCCTAGAAATCATTAGGGCGGCAGCCCACGCGAGCCCGCCGTCAACTCGACCGGAAGTTAGCATTAGGTTGGTTGGCAAACAGACTGAAACCCTGGCACTTGCTGAAGGCTTATCAATGCCGGTGACTGAGGATGATGGTAAATGCGTGCCCGACATTCTTCTTATCCCAGCAATCTGGCGTCACCCACGGTGGGTGTTGCATCACCATCCGTGGCAACTGGACGTAATCAGACGGTGTATCGACGGAGGAAGCTGGGTTTGCAGCGTTGGCGCGGGAAGTTTCCTACTGGCTGAGGCCGGAGTATTAAGTCAGGGGATCGCCACAACACACTGGCATTGGTTCGATACTTTTGAAACGACTTACCCAACAGTCTCACTGCGACGAGACCAACTGATCACACAGCATGGGCGCATTTTTTGCGTGGGATCGGTTAACTCAATTGCCGACCTGATGGTTTATTTAGCAGGACAACTGTTTTCGAGAGCCACGGCAACAGCGATCGAAAACCAGTTTTCACCCGAAATTCGCCGACGTTTCTCCCCCCATGAGCTCGGCTTCTCAAGTGAAACTCATCAAGACGAAAAAATACTGGACGTGCAGTGGTTAATTCGCAGTGAGATTAAGCAAGGCATCGATCTCCTTGAACTCGCCAACTCCTGCGGTATGACTGTGCGCACACTGAACCGACGCTTTCGAGCCGCAACAGGCATGACACCCGTGTACTACCAGCACACCATTCGTACAGAAGAGGCAAAAGCCCTGCTGCTAAACACCAACCTTCCCGTGGCGGAGGTCGGTTGGCAGGTAGGATTTCGCGATGCTTCGGTTTTTTCACGACGATTCAAGGCACTGGCAGGTGTCACGCCTCGCCAATACCGAATCGCCGTGAGGGGCAAGATATTCGCACTGGACCCCGCACCTAACTGACTCAGCCCATCATCCTCCGCCCAAAACAGACCCTAGCGCTGACAATATTTTCCTAGACAGTATTCTCCCAGCCGATGACGTAGCGTCCCGTGTGTGGCTAAATGCTCACCCTAAATTCAATACGGGTGAGAAGTCGCTGTGGCAGAGACAATTTATATGGTAAACGGTGCCAGAACGCCCATGGGTGGGTTACTGGGTGATTTAGCCGAGGTAACGGCAGTAGATCTTGGCGCCTCCGCCGTAAAAGCCACCCTTGAAAAGTCGGGTGTTGACGCCGGAGCTATCGACGAAGTCTACATGGGCTGCGTACTTCCAGCCGGGCTCAAACAGTGTCCTGCAAGGCAGGCCATGATCGGCGCAGGCATCCCGAGCAGCACGGGGGCAGTGACGGTGAACAAGGCCTGCGGCAGTGGCATGCAAGCTACCATCTACGCCATTGACAGCATCGCCGCCGGCACCAACCAAATGGTCGTCAGCGGGGGTTTGGAAAGCATGAGTAACGCACCCCAGCTATTAATGACAGGCCGAAAAGGCATTCGCCTAGGCCACGGACAAACCTTTGACCATATGTTCCTTGATGGGCTGGAGGATGCTTATACCGGTGGCGCTATGGGAAGCTTTGCTCAAGCAACCGCTGACGCACACGGCCTCACCCGGGAAGGCATGGACCAGTTTGCGATAGCGAGTTTAGAGCGCGCGAAAACCGCGACCGAAAGTGGTGTATTGCAGGCTGAAATCACCCCCGTGACAATTAAGACCCGTCGCGGAGAGCATACGGTTGAGCATGACGAGCAGCCACTGAAGGGGCGGCCCGATAAAATACCAGCACTGAGACCGGCCTTTACCAAAGACGGAACCATCACGGCAGCAAACTCCAGCTCTATTTCTGATGGCGCGAGCGCACTGCTGGTCGCCTCAGCTTCAGCGGTTGAAGCGCACAACCTCAAACCAATGGCCAAAATTGTGGCTCACGCCCGCTTCAGTCGCGCTCCAGAGGAATTTACTCTGGCGCCAGTGGGAGCCATAGAGAAGTTGCTGGCGCGTACCGGATGGGATGCAGCCGATGTCGATCTCTGGGAAATTAATGAGGCCTTTGCCATGGTTACCATGCTGGCGATGAACGCCTTTAACTTAGACCATGAGCGGGTAAACGTTCATGGCGGCGCCTGTGCCCAGGGACACCCTATTGGCTCAACGGGCTCTCGCATATTAGTGACGCTAGCGCATGCTCTGCAGCACCACGGAAAGCAGCGTGGTGTCGCCGCATTGTGCATTGGTGGTGGTGAAGCCACTGCGGTCGCCATAGAGCGGGTGGTGTAGCGCTATGCCACTTGCTTCGATTCCAGAAATCATAGACGACATTCGAGCCGGACGTATGGTGGTTCTCATGGACGATGAGGACCGCGAAAACGAGGGTGATCTGATCATCGCCGCCGAGAAGGTCACCCCGGAAATTATCAACTTTATGGCGACCGAAGCCTGTGGGTTGATTTGCATGCCAATCACCCAAGAGAAAGCGCGTCAGCTGCGAATTCCCCTTATGGTGCGTGACAACCGCTCACAGCACGAGACCAACTTCACAGTATCTATTGATGCCAGCGAGCAAATCGGCCCCGGGGTAAGTGCGCAACAGCGATCACATACCATCTCTCAGGCCGTGGCTCACGATGCACAGCCCTCAGACATTAGGCAACCCGGCCATATCTTTCCGCTGGTCGCAAAACCCGGCGGCGTTTTGCGCAGAGCTGGCCACACCGAGGCCGGTGTCGATTTGGCACGAATGGCCGGCTGCGAGCCAGCAGCCGTGATTGTCGAGATTATGAATGCTGACGGCACCATGGCACGGCGCCCACAGCTAGAGGTTTTCGCAGAGCAACATGACCTGAAAATGGGCACCATTGCCGATCTTATCGAATACCGCTCGCTCCACGAGCATTCAGTGGAAATGGGTGAAAGCCACGAAGTCGACACCGAATGGGGTAAGTTTACACTTCATACCTTTCGGGATCTGATAGACGACACCCCACATTTTGCACTGCAGCGCGGCACCATAAACCCTGAACAGCCGGTGCCTGTGAGAGTGCAGTCTGTCGACTTACTGCGCGATATATTGGGAACACAGCTGGGTGAGGGCCGCACCGGTTGGTCCTATCGCTCAGCCATGCAATACATCGCTGAGGCCCATGAGGGCGTCGTCGTGCTCGTTGGGCAGCCAACGTCATCCGAGCAAGTGCTGACAGATGTCCATCAGTTCCTCAGCAGTGGCGCGCCACCGCCTCAACCGCAAAACTACCGGCTCATTGGTACTGGGGCGCAGATTCTCCGACATCTCGGCGTCAGCCGCATGGCACTGCTGTCAGCACCGATACGCTTCAATGCGCTCTCGGGCTTCAACCTTGAAGTGACTGAATTTTTAAGCCCGTCCTAAGTCAGGCGGGTAGAGCTCAGCTTGAAAAGCTCACAACATCGCCCAAGGCAGCGCGATCAGTTATCGCTTGATTGGCCGCCGCCTCGCTATCGGGATAGCCGAAGGACAAGCCAAACAACAACATTTGATCGTCTGGAATATTCAGCGCTGGTTTAATAACGTGGGCCATAAAACCCAAAGCAGTTTGGGGGCAAGAACCGAGGCCATGAGCAGACAAGCCCAGCATAACCGTTTGCGTAAACATGCCTAGATCGCAGGCTTCTCTCAAGCCAAAAGCCTTAGGCATGGTAAAAAAAGCAACGCCTGGGGCATCAAAGAATCGGAAATTGTTGAGGAACCAAGCCTGTCGCTCTGTTTTTTGCTCTCTTGGAATACCAAGAGCGTCATACAAGGCTTTAGCTGAGGCGTACTGGCGATCACGATAAACACCTTCATATTTGCCGTCATAGGGATGGTCAACACCAATGTCTCCAGCAACAAAACGCTGAGGCAGCTCTTTTCGAAGGGCCTCTAACGTTGACCCTGTTGCAACGTGCACAAACCACGGCTGGGTGTTGCAGTTGCTGGGCGCCTGCATGGCAGTCTCAAAAATACCTTCCAAGAGCGCCATGGGCACTGGTTGATCCGTGAAAGCCCGGATCGAACGGCGCGCTTTTGCCACCGCGACAAACTGCTCTCCAAGGTTGAGGGGTGCCGTCATTTTTAACTCCTGACAAGTAGATGACTCAAGTACGAAAGTGCTTTTAGGCCAACGAAAGTAAAACCTGCGCTAAACGATCATCGTCATAATAGGGGGCACTCAACTTTGTTACCAATGGTAGTTCCAGCAACTCGATGCCCAGAGTTTTTAGCAGTCCCGAATCAATCTCATAGGGGTAATGTGAACGGTCCACATCGATCACCACATAATTTAACAAATCCGACACCGGTGCAGACGCGCCACCCCGCCGCAACTGAGAAATTAGGGTCTCAATCATAGTGACAAAATCCATGCCCAATTGCTCAGGATCAACACCAATGTTCGGAATAAATATTTTAGGACAAGAAGCTTTAGCAACGGCCTCGGCAACTCCTGCAGGCAATAGGTTGGCCATAAGACTGGAATAAAAGCTGCCGGGGGCGTAACAAATAATATCGGCCCCTGCGATGAGCTGACTGGTTTCTTGATTGACCTGCACTGTAATCGGTTGGTGCTCGCCAGCGCTATCAGTTAAAAAGATCGAATGCACCGGTGACGGAATATCGGGATGTTCTTTCCCTGTGAGTAAATGCTGGCCGACAAACGTATGCCCATCGGTCAAATTTACGCCCAGATGTAGCGAGTCGTTAACAATGCCGCGAACGGTGCCTCGAATATTGAGCAGTTCTGAGAAGCGCTGAAGGCTTGCGGCCAGATCATTGTCGTGAGCAAGATACCCTCCGGCGAGCACCAAATTGCCGATGGAAGCCTGCCGCAAATCAAAGCTCTCAGGGAGGTGCTGCCAGAGACAGTCCAATTGCTCCATAATTTGTTGCCGTACCGCAAAGGGAATGCTGGAGATCAACTGATGCTGGCCTGAGACAATATCGCCAAGCTCTCTGTGTAACGCCTCATCGGTGCCCTCTGCTGAGAGCCGGTACTGCAAAAGCTGGCATACATCGCTGTAATGGGGCGCTGATTGATCTGCCAATGCCAACAGCCTGTGGCGCAGATCACCAATCCCCGGCATATCAAATGCATGGCGCAGGGCTGCCGAACTGCCACCACTGTCAAATGGTGTGATCAGATGAATGCTGTTGTGAGTGTAAGCCGTAATTTGTCGACTCAAACCATTGAGGGCTGAACCGCCGCTAAAAAACAATGCGCGGGGACCCTGCTCAGGCGCTGCAAAATCACGCCTTATTTTGAAGGAATCCGTAACCAACTCAGGATTTTTCGGGGTTTGGGTCGAACTTGTCTGCAACATGAACCGCAGTGTCAGTGCTGGCTATGCAACAGGCAAGCCCACAAAGACCCTTTTTAACGGGCAATATTTCCCCTTGTCACAGCGATTCAGCACGAATAAAGCAGGTTTTTGTGTTTCAGAAGCGCCTCTACCAGGGGTGATATTAATCACACTTTTGGGTATAGTTTTCAGGCTGCCTTATTTGCCAAGAGCACAACGAACCGCGCATAAGAAAACTTACCAGCACAGGCACTCACAATGACACAAGCCGGCGAAAATCTTGAAGAATCCTGCAAACGCGGATTCAAAGCAGAAGTCCCCTTCGGCTACGAGACGCTACTGACCGACGGCCAGCGTCGTCGCTTGGACGAGTGCCGTGAGCTAGGCTGGGAATTGCAATTTATTAGGCGATCGTTGGCTAATTGCCCCACCGTGGTAGTGCGAGATGCGCGGGGGCGCCAAAGTTGGCGCATATGCGATGATGGCTCCTTGGAATCCTTTGCAGAAAATCGAGGCTAGAACCCCTGCTCAGCCCAGACCGATCAGATCAGATCAGATCAGATCAATTCTAGGGTTTGACCAGGCTTTACAGTTCCGGCTTTCACAACCCTAGCGTAGACACCCAAATTGCCTTCGGCCTCTTTAACGAGGTGGCGCATGATCGCAGTATCCCGTGGCAAATCAGCAGTAGCCTGTGTCGTCATAGAACAACGAGGGCAAGGTCCCACGATCTCAACAACAGCCTCTCCAATTTTTAGCTGTTTACCGACCCATGCCTGCTCCGGGAATACCGAGCTATCGTCAACCGCATCAATCAATAAATTGGGCCTGAATCGCCGAAGATCAAATTGCGCATCGGGGTGTAGCTTTGCCAAGGAGGCCATCGACTGATACGTCATAATTAATAGAGGAAACGCATCAAAGTAGGTGCCCGGCGGCGACTCAAACTCCAACACTTCGGCAAACAGGGTCAAGTCAGGAATGGGTTCACCGGGAATCCGCCCAAAAACCGCCATCAGTTCCTGCTCAAAATCTTCGTCATCGGGGGCACCGCGTCGATAGTGCTCTAAATTATCTGCAGGTAAGAGGGGCCACAACGTCACAGGGTGGCCAAGCTTCTCGGATAACCAATCATGCACATCGTCACTGTTAGCGGCGCAGCTGTCGCCATCGGGAGCCGTAATCATTGGCGCAGAGCCCACGCGAGTAGCCGCACTAAACATCATCAATTGGGGAAGTTTTTTACCCCCTCGGATTCCCCCCCGCTGTTCATCGCGAGTGGCCCAGATACGGTCACCCGGTATTCCTTTGTCACCTAAAGCCGCCTCCGATAAAGATTCGCCCAACATGGATTTCACGGGATAGCGCAACAGTTCACGAAGATGCAGGGACGGCATAAAGATTATCTCCAAAAGGTCTGGCAGACAGCATAAACGTATCGAAGCGGTTGATGCAGCTGTATTGATAGCGACCCTACTCTACTAACATCTTAAGCCCCCAACATGGGTTGGCTACCAAAAACTTATCGGGCCGCAATCTTCAACTGGGTTGCCACGACTGTTTGATGCGCTCCACTGCAAAAAACGCTGAACGCTTTGCGCTCCTCGTCCATAAACACACATTCGTTCCATACACCTGAGACCGTTGGCAACTCCGAAGAATCTGATCTTTATCTGCTTTAAGCAGGGGCAAGCGCTCTTTGCTAGACAGCATCCCTTGCTCTTGCCTCAATCAATGGCCATGATCATTGTGTGGCCCTTTCCAAAAAGACCTATAGGAGCTTGTTTCAATGCCCATCAGTTCTTTAGAACCCTCGGTAGAAGCTGCAACGGCGACCGAAGTGCTGCGGCGCGATGGTGCAGTGATTATTAAAAATCTCGCCGCGCCTGAACTTATCCGCTCTGTGAGCGCAGAATTACGGGATAAGTTTGATGCAGACCGAGGGACCGAACACTCGGGCTTTGATGGCTCGCTGACCTTGCGCTGCTCTGCGTCGTTGCTACGAGCTGCACCAAGCGCGGCTGATCTGATGGACCATGACATGCTCATTGCCATCGCGGACGCCATACTGCTGCCCCATTGTGCCACCTATCAACTGGGGAGTATGACTGGCATTGAAATCCATCCCGGCGAGAAGGCCCAACCCCTACACCGTGATGACTCGCTTTACCCCATAGAAATATCAGGACTGGAACTTCAAATTGGCGTCATGTGGGCGTTAGATGATTTTACTGAAGAAAATGGCGGCACTCGCGTGGTACCCAATAGCCACCGCTTTATGAGGTCTTGGCATCTGCCCGACCTCTCCGCCTGGGAGTCTACAGTGATGCCTTCTGGCTCTGCGCTCTTTTATCTGGGATCCACTTGGCACGGTGGCGGCGCCAATAACAGCACCGCACCTCGGGCCGGCTTAATTAATACCTACTCACTAGGCTGGCTACGACAAGAATCGAACCATTACCTCGAATTGCCTTCCAGTACCGCTATGCAGTTTACCCCTCGTCAGCGTGCACTGCTGGGTTATACGGCCCACGGGTGCGGTGACGATAGCATTGGTAAATACGATGGTGATGACTGTCCCGCTTGGCTAGACACCCCGCCCGAACCGGCTTGGCGCGACGAGCGTGGTCAAGTTGGAACCGCAGAAAATGTACAAGCCCAGTCCGGCGATTAACGACCGGTCTGCCGGCGAGTGAGGTAGCGATATACCGGCCATGCCACCAGTATCATCGCGAGCGCGTAGAGGGCGGTTTGACGCTCTGCGTAGGCCTGAAATGCCGTAATAACCGACCAGCCCAGCAAACAAAAATACGTGCTGTATGGGTGCGCCCAGGCAAGATAGGGGCGATCTACATTAGGCTCTGTTCTCTTCAAGATTAGAACGCCAACGATCAGCGCTAGATACAGCGGCACATAGAAAAATATCGAGAGCAGCAGAAGAAAATCGAAGCCACCAACCATAATCAGGACGACCACAAGCAACCAGGTAATGAGTACAGCAAAGACCGGATTACCGCCTCGTCCCTGTTTGCCTACCTGTTTTGACGCCAGACCATCAACCGCGAGTGCCTGTAATATTCTTGAGCCACTCATGTATTCTAAATTTTGATGGCTGAGCAGAATGAGGATGGCAGCGACAACAATCAGATCGCCCGCTAGCGGAAAATTGGCGAACTCTAACGCCGTTGCCAGTGCTAACTCACTGCCCGCGAGGGGCGTTAACCCCGTGCTGTGCACTAAGGCAAAATTAATCAGCATGTATAGACCAATGACAACCACCAACCCCTTGATGCTGGCTCTGGCAGCGGCACCGGCTCCCCCTTTCACTTCACCATTGAAATACGAAGCATAGATCCAGCCATCGTAGGTAAAAATAATGGCCGCTATGACAATGCTCCACTGACTAAGCGGGGTATCTGAGGGCTGCCAAGGAATTACCTCACCGCTAATTCCCGGGGCCACCAATAACGCCAGGGACAGTGCGACAATGATGAGACCAATCGCAGAGGTTGCGACCTCCTGAATGATGGCACCAAAGGAAATCCCTTTGAGCTGGATTGCGGCAAAAACACTTGTCACTGCAATCGCGAGTAACACGCGCCATTCTTCAGCTTGCGGAATCAAAATAGCTATAAAGGTGACAATCACCACGGCCTTTAACGCGAGATCTGCTGCAAAACTCAACCAATCGATCCAGCCCAGAACGAAGCCGGCAAAAGGGCCATAAGCACGGCGCACCAAAGCATAAGTGCCACCAGACCGGGGTGTCATACCCAGTAATTCGGCCACAACAGAGGTGGTGAGCAAAACAAAAAGGCCAGAAAAGAACCACAGCCCCAGATACAGGGTGGGCTCAGGGATCGCCTGGGCGATTTCTCCAGGCCCGCGTAAAATCCCCAAACCAATGACACCGCCGACCGTGACGGCCAGAACAAACCGTGAGGGGAGTTTTCTCACTGGGGGGCTATCGCTCACAAATAAACCGGCATTTAGGGCTCGCTTTAATTAGGTGATGCCTCACCATAGAGTAAAAGCACTCGCCGAGTCTCGGTATTTATTTAAGCATCAGGTTCATCAGCGCTGCGAATTCTCGCCTGACGTTCTTCCTCTTCCTCAAATGCTGCTTTAATCTCTAGCAATACGCTATCGACGTCAGCCGACGTCTGGTCATCCTCAAAGTACCCCGTTAATTGGCTCTCTGGGTGCAGCTCGCCCTCTTCATACAGCGCCCACATTTCTTTAGCGTATTGCGTATCGAGCAGTTCAGGAGCAGAGAGTCCATAGTAAGCGGTCATATTATTGACGTCGCGCTCTAACATGGATTTAGCGTGGTTGTTTGCGGCTGCATCTACCGCTTGGGGGAGATCGATGATGACAGGGCCATAATCGTCTACCAGCACGTTAAATTCAGACAGGTCGCCATGCACTAGGCCAGCACACAACATTTTAACCACGTAGCCCATCATGACTTCGTGGTCCTCGAGAGCCTGTTCACGGGTTAGCAGTACATCATTGAGGCGTGGCGCAACTTCACCATCCTCCGTAGTGACGAGCTCCATGAGCAAGACGCCGTCAAAACAACCGTAAGGCGTCGGCACACGGACACCAGCCCGGTCTAATTTATAAAGCGCGTCGACCTCGGCATTGTGCCAAGCCTCTTCCTGCTGTTTGCGTCCATACTTTGAACGCTTTTCCATTGCCCGCTGGCGCCGGCTATTGCGCCCCTTACGCCCTTCCTGATACTCGACCGCCTGCTTGAAGCTACGCTTCGCCGCTTCTTTGTAAACTTTAGCGCAGCGAATTTCTCGACCACAGCGCACAACATAGACCGTGGCTTCTTTGCCACTCATTAGCTGGCGCAGCACTTCATCGACAACCCCATCTTCGACCAGGGGGATAATGCGTTTAGGGATTTTCATGAGTCGGTTAGGCAACGCCAAAAATTAGTGATCACTGCATCGCCGGCTACACCGACGGATTATTATATTGAGTAACGCCACACGCACTGAGATATGAAAATATCAACTCGTCATCGCCCAGCTTTTCATTGGGTAACGAACCACTCGCAGCCAGCTGTTAAAGCACTAGATAACCCTCGGTTTGCTCTAGCCATGTCCACTGCTTGCGGGATGGAGTTTACAACATAAATTGCAGAGCGCGTTGATACGTCGGAATAGACCCCCAACTGAGTTAGTGGCAGGGGTATTAAGGTGCCAAAATGCTGAATAACTCCTCAAAATGTAACGCTATGGTTAAGAAGGTGCGTTAACCATAACCGGGAGCACAACCTCCTGATCTTTGAGATTTCACCGCAGTAACTGCCGTCACAAAACTCCCATCGTTGCCCTTGGCCCAGTTCCCGGCTGATAGCTTCACCTAATGCATGCGCGCTAGCACACTACCTAACCCTGCGTATTTGCATCCGTCCCAGAGTGCGACAAACCGTTTTGCCGACTGATAGCCCCAAGAAACGTCGCAACTCGCAGTCGAGCAAAGTGCGATATAAATTAGAGCCTCCTGTCCAAACGAGCTGACAATCAACGATACCTGCAACAAGAGGTCCACTGGCAAAGGTTACGATTGCGGCTCTGCCACCTCCTACGTACTAACCACACCCTCGCGACTCACGCCATTAAAACGCTTCCACCTCTAACGACATCACGTTGTCCGCTCCCGAAAGTATGGCGGCCTCGCAAGTGGCGGTGCGCGGTAAAATGCGCTGATAATAAAAACGCGCGGTTTTTAGTTTAGCTTCATAAAACTCGCCTTCTGAGTTCCCCGCGGCCAGTGCAGCTCGTGCTTTAAAGGCTGCCTTTGCCCAAAAATAAGCAAGGCAGGAATACCCCGAGAACATCAGGTAGTCGACTGAAGCCGCTCCCGCCTCATCGGCATTTTCCATCGCTTTAGTGCCAATGTGCAGCGTTAACTCGCCCCATTTTTTATTGAGCGCCTGTAGTGGTTCGATAAATTCCTGCAGCTCCGCCACCTCTGCATTCTCCTTGCAAAAGTGATGTATTTCTCGCGTGAAGTTTTGCAGCAGCACACCGCCAGATCCCAGAACTTTTCGCCCAATAAAATCGAGCGCTTGTATACCCGTTGTGCCTTCATAGAGCATGCCAATACGCGCATCTCTAACATTTTGCTCTACGCCCCATTCTTTGATGTAGCCGTGACCGCCAAAGCATTGGAGTGCAAGATTTGCCGATTCAAATCCTGTTTCGGTAAGAAATGCCTTTGCAATCGGCGTCATAAAGGACAGCATGTCTTCCGCGGACTTTTTTTCCACCTCATCGGTAGTACACTCGATGACATCGACTAACTTGCCCGTGTAGGCGACCATCATACGCCCACCCTCCGAGAGCGCCTTTTGAGTGAGCAGCATGCGCCTGACATCGGGGTGCACGATAATGGGATCTGCCGGGCCGTCGGGATTTTTGGGGCCGGTAACCGAACGCATCTGCAAGCGATCTTTGGCATAGGCCAATGACTTCTGATAACCCAATTCCATGTGGGCAATACCTTGCAACGCAGTCCCAATTCTTGCGGTATTCATAAATGTAAACATGGCCTGAAGACCTTGATTGGGCTCTCCCAATAAATACCCCTTCGCCTCATCAAAGTTCATGACACAAGTGGCATTGCCATGAATACCCATCTTGTGCTCGATAGACCCACAGCGAACGGTGTTTCGCTCACCTATGGAACCATCGTCGTTTACATTGAACTTTGGAATGATAAACAGTGAAATTCCTTTGACGCCAATAGGTGCGTCCGGGAGCCTTGCAAGCACAATATGGACAATATTTTCAGTGAGATCGTGTTCCCCCGAAGAGATAAAAATCTTTGTTCCAGTAATCTGATAGCTTCCGTCCGCAGCAGCCTCCGCCTTGGTTCGCAGTAGCCCCAAATCGGTACCACAATGCGCTTCAGTTAAACACATTGTGCCTGTCCAAGTGCCTTCTACTAACGGGGTAAGGAAGCGCTGTTTTTGCTTGTCAGTACCATGCAGCTCGATGGTGTTAACGGCACCATGAGACAACCCCGGATACATTCCCCAAGACCAATTAGCGGTTCCTCGCATTTCTCCCAAAACTATAGATAGTGACTCAGGAAGTCCCTGCCCACCGTATGCTGGCTCGTTTGCCAGCGCAGGCCAGCCAGCCTCGACGTATTGTCGATAAGCTTCTTTAAAGCCGCTAGGGGTCGCAACCTCTCCGTCACTCCAGGTGCAGCCCTCCTCGTCACCGACAGCATTGAGTGGCGACAAAATATTGCTGCAAAACTTATCAAACTCATTAAGGATAGTTGTAACGAGCTCGGCGTTAACTTCTTCATACCCGGATAGCGACCGATAGTGTGCCTCGTAGTCGAACAGCTCAAACAAATTGAACTGGAGATCCCTTAAAGGCGCTTTGTAAGCACTCATTGACTTGTTCCTATTTTGTTAAACCAAATTATGACGAATCTGCATTTACACGCTGGTGCCATTTTTGAAAGACGTTACGTCGTTTCCAAAGATCAGTACTGCTATCCCCGTGTCAGCTCGAAATTTGTGGAGCTCGGGCCACATAAAGTAAGGCGAGAGCAATTAAATTCGCGACTAGGGAGCGCTAGGCAACGTCACATAAGGCAGCAATAGTACGTGCTTCGAATTCTTTAAAACATAAGGGGCATCGCAATTTTATCAGCGTAAAACTGTTCTGGCATTACAGGGAATCATTAACGGCCAAAACAACCGTTACGCATTCACCGCCCTCAAACACCCAACGCCGAAACCGCTGTGTAAATGGGCATAACTACCGGCTCCGGGGCAACTTATACACCCATGCTTTCAACTTCAAACTAAAAAAGCACGCAGCGCACGCACCAATGCTAAAACAATAACTCGCGCCTAAAGAATCGTATCGCGCCGCTGAGAGAACCGCGCCATTATCGAAATTCAGCGAGGCGCTCTGCAGTGTCTAGAATTTCGGTGTACTCAGTCTCCAGCTCTTTAGCAAGCGCTTGTTCAATAGCATGCCCCTGCTGACTCATACGATAGAGGTCTTTCATTGCAGCTACCCCAGCACGAGAGTTACTAGAAATTTGACGAACCCGATTAGCCACAAGCTCGTCGAGCTCAGCTACTGTGGGTACCGAATTGTTGACCAACCCTAGTCTTTCAGCTTCCTCGCCTCTGACCACTCGCCCAGTGAAAGACAGCTCACGAGCCTTACGAAGCCCTATCGCTTGAGCCAATGTTTGAGACATACCCCAAGTTGGACGCAAGCCAAATCGGGTGTGCGTATCGCCAAATTTTGTCGCGTCGGTAGTGAACATAAAATCGCAGTGCAGTGCCAGCTCAAGAGCTCCAGTGAAGCAAGCACCATGCACACTGGCGATGACCGGGATATCGGCCTTACGAATGGCAGAACATGCTTGCTTAGCCGGTTCGTCGAAGAGATCACCAATGCGACCATAGGCTGGCTCGATATCTTGTAAAACCTTGAGATCAACGCCCGCAGAAAATGCGCGCCCCTCCCCTTTTAAGACCACGACACAAACCCCCTCGTCTGCGCTGGCCTGTGAGACCAACTGGGCAACGCCACTGAGCATCTCCGGATGGAGGGCATTCATGGCGTCTGGTCGGTTAAAGCTGAGGGTTAGAACATCTTCGTTAATTTGCGCTAACAGCTTGTTTGTCGTGGGTTGATAATTTTGAGTCATAGAATTTCTCTGTTTGTGAATAAACGATGAACCGGGTTTCATTTTTAACCGGTCTGCTACGAGCTCTGATACATATGCTTGTCAAAGCCTAGTTACTTACAACATGCTGGCTTAACCCTTGCTATCGGCTGCCGCTATGAATTTTTTTGGTGAGGTACCAAAGCGTCCTAACATAATTTAGCCCTAGGCTGCTGCATTTCGCTGGCCTGGGCATCTCTTATAGAGAGCACACCTTTTCAGCTCTGCGACACTTCATTGTGTACAGACCCATCGCCTTGAAGGACGCCAGCAGAGGTTATCTGCATTAGGGTCGTGTCTGCTTCCGGTAAGCGCTGGGAGTCATCCCGCGCCAGCGTAGGAATGCCCTGCGAAAATTGACAGTTTCTGAGTATTCCAGCAAGTGAGCAATCTCGCCAACGGCCAAATCAGTTTTGGTTAAATACTCACAAGCCAGCAGCTCTCTCACTTCCTCTAAAATCGATCTAAACGTATTCGACTCCCGTGAGAGATGCCGCCTCAATGTGCGTTCACTCACGTAAAGGCTATCTGCCACCCCAGCAATGCTGGGAAACTGGCCTGCAGACTGAATAAGAAGGCGCCGCACTTCGGATGTTATTTTTTCAGCACGCCCAAGGCCGCGTAACATTTCTTCACACTGTTGATGGAATACAACGTATTGAGAGGGATCCGAGGTCCTGACTGGCGTGTCGAGGGCATGAGCTGGCAGAAATAGCTGACTGTACTGACAGTCGAAAGCGACATCGACATTGAGCGCAAATTTATAAGACGCAGAGTGCGCCGGTTTAGGAAATGCAAACTGCAGCTCTGCCCCTTGAATCTGACCGCGGTAAAGCGAGCTCCCAGTCACACTAAGCTGCGCAAAGCATAGCTCGGTCACTGGTCGAATATGCTCAGGCGACGTCGATAACACGCCCAGTCGCAGTAAAAGCCCTCCGTTATGTTCGTGAGCCTCCCAATGAGGAAGCGAAAAAGCCTTCCCGTATCTCAACAAAAGCAGGATTGATTCTCTGAGGTTTGCACAAGTCATTAATGCAAAACCAAGCGTACCGTAGCTGGTGATATCGACGCTCCGCCCGAGTCTTATAGCAAAACTGGGGTCTTTTGCGAGTTCGATCGCTGTCATCAATAAAATAATCGAATCGAAACCATCAAATACCGGATGTGCTGAGTTGGGGGCAGACCAACCTTTAGCAGCCGCTCTTTTAAAAAATTTATCGGGCGTCACACCTGATTTTTTAAGCTCTGCAAGTAACTGCTCGTAAAGGTCTTGCTGAAGTCGAGTTGGTGTCAAGTAATAGCCCCATAAACTACCACCAGCATCGAGTCGCAAGCGGTCATCATAGATGGCCGAATATGATTCGGCTAAATTCGCAAGCCACTATACTGTGAATAGGCCTACGCTGGAAACACACGTAGCCGTCTGCGGGTGATACCCACATTGAAAACATGCTCCCGAGGCTTGGGATTGGTTGCCTCGCCGAGTCAGCATTAGAGATCAGGCCAGCCGCCATGACGATACCGCCTCCACTTGCAGGTTCTCGCACCACGATAACCTTACTGCTCCTCGCTTATGCCCTGTCCATGTGCGACCGGATGGTCTTGTCAATCCTGTTCCCAGACATAAAAACTGAGTTTGGTTTGAGTGACACCCAGCTCGGGTTGTTAGGTGGCATCTCATTCGCCCTGTTTTACGCCACAATGGGGCTTCCTATCGCGCGCCTGTCCGATCAGTACAGCCGCAAGTGGATCGTGATCATAAGCCTCATCACATTTTCGCTAATGACTGTCTTGAGCGGTTTAGCCGCTGGCTTTATCAGCCTCCTGATACTACGCATTGGCGTGGGCATTGGTGAGGCGGGAGTGAACCCCGCGAGCCACTCTATTATTGCTGACTACTTTCCGCCACAACGCCGGGCTTTTGCTATGGCCACGCTAATGCTAGGTGCAAGCATCGGCATGATACTGGGCTTTGTCCTGGGTGGTTCGATCGCCGAGGCCCACGGTTGGCGCACAGCCCTTATAGCGGTAGGCGCTCCGGGGATGCTCCTCGCCCTTGTCATGGCGAAACTTTTGACCGAACCCCGTCGAGGCACCTTTGAGGCTCATAGCGGCGCACCGTCGCCGCCAATACGAGCCACCGCTGTGGCCATGTGGTCCAACAAGGCCATGCGCCATCTAATAGCGGGCGCAGTGGTCGCTGGATTGTTGGGCTATGGATTAACGCAATGGTTACCCACCTTTTTTAGCCGACAGCACGACCTAGGCCAGTCCCAGACCGGGCTTTTAATGGCCGGCATTTTTGGGATCCCCGGAGCACTGGGGGCGCTGGCTGCGGGCAAACTGTTCGACCGACTTGCTGTGCGTGGTTTCCAATACGGAATGCGAATGCTGGCTGTTATACCGTTCGTTACGCTCCCGTTTTTTATCATGGGGCTACTGGCAGATGACCTCACCACGGCAGTTCTGCTGTTCATTATTCCGGGATTCGCCGGCAATTATGCGCTGGGTCCGACTCTGGCCATGATACAAACCCTGTCGCCGGTGAACATGCGGGCGGTTTCCGCAGCGATCCAAATGTTGTTCCTCAATCTCATAGGCCTGGGCTTGGGCCCCCTACTGGTCGGTGCTATTAGTGATGTCCTAGCGCCGCGGTACGGTGATAATGCCTTGGGTGTCGCACTGGCCTATTTCACTCTAGTGGGTCTGTGGGGGTCTTGCCATTTTTGGCTTTGCGCTCGAGCTCTAGCCGAAAATCAAGTAACTGATCACCATCGCACAGGCACATAGGCCCGCCCACTCGAGTAACCAATAAATTTCTATGAGCACCAAAACACGGACTATCGCCCTATCATCCTGGCCCAGAGCCGCCCACACTCCGGACAGCAGCATTCTTGATGTACTGAAATCTACTCACAAGGATTGTGCCAACGGAAATTATTTGCGGCCAGTTATGAAGACACAATTTTGCCAGCAGTCTCGCAGCAACAACTAAAGGCGCTGCCCTATGATTTACCAACATATAGAAGGCAGGCTCGCTATCGGCACTTTAAATTTGGCCGAATAAGATTCTATTTTTCCAGTTATGCTCTCTAGACTGGCGAACTGAAACCGCAACAGGGTTTACTCGAGGATGCTCCAGAACAGGGGATCTGTAACATCGTCAATTCCAGAGTGGCAGCAGTTATGAAAAAGATTCTTCTGATAGCCACAGTAATCGGCATAGCGGGCTTCACGATCAACCTGATTTTTTTTGGTGACAGGGCGCACAACCCGAGAATTTTTACTGCCCCCGAAAAAACTCAGTGGCGGCCAATGGGCGCCCGGATTACTGGACAGCACGGCTACGACATCATTCCAGAGCCCACAAAGTGGAATGCGATTCACGTAGGCGTAGCCAATTCGGACAGCGTTTGGGGCGTTGCAGCACCGATGTTTGAGCTGGATTGGGTCGCGGAACCAAGCTACTTCATCGGCAACGGCCCCCTCTTTGATAACGAGGGCAATCTGTACTTCAGTCCTCAGTTTTATCACGGTGAGCGTGTGGTGCTGGTGTCACTCGACGCCAAAACGGGGACGCGGCGCTGGGCGTTACCAGCTGACGAAAACATTCAGACCAGCAGTCCTGCTTTTATTTTGAATGATCCCGAAAATTTAAATTCACAAATACTTTATATCGTGGGCTATGACCGCATTACCGCACTGAGACCCGATGGCTCTAAAATTTGGAGTCGATCTACAGGCCTAAAACTCACGGCGAAGGAGCTGCTCAACCCAGACAACAAAAAGTTCCACAGTCTCAACTACCACCCAGCCACCGATTCTTTAATCACGGTCACCAAGACAGGAGCGTTATTTGCCTTTGACCGAAAAACAGGCCAATCCATAGCGCCCATCGGACAGCTCCCCGGTGCACCTGCGATCAGCGGCAAGGGTACAAAAATACCCGAATTCATTCTCGATAGAGTCGATCCATTAATGGACGCCGCTTTTGGCAAAACCGATGCCGGCTTGAGTTTATTTTCCTCGGCGGTGAACTATATCTATGGCGGTGGCGGCGTCGTCACCAACTACTTCAGCATTGATCCAGACAGTAGCCGCATCTACATGGCAGCTACTGCCCAGGATGCCGAAGACGGTACGACCGATGGCAAATCTGAACTGGGCGCAATTTACGCCCTTAACCTAGTCAATACTAATCATGGTCTCGAGTTCCAGATATTGGCTCGCGCCGTGTTTCAAGGTGGGACGGGCTCTACGCCAGCGCTTAGTGCAGACGGTCACCGCCTGTATGTTTCAGATAACGAGGGGCACGTTATTGCTCTCAACAGCGAGCTCGACGAAATATGGCGGGTCGACGTTGGGGAGCCTTTAGTGGGCTCCATCACAGTATCGCCCGACAACCACGAACTTTATGCCGTCACTGCCAATGACGTCATCCAACTCATCGATCACGGAGAATACGGCAACCGAGCTTGGACTGCAGAACTTAACGGTTTTGACGGCTATGCCAATGTGGATACGCAATCTAATGCCCTCACAGCTACTGTTACTGCCAATGGTGTCGTGATTATGATTGGTGGTGGGAAATCACTGCTGGGCCGAACCATTATGCTGCACACGGGCATGGGTTTACTGGACCGTATGACCGGTAAGCTGCGCTACTTTGCCGAGGGCCGGGAGGATTCTTTAGCGATGAGTGTCGTCGCACCTGATGGTAGCTTATACGTGGCCCATTCACCCTTGCGCCGTGCGGTGGGTAAGGCTATTTATCCAGACTTAACCCCGAAGATCACGGGCGGAATCGCTCGTTTTAAACCGGTTCGCCTCGACCTTCTTGCCCGGGACGCCGTTTGTGCCGCCGAGGCACGCAGTGCTAACACAAGTCAGCTAGACAAGGTCACCGAGCTCACTGCTATAAACACCGATATACGACAGATTCAGGTATTAATGACCCAAACCAATGACGCTATCGAGACGGCGGTAAACGAGGGCGATATGTCACGAGAGACCGCAAGCACGCTACGGTCAATGCTCAACCAGATCACCGCAACACCACTCACCACCGAGACACTGGCTGCAGCACACACACAACTTGTAAATGCCTGCGATCTGCTAGATTCAACACCTCACCAATGACTTATGCGTGCAGGTCACTTCACGCTGAGTCAGTCGCTTAACCCATAGCTGACTTCGAGCGGTTGCTGACTGTATTTTTAGGGCGCGTCTCAACGTAATGATTCATTACGTTGGTTAGCAGCCCTCATTAAGCACGATAACAAACAAGCGAAACTGCACATAACGCCGTGAAAGAATCACCCATTGAGCCCACCTGTTACCTGTCACCAACGATAACTGGCACTCAGGCCAAGGCGGCGGCCTGGAATAGGCCAATGGTTGGCATACCCAGTTGGCTGGCGTCGCACAACAGCGGTGCCGCTGGTTCGCGTGATGAGAGCTTCCTCATCCAGCAAATTGCGGGCAAACACTTCAACATGCCATCGGTCGGTCCGAACACCCAAATATGCGTCGAAGGTATTGTAGGCATCAAGATCGATCGCAGGCGTCGTAATCGTAGCCGCTTCAGCGAATTGATTGCCGGTGTAGGCAAATAACGCACGCCCGTAGCCTTCAAAACCACCAAAGTCCACACGATATTCCGTGTTCACGCTAGCTGTCCACTCGGGCACCCTGCCAAGCTGGTTGCCACTCTCATCACACTGGGCTACGGCTTGGCCCGGAGGAAAAATTGGCACGCCGTTGTCATCGAACTCATTGCAGGGCAGCGAAGTTCCACTTGCGTATTCACCTTTGGTGTAGCTGAGAGAGCCGCCCAGATACCAGTTGGCGCTAAGGTTTGCCGACAACTCTAATTCGGCACCCCAAACCTCGGCATCACCATTAACGGTGATGCCACTGCGGTCAATACTCCCGTCCGGATTGATAATATTGAGTGCATTCTGACGAGAAATGTAGTCATCAAAATTATGGGCGTAGAGAGCTCCGTTGATTCGAACCGCGCCATCAGCCAGGGTGCTCTTGAAACCCAGCTCGTAGGACATACTCTCTTCGGCGCCGAACAACAATACATCCTCAGGTAAGGCCGATCCCGTCACCGTTACTCCGCCAGGTCGCCACCCAGTGCTCACCACACCGTAAAAGTTGATATCGTCACTCAGCGTATACTCAAGCGCCAATTGACCGGTAAAGGAGTCGTCGTCATAGCGCCGGTTGTCATCTGAGATAACCTGCTCCAGGAGAAATCCCGGAGGCGCAACGCTAATGCCGCTCGGGCCTGCGACCAAAGACATATCCCGACCTACCTGAATCTCCTGATAACGCAGACCCAGCTGCAAGGTCCACCTTTCACTCAAGTAGAACTGGTTGTGGGTAAACAGGCCCCAGCGCTCTGACTCTGCTGGGAATAACAGCATGGTGCTGCCCCCCGCAAAGGGACTGAGGGGAATCTGAAGGTTGTCCTGACTGAAAAAGATATCCGAATCCTCATAGTAGAGGCCTACCATGTAGTCCCAGCGCTCACCTTCGTTGCTGGCGAAACGTAGCTCCTGAGAAAAGTCAGTACGATCATCTACGGCTATTCGCTCTGCCACGTTACCCGGGTTCGAACTGCCCTGCGCCTGATCATATATCCTAACTGAGTCGGTCTCGTGATAGCCCGTCACCGATGTAACCGTGTGGGAACCCAGGTCCCAGTTCACCACCAATGACGTGTTCAGATACTCCGATTGCGTGTTGTCGGATACACCATCGATCCCTACCCGCGCGTCACTGCGATCATAGGAGTTCAGGGACGGCAATAAGCCCTCGGGATCCAGTCTGGGATCCCCCGCAGGCACGCCACTAAGCACACCTAGATCATCGAAGTCGCGCTCTAGGTACTGCGCTGCAAAATCGATACTCAAACTGTCAGTGAGCAACCATCTCAGGCTAAAACGGCCCGCTGTCGTCTCAGTAGCGCTGGTCTCTCCAGTCAAGACATTGACAGTTTCGTCCATATCATTTTCGTCAAACACGCCGGCGAAGCGCAAAGCCAGTCGCCCCGGTATCAACGGCAGGCTCGCAGCCAGCTGGGTGTTGATGCCATCGTTGTCGGTCAGTGTTGCTCGCACCTCGCCTTCGACCTCGTCAAGATTAGGCTTAGCGGTATGAATATTGATAGCGCCAGCAGGGGAGGTTCGGCCGGCGAGCGTTCCTTGGGGTCCGCGCAACACCTCAATGCGCTGTATGTCGAACAACTGCTGGTAGACAGCGTTCGAATCGACAATCGTCTGGTTCCAGTAGGTGGCCACTGCTGCTTCGGCTGCGGAGTTCGGGTTGTAGTTGATACCGCGCAGTGTCATGCGCCCACTGCGGCCGGTGAAACTATCGATTTGCAGGCCTGCTGTCAGCGCCTCAAGGTCTAAAAAGCTAAACACATTAAAGTCTTTGAGCGTGTCTCCGTCTATCACGTTAACCGTGGCCGGAACGTTCTGCACCGATTCAAGACGCTTCTGAGCTGTTACGACTATCTCTTCCAATTGGAGGCTTTGCGCAGCCACCATGCTCCCATAAAACGCAAGGATCACGACCCAAGCAAAGGGTGATACTTTAAAAGAGTGACGCATAATGAAACCTTCCTTATTTTTATGTGCCCGTGGTAACGATACTGCCAGCCTAACTTTAAGCATCACTCAGCCGTCACTATGAATCATTTTCGGTCAACATTTTTACGGGTGCTGACGCTATGTCCTCGAAGAACCCTGAGGTCGATTAGGCCAAGGACGGCCCGGCGCTGCTGCCGAAAGACCCGCCATCAGACTGACATAACCGCGATTTACACCGATAGTTACGGCGGCTTAGCACGCACAACTCTTGCCTCTACTATTTGTGGCATGCTGCTCTGAAGGTGAGTGAAAAAATGTCCGAAGATGATTCCTGCGCCACATGCCGACGGCACTATCTTGGGGGCGAGTTAACAATGAGGCCAAATACATCAAAACGACCTTCAGCCTCAGAAAATCCATCAGAACAAATTGCCCAAGCAACCGAATTCAGCGACAAAGTAATGAGGATGGCACGAGAGCAAAATGCTAAAGAAAATTGCCGTAGTGATCACCATAGTATTACTCGCAAGTCTTGGCTTCATAACGGCTAAAGTTGTGATTCCATTACAAGCATCAGCCGAGAAAAATGGGCCCACCACCGCTGCTCGTGATTATGCCCTGCAAGACAACAACCGAGTTACGCTGCCACGAGCACAGAGCCACGCTTACCAACCCTCCCCCGATCCCAATAAAAATTTATATTGGGGCGAACTACATATTCACACTCGTGAAAGTTTCGATGCCACGTTATTTGGTAATACGCTGAGCATCGAAGATGCCTACCGTTTCGCCATGGGGGAAACGCTGAAAACTGCAGGTGGCGAAGCAATGCAGCTGAGTCGCCCTTTAGACTTTGTGGCGATCACTGATCATGCCGAAGGCTTTGGTACACGCACCCATTGCCAAGAGACTGGACTCTCTCTTTCTGAACGCGCGGCCTGCTGGCTGGCAAACGAACCCAACCCAATGATCTTTAAATTACTGGTTGATCGTGTCCGAGGCGCTGACATTATCGGCGACCCTTCGAAGCCTGCTGGCGTATACCAACAAACCCAGCGTACCTCGCCAAAACAAGGCGCGTTTCCTACTTGCAGATTTGGGCATGGAAGTCTTGAACGCTGTCAGAGAAATGCAAAAACTGATTGGGCTAAGTATATCGATCTGGCCAATCAATATAATGTTCCCGGGGAGCTCACTACACTGATTGGCTACGAATTTTCTCCGGGTCTGCCGGCTCAAGGCAAACACCATCGTAATATTATTTTTCGCACCGACACCGTGCCTGAGCGAGCAATTTCAAGCCTCGATGTTCCCAACGCCATCACGCTTTGGCAGGGGCTTGAGGCCACCTGCAGCGGAGATTGCAATTTCCTCACAATGCCCCACAACCCCAATAAGGCCTGGGGCCTAACCTACTCGCCCTACACTTGGGATGGACAGGCCTATACCAAGAATGACTGGCGGCTGCGTCAAAAATACGAACCACAGGTCGAAATATTTCAGGTAAAAGGAGCACAGGAATGTGCGCTAGGCGTTGGCGCCACCGATGAAGAATGCGCCTTCGAACAGGTACTTGATCCATGCCAACCCGGAGAAACAACCGGCTGCGCTTTTAAAACGGGATTCGTTCGGCAAGGCCTTAAAGTCGGCTTGGAACTCGAACAGAGCCTAGGTTTTAATCCATTGCAAACGGGCTTTATTGCCGCTACCGACAGCCACAACTCAAACCCTGGTGATGTAGAAGAGTGGGATTTTCCCGGCGCAGTGGGCGCCGTCACATCTTCGGCAACACGGCGTTTACGTTACAACTCAGAGAGCGCCGACTACCAGTCGCCCCTTAAATTTCATACATCCGGAGGGCTGGCGGCGGTGTGGGCCCCAGAAAATACTCGTGAAGCTGTTTTCGATGCCCTCGTCCGCCGTGAAACCTACGCAACATCGGGGCCCCGCATAGCCCTGCGCTTTTACGCTGGCTGGGATATTGATCCGAGCGTGACCTCAGATCCCAATGGTATTGAGTCACTTAGAGATCAAGGCGTGCCCATGGGCGGCGTACTTAAAAACGCGGCAACTGAAGCAACTAACCAGAAAAACGTGTCTCCACAGTTTTATGTTTGGGCCACACAGGACCCCATGGATGCACCCTTACAAAGACTACAAATAATCAAGGGCTGGATCGACAAACAGGGAAAAACTCACGAACGCGTGGTAGATATAGCGTGCGCTGACGGCGCATCTGTTGATCCCTCCAATCAGCGCTGCCCAGATAACAACGCAAGCGTTGATCTCAACAACTGTAGCTTTAACATCGACTCAGGTGCCAGTGAGTTGAAGACACTGTGGCAGGACCCCCATTACAACCCAGAGCAGGGCGCCTTTTACTATGTTCGTGCTCTGATGAACCCAACCTGCAGGTGGTCTACCTATGATGCTATTCGCCTCAATCAGCCACCCAGTCCACACGTTCCCAGCACGATTCAAGAGCGTGCATGGAGCAGCCCTATTTGGATAAGCTCTAATGACTAATCGTAAAACCGGCACACATTGCTGATGCGACTCTGCACCTTCCCCAGCGATAAGGAGCATAAGTCTATGTTGATGCGTCTAGCATTCCTTATGGTCATCATGCTTTCCGTTGCTTGCTCTGGAGATAGCCTCGAAGCCGAAAAGCGCACAGCTGCACAACAACACTATCGGACAACTAACACGGTCATACCCGGTAATAATCAAATTATATCGTTCTCTAAACCTGCATACACTAAGGCAGAGCGCCCAAAACCCAACCTCGACCGCAACGCGTTTTTTGGCGACTTACATGTGCATACAGCTCTGTCATTTGATGCCTCGGCATTTGGCACGACGGCCTCTCCGTCTGATGCTTATCGCTATGCTCAAGGTGAAGCAATTACACACCCCAGTGGCTTCGAGGTACAACTAACCCAACCTCTAGATTTCTATGCCGTGACAGATCATGGAGTCTTACTGGGCCTCATTAACGAGGCTATCGATACTAACTCTGCGTTTTCACAATACGAGCTTGCTAAGCCTTATCATAATATCAACGAATCAATCGACGGTGGTCTTCTAGATCTCGCCAAGAGAAGTAAAGCCTTTTACAATTTTGTCAGCGATGTTGTTGCCAACCTGCTAGATGGCACAATCGATGAAGACTCTATCAATAGCGCTAGTAAATCTGCCTGGCAGCAAACGATCGAAGCCACCAATGCCGCCTACAAACCGGGGGTATTTACCACCTTTGCAGCCTACGAATTCACGTCATCGACTCAAGCGCGAGAAGCACTTCATCGCAATGTCATCTTCCGATCAACACAACGCCTACCCGCACAACCGTTCTCCCGCTTCAACAGCATTAACCCCGAAGGCTTGTGGGACTGGATGGATCAGTTACGTCAGCAAGACGTGGAAAGCCTAGCCATACCTCATAACAGCAACGGCTCCAATGGCGCGATGTTTGCCTTTACCGACTGGGCTGGCCGGCCCATTGATGTCGATTACGCAGCGAAGCGGCTGCGTAACGAGCCACTCGTAGAAATCACTCAAGTCAAAGGAACTTCAGAAACCCATCCCCTCCTATCGCAAAACGACGAATGGGCCAATTTCGAAATTTTCCCTCTTCGCACGTCTACTCGTCTTCCCAGTAACCCGCAAGGTAGTTATGTACGTAATGCTTGGCAGCGCGGGCTGAGTCTGACCACTCGTGACTCGGGAAACCCCTATAAATTTGGAGTTATTGGCTCTAGCGATACGCATACCGGCGCGGCCTCGCTGGAGGAAAACAACTATTTTGGGAAAATTGGTGCTTTCGATAGCACACCCGAAAAAAGGGGTTCGATACCCGCAAGTTTTCTGTATGGCACGTTAGTCAAACTAGCGGCGTCCGAAATGGTTGAAGAAGTCGATGGCCAAAATTATCTCGATTTTTCCGGTTACAAATATTGGGGGGCCTCTGGAATTGCGGGCGTTTGGGCAGAGGCCAATACTCGTGAAGCGATATACGACGCATTGCGTCGTAAAGAAACCTTTGCCACCAGCGGCACTCGCATCAAACTGCGCTTTTTTTCCGGTTACCATTTCGCAGAGGATCAGCTAGATGAGACGGACCTGATCAAAGAGGCGTACCGCTCAGGTGCCACAATGGGGGCTACCTTGCAGGCTCAAGGTAAGCGCCAGCCCTCATTTCTAACCTGGGCCATAGCCGACCCAAATACTGCACCTCTGCAGCGCCTTCAGATAGTAAAAGGATGGTTAACAAACGGCGAGCACCAAGAAAAGGTTTACGATGTCGCTTGCTCAAACAACCTTAAGGTGAATCAGGATACCCACCGCTGCCCAGACAATAATGCGCGGGTCAATCTAGGTGACTGCTCTACCACCGCCAACGTGGGCGCAGCAGAATTAAAAGTACTGTGGCAAGACCCCGACTTTGTTCCAGAACAAGAAGCCTTCTATTATGCGCGGGCACTTGAAAACCCGGTGTGCCGATGGTCCACTTGGGACGCGATTCGCAGCGGCAAATTGCCTCGCGGAGACTTGCCCGCAACGATACAGGAGCGCGCCTGGTCCTCGCCGATATGGTATAGCGCGCTCGATGACAATGACAATTTTGTAGAATAGGAAACTATGCCTAAAGAACTCGAGTCGGTCGATGTCCTCATTATAGGGGCCGGACTCTCCGGCATTGGTGGAGCCTGCCAGCTGCGCCGCAACTGCCCGGAGCGCAGCTTTATGATTTTCGAATCTCGTGCTGCCAGCGGCGGAACTTGGGACTTATTTCGTTATCCCGGCATTCGATCAGACAGTGACATGTATACCTTTAGCTATGGCTTCAAGCCCTGGCGCGACCCATCGGCTATTGCCGATGGTGACAAAATTCTTAATTACATCCGTGAAACGGCAGCAGAATACGATGTGGAACGTCATATTCAATACCAGCGTAAAGTCGTTTCAGCGCGCTGGTCGTCTACCGAAAAACGGTGGACTGTTACGGCTGAGTGTAGCGATACCGGCGAGAGCGTCACTGTTAGCTGCCAGTTCATTTTTAGTTGCAGTGGCTATTACGACTATGAACAGGGTTACACCCCCGAATTTGTCGGCCTCAACGATTTTTCAGGAACCGTCGTGCACCCCCAACAATGGCCTGAAGATCTTGATTACAAAGGCAAGCGGGTTGTGGTGATTGGCAGCGGTGCTACCGCCGTAACACTTGTCCCCACCATGGCCAAAGACACAGCTAGCATGGTCATGCTGCAACGCTCGCCCACCTATATTGCCGACGTACCCCTAGAGGACCCCACGGCGTTGAAGCTGCGTAAATGGCTGCCTGTGGCCTGGGCATCTCGCTTAACCCGCTGGAAAAAGGTGTTGTTTCAAATTTATATTTATCAATTGTCCCGAAAACGCCCCAAGCAGTTGCGGCATTTTCTGTTGAGCGAAGTGCGTAAACAATTGGGACCCGATTATGACGTAGCGACCCATTTCACTCCGAACTACAACCCCTGGGATCAACGCCTCTGCGCAGTCCCCGATGGCGATTTGTTTACCGCGATTCGTGAAAAACGCGCTGAAGTCGTTACCGACCATATTGATGAATTCAATGCGACGGGTATTCAGCTCAGGTCGGGTAAACAGCTAGACGCCGACATTATTATTGTGGCGACGGGGCTCAATTTGAAATTTGCAGGTGGTGTTGATTACAGCATTGATGATCAAAAGCTCGACTTCACCGATCGCTTTATTTTCCGCGGCATGATGTTTTCGGATCTCCCCAATATGGCGTTTACCGTGGGTTACACCAACTCGTCTTGGACACTCAAAGCCGACCTCACCGCCAGCTACGTTTGCCGTCTACTGAATAAAATGGCAAAGGGCGGATACTCCACGGTTACCCCGCGCATGATAGGCACTGTTGACGAAGAACCTCTGCTCGACTTTGACGCAGGCTATGTATTACGAGCCCGAGACCAGTTCCCGAAACAAGGCAATCGACTGCCTTGGAAAAACTACCAAAATTACATCAAAGACTTTATTACCCTGCGCCTTGGGGGGATTAAAGACAAAGAGCTCGAATTTCGATAGCCGCGGGCGCCCATAACAGCAAACCTATTCGAATTATCAGCGTCTTGATTACGGGTACAAATAGAAACAGCCACGTTGCCGTTTTAGAGCAACCCCATCCTAGTTGAGCTCTAGAGTAATCAAGAAAATGTGCGACGGAGGCTATGGCACGACCATTGAAGCAGCATGAGTTACGCTGTAATATTATGGCACTAGGTATGCCTTAAGGTGCTAGACCCGCAGGAAGGCCAAAACTCCGGGGACGCTGGAGCAGTGATACATACACAAATTTGGGGAGCAAACGCATGAAAAAATTGGGGCTCGTATTCTTCGGCTTATTGATACTTTTTTTTGTGGGTCGAGGCTTAGTTAACGTCCCCGCTGTGCAAGATATTTTGCTCGAACGTGCCACTGCAGTGATCGCCAAAGAAGCGGCCCAAGCGCTAGAAGAACCGGAGAGCTTGAGAGTCTATGTTTGCGGTAGCGCATCGCCCTTAGGCATGGGGCAGGCTCAAGCTTGCATTGCAGTGCTAACACCCGAGCACTTTTATCTTATCGATTCTGGCGTGGGTTCAACAGATAACATTAACCTTTTAAGGCTGCCTACAGCACGACTAGACGGCCTATTACTCACGCATTTTCACTCTGACCATATTGCCGAAATTTATGAAGTAAATTTAAATTCTTGGGTCAATGGCAGGCCAGCTCCACTGAAGGTCTGGGGACCACGTGGCGTCGATGAAGTCGTCAGTGCGGTGAATGCAGGCTACCGCCAAGATCGCATCTATCGGGTTGGACATCACGGCGAGGACTTACTGCCGCCCGCGCTCGGTGTTTTGGCCCATGAAACCATTGAGCCGGGTGTTGTCCTAGAAGATGGTGAACTGAAGATTACGGCGTACGTGGGGGAACACCCACCCATTGAACCGGCGGTAGGGTATCGATTTGACTACCGTGGCCGCAGCGTCGTGATTTCAGGGGACAGCAATGTCAATGAAAACACCCTAAAGATCGCGGAGGGAGCCGATCTATTACTCCATGACGCCTTATCACTGCCTACCCTCACTGCACTTTCACGCGCTTTAGAGGCAGTCGGTCGAACGCGGCAATCCAAGATTGTCACAGATGTCATGGACTACCATGCTTCCACGGGCTCATTGGTTGCACTAGGGGAACAATCAAACGTCGCCATGGTCGCCTACTATCATCTGGTGCCGGTTCCCCCCAATGCCATAACAAAGACGATCTTTATGCGCGGGGCTCCTGACAACTTCGTTCTTACCGAAGACCTTATGTGGTTTGAGTTACCTATCGGTAATGACGAAATTGTGGTGCATCGCCCCTGACCACAACTTTTTTCCATCGGATGGCTAGGAAGTAGCATCTTCTGCAGTTTTTTTGCGGCAATCTACGGCGGTCTGATATTGAGACCTTTGATCATTTTCTGATCGAGGTATCCATTAGGCAACCAAACAATCTCTGCAGATCTGATGAATCGGCTATGGGCGCTGGGCCTCATGAAGCCAATGCGCCTTTTCTCCAAATGTTTTTTTATTTTCTACTTGCTTCAGGCCGCAACCCTACTTGTTAAAGTTTTTCCCTAATAAAAACTCGTCAAATGATGACGGTTTCTTCAACCTTTACTTGTTTTCAGCTCAGTATTTTTTGCCGTAATACAAAAAGAATCGAGGCACCTTTTTTGTATTGATATTCGATCAAACAATTTGGTGTCACCGGAATTTTGAACTAGACTGAATTCAGCTTTAAACCCCTCAGCGTGAAAGTGACGCCGCCAATATGAACCTCTGACCATTGTGGACGTATTCGTAGACTCCAAAACTAAAGTTCTGTTGCGAGCTAATCTCGTCAATGAATTTGCGATAAAAATGGTGTCAGTCATCAACGCCAAAGAGTTGGCATGGTTTGTCGCACGAGAAATCGTTGGCAGTCTCGGGTACGAAGATGGCGTCATTTATTACTTAAATGAAGAGGCAAACTGTCTGGTTCAAACCGCTGCTATCGGAGTTAAAAACCCCTCCGATCAGGAAATTTTAAACCCCCTCACGATTGAAATTGGCGTCGGGGTTACGGGGCACGTCGCTTTAACAAAGAAATCGATGCTAGTTTCCGATCTGAGCGTTCATGACAACTACGTGACAGACGTTGAGCCCGCACTCTCTGAGCTTTGCGTACCGATTATTTTTGGTGATCGACTCTATGGCGTTCTTGACAGCGAATGTAAAACCGCCGGTGCCTATGGCGAGGAAGACAGAAAAGTTTTCGAGACGGTTGCTAGATTGATTGCGGCCAAATTGGCATTAATCGAACAAACCGAGCTCGTAAAACAGTACACGGCAGAGTTAGAAGCGAAAGTTGAGGAACGGACGCGAGAGCTCAAGGTTGCGAACGATAAACTCGAGTACTTGGCATCAATCGACCCGCTGACAGAGCTGGTGAATCGCAGGCGCCTTGACGAGGTACTAGCTCAAGAATTTGAGAGAACTAGCCGATACCAAGGCGAGCTTTCACTCATCTTGCTAGACATCGATCATTTTAAGACGGTAAACGATACTCGGGGTCACCAGGCTGGAGACGAAGTCATTGCCGGTGTTGGCAGGATTGCGAAAGTAATGTCCAGAATATCCGACACGCCCGGACGATGGGGCGGCGAGGAGTTTTTGATCGTTGTGCCCCAAACGAACAGAGACAGCGCAGTAGCTTTTGCCGAAAAGTTGCGCCAAGCCATTGAGAACGAGAAATTTTTTGGTGATTTGCGAGTTTCAGCCAGTTTCGGCGTGGCCAGCTTCCGACCCGGTGAAACCATTCCGGCTGTGCTTCAAAGAGCAGATGAAGCACTTTACCGAGCCAAGAGATTAGGGCGCAATCGAGTAGAAACCGAGACTACCGCCTAGCAGGGCCAAGTATTTGAACGGTAATTAGTTCTGTTCTGCAGCGAGAGACCGTCATGACCCTCAGGCATGCTGCTGTGAGCTTTCTTTGCGCGTACCGCTCTACTAAAGACCCAAATTGCAAATCCTGCAGAACGACCTAGTTACTGACTGGGTACAATCCCCCTCCCCCCCTGCAGCAGCTTTAATCCATCCCAAATCCAAATTATTTTGCTATCCGATACTCCCCATGCATGTCGGTCCGATACTCCCCATGCATGTCGGATCGGTGAAGCACCCAATACATAGCGCTAGCAAAAGCCAGCGGCAACAGTCGCAACGACCTTTTGGCAGGGCGTCGGCATCATCAACCGGGTGTGAAAATAGCGAAGTTACCATTAGCTCGTGCCACTAACCGGCCGCTCGCAAAAACATCTGACTCAACGTTGGCTAATCGCTTTCCTCGATTGACAACCCGACTTGTACAACTCACCGTGCCCTCGTAGACCGCTTTGAAATAGTTGATTTTAATTTCTACCGTTGCACAGATCTCATCCTTACCCAGACTGTAGGCAATTGCTGCGCCCATACCTGTGTCTGCTAACGCATACAGTACAGCGCCGTGTGCCACGCCGTTGGGATTGAGTAATTCCGGCCGGACCGTCAGTGACACCTCGCTGGTGTTGCTATCGCACTCAACAACCTGAAGACCTATCAAATCTGCAAATGGGTGGTCCATGTAAGCTCCTCATTGTTTTAGCACTTGGGTGTCAAATCTTTTAGAAAATTCCAGATCAGGGGTGGCGAGTTTCCAGGGCAACCTGTATAACAAATATACTTTATATTTTATATATTTTATTGCAGCAGGTTCCAATGACCGAAACTGACCCTACCAACCTGTTTGGGTTCCTGATTCAGGACCTCGCCCGCTTGCTCAGCCGCACCTTTGAACATATCCCGGGCAACCTAAAAGTAACGCGTGCGCAAGCGCGGGTGCTGGCCTATGTGACGTTTTACAAGGGCTCTACCCAAACAGAAATTGCCGCACTAATGGACGTCCAGAAAATCGTAGTAACCAAACTTGTTGATGATCTGGAGCTGATGGAACTGATCGAACGCCACCCGGACCCCAACGATCGCCGCGTACGTCGCTTGCACGTAGCCAACCACGCTGGCCCAGTACTTGACCAGATATGGCAGCGCTTGTCAGAAGTGTCCAACATTGCGCTGGCACCGCTGCCAGAAGAACGCGCAAAAACCCTGCTGCAAGACCTAGCCGCAATTCGTGAACACCTAGTGCTCCACACCGCGAGCCTGGCAACAAAGCGAGACACAGCATGAAACGCATCGTTCTTCTTTTTGCCGCCCCGGCCATCATTATTTGCACCGCCCTCTATATTTACCTAACGGGGGGACGCTACATCGTCACAGAAAATGCCTACATCCGTAGTGGCATTGCCATGATCAGCGCAGGTGCTTCAGGACAAGTTATGCGCGTGTTAGTGCAGGAAAACCAACGGGTCGAGCAAGGACAGCTGCTTTTTGAACTCGACTTTGAGCCCTTTGATATCGCCGTGACTAAAGCAGCCGCCGCGTTGGACGACACCCGCAATCAGGTGATTCTGCAGCAGGCCAATTACCACCGCCAAACGGTGCGCCTAGCAGCTGCCCGGGAAGATCATGACTACGCCCTTCAAGAATTGAACCGAGTCATCGAGTTAGCAGAAGGGCAAACAGTGTCGCAGGAAAAATTGGCAGCCAGACGTCACACCTTAAACGTCGCCAATCACACCATCGGCGCTGCAGAGGCAGAGGTGGCCACAGCACTGGCACAGTTAGAGGGGAATCCCGATCAAGCCGTTGATGACTACCCAAAAGTTAGGCAAGCCAAGGGAGAGTTATCCCGGGCAAAGTATGAGCGCAGGCACGCGAGCGTACACGCAGGCATATCTGGCACGTTAGCAAAAGTAGATTTGCACCCCGGAGAGTTCGTCGACAAGGGGCAGCCCCTGTTCTCGCTGGTGAGTGACAATGAAATCTGGATCGAGGCGAACCTAAAGGAAACTCAACTGACCAAGCTCGAGGTAGGACAGCCGGCATCTTTTGTCATAGATGCCTACCCAGATGTGACAATGACCACCGAAGTCATGAGCATTGCCCCGGCCTCTGGCGCGGAGTTCGCCATACTGCCACCGCAAAACGCCACCGGAAATTGGGTGAAAATAACGCAGCGCGTACCCGTTCGCCTACGAGTGAAGCCCACCGCGAAACTTCCAAAGCTGCGAGCGGGGATGAGTGTAGAAATCCGAATTGATACAGGCAGTTCACGCAGCCTACAGTCTTTGATGGATAAGCTTTACGCCTTCTAAGGCTGCTTGAAAAATATATGTCCGATAATAGCGCCGCAAATACAAAAGGAGATGAAGCAGACGACTCGGTGCCTGCTGACTCGCTACTGCGCTACCCCAAACTGAGAACGCTAACGCTTGTTTTTGTACTGATGGGCATCATGCTGCACACCATTGACAGCACGATCGCCAACGTTGCCCTTCCGCACATACAAGGCTCACTTTCCGCGACCATCGATCAAATATCTTGGGTTATCACGGGGTACATCATTGCCGCCGCCGTTGCTACGCCAGCTGTAGCATGGCTGTCTGCAAGAATCGGGGTTAGAACAGTCATGCTTGTTTCTGTCATAGGATTCACGCTCTCCTCTGTACTTTGCGGCTTGGCAATTACGCTACAGGATTTGGTGCTCTACCGCGTCCTGCAGGGACTCTCCGGCGCGGCGCTCATTCCAGTTGGGCAAGCGATTGTGCTCAGTTCTTTTAAACCCGAGGAGACGGGCAAAGCCATGGCCTTATTCGGCCTAGGCGTCATGTTCGGACCCATCATAGGGCCCACACTGGGCGGTTACATCACGGAATGGATGGATTGGCGCTGGGTGTTTTTCGTCAACCTGCCCTTTGGCCTACTCGCCGCAGTGGGAATTACCTTTCTTATCAAAAAATCCCCGCCCCGGGGCGACCTACGTTTTGACTGGTTAGGGTTTCTCACTCTGGTTGTGGCCATGGCCAGTTTTCAAATGATGATGGATCGAGGCCACGGAAAAGACTGGTTCGACTCCTGGGAAATCATCTGCTGGGCTCTCCTCGCACTAAGCGCCATCTACGTCTACGTGGTCCGTACGGCAACCGCAACCCAACCCTTATTTAGCCGACAACTGTTTCGGGATAGAAATTTTGTCGTGGGAAACATTCTGTTTTTCTTCATAGGCGGCAACATGGTGGCTAGCATGATCATGCTTCCCGTCATCATGCAATCGCTGATGGGCTATCCCGTAGAGGCTGCCGGCATGCTGTTGGCTCCCCGCGGTTTTGGATTGATGCTGGCAATGGCATTGGCACCGCGACTAGCAGACAAGATCGACCCTCGAATTCTTGTTAGCGCTGGGATTGCTATTGCCGCCTATGCCATGTGGGCACACGCAAAAATGGGGATCTACTTCACTACATGGAGTTTTATTAGCGCAGGTTTTATCCACGGGATAGGGTTGGGCCTTGTATTTGTGGTGCTAGGCGCCCTATCTTTTGCGCACATGGATTCAGAGATACGTCTACAAGCCTCAACATTTTTCAATATGGTGCGTAATGTCGGCCAATCATTTTGTGCTGCGGTTACCATGAGTATTCTGGCTCATAACATTCAGGTAAACACGTCAGAACTGGGCGAGTCGATCTACGCCACAGGGGACATGTTTCGTCTCGCACTGGCCGATGGAGTGAGTTTGGGCAACCAAGAGATAGGCCTGAGCATTTTGCAAAGCGGTATCATGCGGCAAGCGTCGCTTATCTCTTACATCAACAATTTTTATATACTTGCGCTTACCACCGCGCTGCTCGTGCCATTAGTCTGGTTGGCAAAAAACCATGAAAGCCCTAGCTGAGCTGTCGCAATTTGAAAGACTGAAAAAACCAACCCCATTATCTGTATACGAATGGCGCGACCATAAAATTCAGTATCCACAAGAAAGTGACATCAGCCCTAGAGCTGCAGAGCCTCGCAGTCAGTGTTACCGCTGCATCCTATTTTTTTGAGATTTTGGGCTAGAAAAATGTCAACGCTGGCGGCACAGAACCACCGAGCATTACAGAACAAACCAACTATGTCCTCGCAAAAAAACATTGTCTGAGGGCTCCGGCTAGGTCTGGTGAATGATCTACCCAGCTAGGCTGATCGGATCAGCCTCGAGAGCTTCAGTAATTTGGTAAACGATTCGCTGGCTCACTGAATGGCCTGCTCTGAGTATTGATTCGTCATGACTCAACGTATGGTTTGGGCCGTTTGGGAAGCCCTGAGCTTCGAGGCAAATAGCACTGTAAGGCCTCAAGGGCGTGGACAACTGTGATGCGGTGTAAACCTGCAAACAAGGCTGTGTGGTTGAAACATTAAGACTAAGGCCGTTGATTAAGTTCGACAGTGTGGCCACGTGATGGGGTACAAGCCCTGCCCGCACCGCCGAATTGAGTTTATAACTATGATCGAGCTCCAGCGGACCTTGAGCGCCAGCAAGCGACCGCTGGCGCGTAAAATCTAGATCGGTATCCGCAACAGGCAGCAAACCGCCAGTAGCACACTGGAGGCTATCGGTCTCTAAAACCGAGTTGGCGTTAATTTGCAGTGCTAAGTCACCGACGGACTGTGCGCCCAACGTAAAGTAAGCGTGGTTAGTCAAGCTGATAGGAGTATCGCGGTTTGAAGCTGCGGCCAAATCAATAATCAGGCAATCGTTTTCGAGGGTATAACGCACAAAAAAATCGCGATCACCAGGTAAACCACCATCACCATGCTTGAGATTAGTGGCATAACTCACGGTAGTCGCATGATCCGTCTGCCTAAGCTGCCAGTTCACTAGATGCAGCCCCGTATCGCTACCGTGCAGCAACACAGACGCGTCCCCAAAGGACTCATTTTCATTGCGTAATCGGCCCGCATACGGACCCACAGTGCCACCGATACAAAACTGGTCAATGACATCAGTGGTCAGCTCAGACGTATCGAGCAACAACTTAATATTGCGGCCCCTGAATACCATCTGGGCCAAGCCAGCACCTCGATCGCTCAGCGTCACGCCAAGAGTTGATGATTCAAGGTTGTTAAAATGGGACATAAAAAAATGCTCAGTCAAAGGTTAAGGGCGCGACCCGAACCACTTCAATTAGCCGAAGGAGTCGCTAACTTTGCACAAAGCTGCGATGGGGGTTCAGGACAGCCGCTATGCCCATTAAAACCTGCAACGGTTATACCCGCATGACGGATAAAAAATAAACTCATAATTACCAATTAACACATCATGGATTCCCATTTCGTGCTAAAACGGCCTTCACCGCGACACACTAAAACACAGTAATACGACTCAGTCTTGGAGCCGAGCACAAAGCATGAATATCTTAGTCATGAACTGTGGTTCATCTAGCGTCAAATACCAGCTAATCAACTCTCTACAGGATGTGGCCGTCACCGAGGGCGTCATTGAATTAAATGCCACTTTTGATTCTGCGCTTGCAATTAAGCAACTCCTTGAAGCAACCCAGGACGAAACCATCGATGTGGTTGGCCATCGGGTTGTTCATGGCGGCGACAGTTTTCGAGATGCAGTCTTGATCGACGCAGAAGTACTCGCAAAAATTCAGGAATGGGTGCCACTGGCACCAATGCATAACCCAGCAGCGTTAAGCGGTATTAAAGCAGCGCAAGCAGCATTTCCTGACGCGCCGCAGGTCGCAGTCTTTGACACGGCGTTTCACGCCACCCTTCCCCGCCGTGCAAGCCACTATGGTATAGACGCCAAGCTTGCAAAAAAGCATCGTATTCGTCGCTACGGGTTTCACGGTACATCCCATCAGTTTGTCGCCTCAGAAGCGGCGCGTTATTTGAAGCGCCCAGTAAACGAACTGCGCCTGATCACTTTACATCTGGGTAACGGCGCCAGCGCTTGCGCCGTTGAAATGGGCAGTTCAACGGAAACGAGTATGGGTATGACTCCCGTCGAAGGCTTGATGATGGGGTCACGTTCAGGAGACATTGACGCCGGTGTCGTTTTGAAGCTATTGCGTGATGAAGTTAAAGACGTCGACGCATTGGACGAATTACTAAACCGCCAAAGTGGCCTCAAAGGATTGTCGGGACTCAGTAGCGACGTCAGGGAAATTGAGGAGGCGGCGGCTTCGGGACACGATGGAGCTCGCCTGAGCATTGCTGTATTTGCCCACCGCGCCAAAAAATATATCGGCGCTTATGCTGCAGCAATGGGTGGCGTAGATGCCGTCGTGTTAACAGGCGGAATCGGGGAGAACAGTGCCAGCTTGCGTCAGCGCATTTTACAAAGACTAGAGTTTTTAGGAATACAAATAGACGAAGATAGAAACCATCAAGCAAAGGTTGATCACCGCAACAGCGTTGCGCTCATCTCCGCTGAAAACTCCAGAGTGCCAACCCTTGTCATTAAAACAAATGAAGAGTTGATGATCGCGCAGCAAGCGGCGCGACTGATTCAGCGGCAAGCAAACCTGAAAACCGATTTGAGTATTCCTATCGCCGTTAGCGCGCGGCATTTACATTTAGACAGGGAGACTTTCGCTCTCTTATTTGGAGCGGATGCAGAGCCCACACATCACGCAGACCTATCTCAGCCGGGCCAATTTTCCTGCATGGAAAAAGTAACGCTGATCGGGCCAAGAAATACCATTGAAGGTGTGCGTTTGCTGGGTCCTTTACGCAGTAAAAACCAGATAGAAATCTCAAGATCGGATGAGTATTTTTTAGGAGTGGATGCTCCGGTAAGAGACTCTGGCAGGGTAAATGGGTCTGCACCGATTACGCTTAAGGGCCCCAACGGCAGTGTGCGACTCCAAGAAGGCCTTATTTGCGCTCGACGCCATATTCACATGCATCCCGATGATGCGAAACGCTTTGGTGTGAAAAATAAAGATGAAGTAGAGATTGGCATTACCGGTGGCCCTCGAGACCTTATTTTTTGCGATGTACTGGTTCGAGTCAGCCCCGGTTATCGCCTCGAAATGCACATCGATACCGATGAGGCTAATGCTGCCGAACTTGACCGACAGGCCAGCGGTGAGCTCGTTTATCGTGATATTCAAGACCACTCAGCCTCTATAACTGGGCTTAAGGCATTTAATAAATACGAGTAAGAGCACATGAGTCGACAATCGCGAGCAACGTTCAATGCGCTCATAGAAAAAGACCCTGCTGTAGCCCCACTGGGGTGGCCCCAACGTAAAGCCGCACTTACGCCCACTAAGCAGCCTTCAGAGATAGCTTATTCAAGTTTCATTCTTGGCTTATCAAAATAATTTGCTTCCCAACGTGCAGAGACGTCTTAAACCCATGCCTTCCTGTTGTACATTAAGTCCGAACTGCACTACTTTTGAGCTATCACTTCAATAAAGGGTAGCGACCTTCGCAGCACAACTTAACGTACCCGTCTAACAGGGCCTTTTGTTCAAGGTTGAAAAGAAGATCTAAGTGAACACCGTGGTTAATCAGAAAAAAAATCTTGTACTACTGGCGGTTCTATTGATTGCCGGGTGCTCTGGATGTGCATCGCTCATTTACCAAATTAATTGGCAGCGACAGCTGACTACAATTTTTGGCTTAGCACACTACGCTACTACGCTGACCATCCTAGCTTTTTTCGTGGGTTTTTCCCTGGGCGCTTACCTTATCAAGCGATTTTCCCACCGGCTGAAAAACACCTTGTTACTGATTGCCTGCCTTGAACTTGTTATCGGTAGCTATGGGATCATTTCTTTCAGTGGCTTCGAGGTGCTCGATAATATTAACGGAGCCCTGAGCCTCACCTTAGTTGATAGTAGCACCCTGCTACTAAGCGCCCGCGCTGCGCTTTGTTTGCTGTTTTTATTGCTACCTACGGCTTGCATGGGTGCCACGGTGCCCTGTTTTCTCACCGCATGTATCTTTGCTGACGACGAACGAGGCGAACGCATTGGCTGGATAACCGCGGCGAATACTCTCGGCGCCCTTGCCGGCAGCGTATGCACCACTTGGATTTTAATGGGCTTGATTCACGGGCAAGATCAGATGTTCATTGCTGCCGCACTCAATATAGTGAGTGCGGCGATGGCTTTAATTACCTACACCGTCGCGGCCCCAGCCTTCAATAGAAAAATAGCTGCGCCGCGTCTCCGCTCAGGTTCGAGGCCACCTAAATCCAACGCTTTAACCTACGCGTTTATGCTTTCTGGGGCGGCGTCTCTTGGCCTGCAAATTTTGTGGAATCGACTGGCATATATCAGCTTAGAGCACACTAGTTTCACTTTCGCACTTGTACTGTCAGTATTTTTAAGCGCCTACGCAGCGGGCGCCTTTTGCTCTAGCCTTTGGCTTCGTAACCGGCCTGCACGGCGACATACCGCTGCACTGCTGCAGCTCGCGGCCCTGAGCTGCACGCTGATAGGCATCCTTGTGTTCACTAACGGGCTGCACTACGAGCAACTTTCTCGTGCAATTCCTTACCAACTGTCAGCAGTGGCGATCATATCAATCTACACATTTTTACCCATCTTTTTCATCGGCTGCAGCACACCCATAATCCTGAACCTGCTCAGCGAGGGTGTTACAACATTAGGGCATGACACTGGCCGCGCCATGATGATGAACAATATTGGCTCGATACTCGCAATCCTAATCGTTGGCTTCATCCTAATACCCGTTACTAATTTGTATGGGGTCATACTTTTTTGCACCTTGTTATTGTTGGGGGCTGTGATGCTCACCGCGGGTACGCCCAAAACAAAAATGCAATCGCAGGTGATATATCCGCTTGGCGCTTTGTGTGTTGCTGCACTGCTTTGGCTGGTCCCACTAGACCCCTATGGCGCCCGTTATTTCTCCCTTTACGATGAAGATCCGGTCTGGTCAGCAGAGGATGAATCTGGCTATTGGTCAGTCAATGAAGTGTCGTCACAGAGAGGTAAAATGCATTACCTATATCTCAACGACATGTACGAAAATTATTTGCAAAGCCCCGCCTATGGCTCAATAGAAGGCGACTTTTTACTCGCCACTATGATCAAGCCGAAGATTCGCTCTGCTTATTCGATAGGTTTAGGTCTGGCACTTGAACCTTATGAACTTCTGAGATTCCCTGAACTAGAGCGATTCACTACAGTAGAAATCTCTCCAGCCTCCATTGAGCTAGCGCAAAAAGTTTGGGATGAATATGAATCGTCACCTTTTGATGACCCGCGCTTTGAAGTCATTATTGAGGATGGCCGAATCTGGCTGGAGCACCAAAAACGCAGCTTTGATCTTATTTTTTCTGGCACTAATCGGTCGTTCTATCCGGGCAGCACGAACCTGTTTTCAGTTGACTATTTGCAGATGCTAAAGAGCAAACTGAATCCCGGAGGTGTCGTTCAACACTGGATACCCGGCTCCCCAGACTATCAATCCGTTGTGTTGATTAAGACCTTCTTAGCTGTATTTCCTGACGCGCTGCTGGTGGCCTATCGTGACCCCAATCGCAGCTCGGTTTACAAGTACATGCTGGGCTTTTCTGATGGAACACCTCGGGATTTAGACGGCCAAATTGAAGCTGCGTTTAGCCGAGCCCCCACCATCTTTCCCACCACTAATATTGCCAACGCACAACAGTTTAAAGCCGCACTCAAAATTCCCGATCGAGATATTTTGGCAACACTCAACGTACCATTGGTCCACGATGACTTACCCGTAGTGGAGTATGGGCGATCGTCTGAAAAATTGGACGGCTGGCAAAATTTGGACAAATTTACTCAAGACTATAGCCCCATTGCACTTGAACAATACCTGCAGTCGATACCGACACAAGACTGAAGCTAGGCGACCGGACAGGTTGTCTTGCTGCGGGCACGCACGACTGCTCTGGCGATTTCAATAGGCCAGCGGTTCGCTCCACACCCTCCCAAAGATGGTTTCTGGATGAATGGCAGGTGCTAATTCAGCTGTTACTTCTGAGGCGCAAGCGCAATATTGAGAGCGGTTTGAAACACCAAATCGACAGTGCGCTTAGTTGATGTGCGCTTTTTCGAAGTATCACCCACGAGCACCACGAGGCGCTCAACTAGACTGGCGATCAGCAGTCGATATATCCGGAGGGCTTGGAAGACTTGGAAATTTACTGTTCATTACAGTGCTCCATGATTATTTTATGCCGATTCATCAAACAGAACCTCGGGACTGCCATACTCGTAATACCCAAGTGGGCCGGCCATCAAGCCATCGTCGTAATGTGAGTAAAGGTCGTAACCGAGTAGCTGCCTGGCTCGCGTGGGCCATGTTTTTGCCTGCTCAAGCGTGGTGTGCAGGAAGTGGTTTTCCTGGGTACGCAGCCACCCCAGCACAAACGAGGTGACGATAGCTCTGCGCGCTGTACCAGAGATATTCGTACCCCCTCCATGCAAGGTTTTGCCACCAACAAACACAATGCTGCCGGCGCTCATAACCGCTCGGGCGATCTCACTGGGCCTCGCTGTTCGCTCAGGATCCTCCCAGAGATGACTACCGGGAACAACCTGGGTTGCGCCATTGGCCTCAGTAAAATCAGTTCCCGCGACCATGGAGTTACACTGGAGCATGCGCCCCGGCATCCAAAAATGACCTGGCCAAATCATGTCGTCAACGTGCAGCTCCTGGGCCGTCTCACCGCCATGGATTTCAATGATCTCACTAGAATTCAGTAAGTATTGTCCGCAGCTAGGCGCCAACAACGCATCCATTACACCCAAAAGCCGCTCATCTAACATGAGCTCAAAGTAGTTGTCGGCTTTGCTCACAAGGCCATTAAGGCGCACCGTATTGTACCCAAGAAACTCCATGGCCTCAGGCTCGCCGTAATCATAGGGCTTGTAGCTATCGATCGATGTTTGTATCGCGCGATTAAATTGAGACAGCCATTCTGCAGACACAAAATCATCGACTATGACGGCGCCATGCTCCTCTATAACAGCAACAATATCTGAAGCAGAAGAACTTGCGGGTAGGTGGGTTAAATGCGCCATCATTGCGCCCTTTATTAATCTGTCATTTGACAGATTAATTGAGATCGACACACGATTGCAAATCCTTAACACTACTCTGCATCTCCCTTATGCGTTTAACCATGGCCCTAAAAGAAAACACAAAAGCTCCTTACCGAGCCACCAAACGCTTGAAAGCGGCAGAAAGGCGCGGTCTCATTTTGGAGGCAGCTGCGAGCATCTTATTGGAGAAGGGCTTTTCCGCGCTTACCGTGCGTAATACATCGGAAGTCGCAGGCATTCGAATGGCGACGCTGCAGTATTACTTTCCAAGCCGCCAACACCTGTTTGAAGCTGCCTTTGGAAGCATTGTCGACAAGACATGGGCTGAAATGATGAACACAGTGGATCAACATGACACTCTGGATGCGACAGACCATCTCCAGCAGTTTGTCGAAGCTATGTGCAACTCAACCTTTAACAGCCCATTGGTTGGCTTCTTTATTGAGCTGTGGGCTGCCGCTCGAGTGCACGCTTATGCAGCTAAAATTATGGTCAACTATTACGAGGATGCCCTAGAGGTTTTCACAAAGCTGATAAGAGCGGCGCACCCAAAGCATAGCGTTCAGAAAAGCAGGCGATTGGCGACGCTGGCACTATCAATAATTGAAGGGCAAACCGTGTTCAATCAAATGGACGCACTTACCCCTAAACCTATGGGGATTCCTATTACTGTTGTAGTGGACACCATCATGGTACTCATCTCAGAGTAAAATAAAACGCGACATGCCCATCAGGCTTATCCGAATCATCTAAGCGTTGGCATAAATCGACCTGCAGAAATCATCACCCGAAGTCGAACACTCGCCAAATTCTCAGTCGTGACAAAACAGCGAAACCGTTGACGTAAAAACACCGCCAGTGACAGTACAAACGCCAAACTTTTATTGGGCCATAAAAAAGCCCACCGAAGGTGGGCT
>ERZ1048872.370-NODE-370-length-50846-cov-17.340277_pt1 | contig 50846 bp, 50 predicted proteins | sample MGYA00383100_ERZ1048872 | MGnify/ENA primary metagenome ERZ1048872 (study PRJEB29581, sample SAMEA5548370) | metagenome | biome: marine; feature: coastal; material: water | depth 50 m | study: Short-term variability in the microbial, nano- and picoplankton...
ATAGTAGGGAATTAAACTCTTATCTATTTGACCAATTGTGAATGAATAGGGAAGGTTTTGCCAATTTTCTGGATTATGAATATTGGTTTGAATCGATGGTTTTTTTGTAATTAATTTTTTAAGCCATAAAGGGGGAGTAGGATTATTGGGTTGGGCTTCATTACTGTTGGTGTAATTTTCATAAAATTGCTCATTAACAAAATAACCTCGCCTTTCTTGTGGAGTAATATAGCCGTCAAACTCTAGTTCCTTATAGGCAGCAATTACAGTGTTTCTTGCAACTTTAAGAGCAATGGCAAGATTTCTTGATGATGGAAGGGGTTCATTTGGACCAATTAAACCATTAGTAATGGCATCAATTAGTTGCTGTCGAATTTGCAGTTGAAGGGTCCGAGGCTTATCATGCCTCAGTGAAAAGAACTGATTCCACATTTCATTCATTTAACTGGCCTATTAATTGTAAGTTTTCTGGTTCTATATATATGTTAATTTAGGACCACTTATATTTTACAATTCATTCCTCTGAATTGCAGTCAATTTAATTAATAAAGGGGCGATTATGTCTGACAACACAATTATACAAAATGATAAGGACCATATTTGGCATCATTTGACGCAGCATAAGGCTTTTGAATCGAGTGATCCAATGATTGTCTCGAAAGCAAAAGGGATGATTGTTACTGACACCAAAGGCAATGAGTATCTTGATGGAACCGCTGGTGGTGTATGGACTGTAAACTTGGGCTTTGGTAGGGATGATATGGTTGAGGCTGTAAGCAATCAATTATCAAAAATTCCATATTTTGCTGGCACTTTTGGTAATGAGCCAGCCGCTGAATATGCAAAAGAAGTTACTTCTCTTATGCCTGGCTTAGAGCGTGTATATTATTCAAATTCTGGCTCTGAAGCCAATGAAAAAGGCTACAAAATGGTTCGCCAACTCGCTCATTTTCATAACGAAGGAAAAAAACATAAAATAATTTACCGAGACCGAGACTATCATGGAACTACAATTGGTGCTATGAGCTCAACTGGTCAGCTTCAGAGAAAAAAACAATATGGACCATTTGTGCCAGGTTTCGTTGAAATGCCTCACTGTTGCTGCTATAGATGCCCATTTGGGAAAAAATATGGAGAGTGCAATATTGAGTGTGCAACAGCTCTTGAAGATATTATTAAAACTGAAGGCCCTGATACTGTTGGCTCAGTAGTTTTAGAGCCAATAACAGCAGGTGGCGGAGTAATTCCACCAGTACCTGAATACTTTCCAATAATTGAATCAATTTGCAGAAAATACGATGTTTTACTACATATCGATGAAGTTGTATGTGGGCTAGGAAGAACAGGAAAATGGTTTGGTTATCAGCACTATGATGTTCAGCCTGATATCGTAACTACAGCTAAAGGTTTAGCTGCTGGTTACGCTGCTGTATCTATTACTGTAACGACAGAGAGGATCTTTAATATGTTCAAAGAAGATCCAAGTAATATTGATAGTTACTTCAGAGATATTTCTACATTTGGTGGAAGCACTGCTGGACCTGCAGCTGCTCTTGAAGTATTAAAAATTATTAAAAGAGAAAAGCTTATAGAAAACATTAATGTGGTTGGGGATTATCTAAAAAATAAGCTTCTAGAATTACAAGATAAACATGAAATGATAGGTGAAGTAAGAGGAAAAGGATTGTTTTGTGGGATAGAACTAGTAAAAGATAGAGCAACTAAAGAGCCTGTAGATGAAAAGGTTGCTATTGCAGTAGCAGGACATTGTTTTCAAAACAAGGTAATGATTGGCAGAACTAATAGAAGTTTTGAGACAAATAATAATGTTTTATTATTTAGTCCAGCCTTTATTTGTTCTAAAAATGACATCGATTTAATAATTGAATCTGTAGATAACGCCCTAGAAGCAAACAAATAGTTTGCAAATTTTTTATATTAATATAGGAAGATTAAGATGATAATTGGAGTTCCAAAAGAAATTAAAAACCATGAGTATAGAGTTGGGTTAACGCCTAGAAGTGTTAAAGAGTGTGTTAATCATGGTCATAAGGTTTTAGTTCAGACAAATGCTGGTGTAGGTATTGGTGCAAGCGACGATGAGTATATTAGTAGTGGTGCTGAAATCATTTCGACTGCTCAAGAGGTTTTTGCAACTGCTGATATGATTGTTAAAGTTAAAGAGCCTCAAGCTGAAGAAATCGCAATGCTCAGAGAGGGTCAAATTTTATATACTTATCTTCATCTAGCTCCTGATCCAGAACAAACAAAAGGATTGGTTGAAAGTGGCGCTATTTGTATCGCTTATGAGACAGTTACTTCACCTAGAGGTGGGCTGCCATTATTGGCTCCAATGTCAAAAGTTGCTGGTCGTATGGCAGTTCAAGCTGGTGCACACTTTTTAGAGCACCCAAATGGTGGCATGGGAGCCTTACTAGGTGGTGTTCCAGGAGTTGATCCTCTGAATGTTGTTATTTTAGGTGGCGGTGTTGTAGGTGCACATGCTGCACATATGGCTGTTGGAATGGGAGCGGATGTTTGGGTGCTTGATAATAACCCTGATACTCTTGAGCAGCATTGGCAACAGTTTGGTAGAAGTACTAATACTGTATTTTCAACAAAAAGTGCAGTAGAGGAGTATGTCTTACAAGCCGACTTGGTTATCGGTGGTGTTTTGATACCTGGTGCTGAAGCACCAAAACTTGTATCAAGAGAGATGATTAAGGCGATGAAGCCTGGATCAGTTATTGTTGATGTTGCAATCGATCAAGGTGGCTGCTTTGAAACTTCAAAAGCAACCACTCATGCAGAGCCAACATATATAGTTGATGATGTTGTTCATTACTGTGTGGCTAATATGCCTGGCGGTGTTCCAAAAACCTCGACTTATGCTCTTAATAATGTAACGCTTCCTTTTGCAATCAATATTGCCAATAAAGGTGTAAAGCAGGCTTTATTAGATGATGAGCACCTTAGAGCTGGATTAAATGTTCATAGCGGTAAAGTAACATGTCTTGAAGTGGCTCAGGACTTAGGCTATGATTATGTCCCTGCCCTAGATATGCTTAATAAATAAATTAAATAAATAAATTAAATAGGAGATTTAAAAAATGGCAAAAATGACTTCGAGTGAGGCTTTTGTTGAAACAATGGTCGCTAATGATGTGACAGATATCTTTGGGATTATGGGTTCTGCATTTATGGATGCAATGGATATTTTTGAGCCGGCAGGAATTAGATTGATTCCCGTGGTTCATGAGCAGGGTGCTGCTCATATGGCCGATGGCTACTCAAGAGTAAGTGGGAGGCATGGAGTCGTTATTGGTCAAAATGGCCCAGGCATCTCTAACTGCGTTACAGCGATTGCAGCGGCATATTGGGCTCATAGTCCTGTTGTAATTGTTACTCCAGAAGCGGGCACAATGGGTATGGGGTTAGGTGGATTTCAGGAAGCTAACCAATTACCAATGTTTCAGGAATTTACTAAGTATCAAGGACATGTCGTTAATCCGATGAGAATGGCTGAGTTTACTGGTCGATGCTTTGATAGAGCTATGAGTGAAATGGCCCCAACTCAGTTAAATATTCCTCGAGATTATTTTTATGCAGAAGGTGAATTTACTATACCTACACCTCGTCGAATTGATCGAGGTTCAGGCGGTGAGGACACCTTAAATGATGCTGTTGATTTAATAGCTAAAGCTCAATTTCCAGTAATTGTCTCTGGAGGAGGAGTTGTGATGTCTGATGGTGTTCAAGAGTGTGTAGCATTAGCTGAGCGTCTTGGTGCTCCAGTTGTTAATAGCTATCTTCATAATGACTCTTTTCCTGCAAGCCATGAACTTTGGTGTGGCCCTTTAGGTTATCAAGGTTCAAAGGCTGCAATGAAACTAATTTCAAAAGCTGATGTAGTTATCGCTCTAGGTACTCGTTTAGGTCCATTTGGAACATTACCTCAGCATGGCATGGATTACTGGCCGAAAGACGCTCAAATCGTTCAAATTGACGCCGACCACAAAATGCTCGGACTTGTAAAACCAATTAATGTAGGTATTTGTGGTGATGCTAAAGCAGTTGCTGAAGTTCTTTGTAAAAAATTAGATTCAATAACTCTCAACTGTGACTCTTCAAAAAAAGATAGATCAGTAACAATTGCAGATGAAAAAGCTGCTTGGGAACTCGAGTTGGATGAGTGGATTCATGAAACTGATTCATACAGTATGGATATGCTGGCGGAAAATGAGGAGGGCTGGCTTCACCCCAGACAGGTTTTACGTGAGCTTGAAAACGCAATGCCTGAAGATGTTATGGTTTCGACTGATATTGGTAACATAAACTCCGTTGCTAACAGCTACCTTCGATTTGAAAAACCACGTAGCTTTTTTGCTGCAATGAGCTTTGGAAATTGTGGTTACGCTTTTCCAACAATCATTGGTGCTAAGGCTGCAGCACAACATAGGCCGGCGATTTCATATGCAGGTGATGGTGCTTGGGCAATGAGTATGGTAGAGACAATGACATGTGTAAGGCATGATATTCCGGTTACAGCGGTTGTATTTCATAACCGTCATTGGGGTGCTGAAAAGAAAAATCAAGTAGATTTCTATGATAGACGCTTTATAGCTGCGGAGCTTACAGATCAAAACTTTGTTAATATCGCTGAGTCAATGGGAGCTGAAGGAATTCGTGTAGACAAACTCGAAGATGTTGGACCAGCATTAAAAAAGGCGATTGATATGCAAATGAATGAGAGAAAAACTACAATTATTGAGATTATGTGTTCTCGTGAATTGGGTGACCCATTCAGAAAGGATGCTTTAAGTAAACCTATAAGACATCTAGCTAAGTATAAAGACTTTGGTGAAAAATCACCGCATCGATAAATAATTATATAATTTCTTCAGAGTGAGGTATTTCCTCTCTCTGAAGAAAAAAAATAGGTTCAATATTTTTTTGATGATAATATGTCAACACCTTCAGCAGTAAATAACTATTGGTTTTCTAAGAGAAGTCAGCAATTTTGGTTTGCTTCTACTCCAGAAATAGATAATGAAATAAAGAAAAATTATGAACAGCTATGGGAATTAGCCGCTTCAGGTAAGCTTAATGAATGGAGAGATAGTCCAGAAGGTTGTGTAGCATTAATTATAGTGTTAGATCAATTTCCTTTAAATATGTTTAGAGGAAGCCCTAGATCTTTTGAAACAGAGAAAATAGCTATTGAAGTAGCTCTAGAAGCAATTGAAAATGGCTTTGATGAAGAGCTCGGTAATGAAATGCTATTGTTTTTATTTATGCCTTTAATGCATAGTGAAAATATTGATCATCAGAATTTACAAGTTTATTTATTCGAAAAATACAACTTTAACTTGGAGTATTCTAAGCATCACAGGGATCTTGTCAAAAAGTTTGGTCGTTTCCCTCATAGGAATGAAATATTAGAGCGAATGAGCACCATGGAGGAGCTCGACTATCTTCTTTCTGATAACGCTTTTAAAGGCTAGGACTAGCTTACTTTTTTTATTTAACCTTAAGTAATGCGTCAAGCCCTGCTTGAGCAACTACTATATCTTGGTCAGAACTGCCAGAACTGCAACCAATCCCACCAACAATCTGACTATCAACAAAAAGTGGTAGGCCACCACCAACGACACAAAAACGACCTTGATGTGAAGTTTGGATACCAAATGCTGGTCCGTGATTAATAACAGATTTACCATAATCTAAGGTCGCTTTTCTAGCTGCCGCAGCAGTAAATGCCTTATCTATAGAGACATTAATGCTTGTAATTTTTGCATTATCCATTCTTGTAAATAACATGAGGTGACCACCATCGTCCACAATAGCGATATCCATATCTATACCTATCTCAATTGCTTTATTAATGGCACCATCCATCATTTTCTTTGTATCTTCAAGTGTAAGTTTTAGTACTTGTTTCATAATTTAACTCTAGAAAATTGATAATTTATCTATTTTACTTGCTTAGCTTCAAGAAATTTACGTCTATAACTTATTAAGATTTCTTCAGTGTAGCCATTAGGCTGGTCCAACCCTTCAATAGCTAAAGCAAGAGATGCTTGGTAGGCGAAGCTGTCATAACCAGGCGCAAGAGGTATATGATTTGGATCATATTTGTTTTGTTCGTCAACTACTATAGCCATGTCTTGAAATGCTTTATTAACTTGCTCTTTTGAACATATCTTATGATGAAGCCAGTTAGCAATATGTTGTGACGATATCCTTAGAGTGGCACGATCTTCCATAAGCCCAACATGGTTTATATCTTGCACTTTAGAGCAGCCAATTCCTTGGTTAATCCACTTTACAACGTAACCTAGAATACTTTGTGCATTGTTATTAATTTCATTAATAATCTTATCTTCAGACATTTGCTCTGGGAGCTTCAAGAAAGGAATAACAAGAAGGTCTTCTTGATTTACTTGTTGAGGCTTAGAAAGAAGCTCTTTTTGCCGTTCAAAAACATCAAAACGATGATAATGAGTTGCATGGAGAGTAGCTGCAGTTGGAGAGGGGACCCATGAGCAGTTTGCTCCAGCTTCCAAGTGTATCATTTTATTATCTAACATCTGTCGCATTTGGTCAGGCTGAGCCCACATTCCTTTTCCTATTTGTGCTTTATTAAATAAGCCACACTCTAATCCAACATTCACGTTATGTGATTCATAAACTGAATACCACACTTCTTCCTTAATAAGATTTTTGCATCTCATTGCACCGGCCATCATTGATGTGTGAATTTCATCACCAGTTCGGTCTAAGAAGCCTGTATTGATAAAAATAATTCTATTTCTTGCTGCATGAATACAAGCCTTTAGGTTAAGTGTAGTTCGTCTTTCTTCATCCATTATGCCAATTTTTAAAGTATTTTCTTTTAGTGAAAGTGCCTTTTCTACCAAAGAAAATAATTTCATAGTAAATTCAACTTCCTCTGGGCCATGTAATTTTGGTTTCACCATATAAAAACTACCTTTTTTTGAATTTGCTTTGATTTTTAAATCGTGAAGCGCTATCAATGAGGTAACCATTGCATCTAAGATACCTTCTGGAATTGGAGAACCATCTAGATTGGTTACCAGTTCGGTCATCATATGTATGCCGACATTACGAACCAAGGTAAGACTAGTACCAGAAAGACTGAATACTTTTCCGTTAGAGTTTGTATATTTTTTGTCTTTATTTAATGAGCGAGTTAGTGTTTCACCACCTTTGGTAAATGTTGTATTTAACTCACGTTTCATTAGACCTAAGTAGTTTCGGTAGGCGTGTATTTTTTCATCATAAGTAACAGTAGATGCGGAGTCCTCAAAGTCAACAATAGTTGTTATAGCAGATTCTAGGATCACATCAAAAATACCACTTTTGTGAAAGCTCCTTTCTTGATCTCCAACAATTTCAATATGGAGGTTATTATTTTGAAGTAGTACATTTCCAGTATCACTTAGACCTATAAATTGCTCGGGGTTGACTAGGGTGGCTACTTCACCATCATTTAAATTAAAAATCAACGCTCCTTTGTATCTTACTTTTGAAGCAATCTGTCTGTAAGAGGCACCTTTTAGCGGCGCAACCTCATCTAGGAAATCACAAGCCAATTCAGCCGTTCTATTAACTCGTTGAAGGTTATGAGCAAATGAAGTTCTCATACTGCCCTTATTTGGAATTACATTTGTTCCATAAAGAGAATCAAATAGACTTCCCCACCTTGCATTTACTGCATTAAGTACAAATCGTTCATTAGTTATTGGAACAACCAATTGTGGCCCAGCAATTTGAGAAATTTCAGGATCAACTTCATCAACATTAATCGAGAAGCTCTCAGGATTAGGGACAATGTATCCTATATCTTTCAAGAAGGCTTTATAACTTTCAGGGTCAATTCTTTTATTTTTGATGTGCCATTCATTAATTTGAGACTGAAGAGTGTCACGCTTTTTAAGTAAATCAATATTATCTTTTTGCAGTTCATTTAGTATCTCTGAAAGTGATTCAAAGAAACCTTCTGCTGTAATATTTAAACCAATACATACCTCATTATTAATGAAGTCAAATAATGACCCTTCAACGCTAATATTAGAAAAAATATGTTTAGCTTCATTCATAGATTTACCTTATTTTTGGTCACAATTACGCCATCTTCGTCGGCATAAAGATACTGATTTGGAGTAAATTCTACATTCGAAAAATTAACAATTAAATTATTTTTTCCAGCCCCTTTTTTAACACTTTTAAGGGGGCAAACTCCGAGAGAACGAATTCCAATTGGCATTTTATTTATTACTGCTGAGTCTCTAATTACTCCATTAACAATAATTCCTTCCCATTTATTATTAATAGCATCAGTAACTCTTTTGTCTCCTAGCATTGCACAATTCATAGATCCACCTGCGTCAATCACTAATACTGAATCTTTGCCATTAGTTTTTAGAGCTTCTTCAACAAGAGAGTTATCTTCAAAGCACTTAATAGTAACAATACGACCTGAAAAGGCAGTTTTTGCACCGTAACTTTTATATATTGGCTCTAAATACTGTACATTTGGATGGAGTTTGTCTGATATATCGCAGGTTGATTTAGTCATTATTCTCCCCATAAATTTCACACATTCGTTTTTCTGTTCCATAAGGATAGTAATCCATTACACCATTTTTTTGAATTTTTTCTTGGATTGAGGTCCAATATTTAGCATCAAGAAGTTTTTTATAGTGCTTATTAAAGGTTTCTTTCATGAATTTATTTGGTAGCATAAAATATTTAAACTCTTCTGGGAAAACATCATTTTGTCCAACATGATACCAAGGCTCTGAAGCCATTTCCTCTTCATAAGTTCTAGACTTTGGAATTTTCCTGAATACTGGTTTACTCATTAAAGTAATCTCATCATAGTCATAAAAGACAACTCGATTTTGACGCGTTACACCGAAATTTTTAGTCAGCATATCTCCAGGGAATATATTTGAATTAATTAACTCATCAATGGCCTTACCGTAGTCATTAATAATATGAGTTTGCTGCTCTTTGTTAGCAGTTTCAAGGTACATATTAAGTGGAGTCATTTTGTTTTCAATATACATGTGTTTAATAATTAGTAAGTCTCCTTCTATTTCTATATTTGAATCTGCTTTTTTCTTTAATTCAGTTATAAGAGCATTATCGATATCTTTCATTGAGAACGCGACATTGGAAAACTCCCATGTATCTGCAAGCCTACCGACTCTTACATGGTTTTTAACAAAGTAGTATCGGTCTTTTACCATCTCTTTTGTTCCCATCTTTGGTGGGGCAAATTGATCATTAATAATTTTAAAAACATAAGGGTACATAGGGAAAGTGAAAACTGACATGACCATTCCTTTAATTCCAGGAGCAATAATCAGTTTTTCGCTAGTAATTTTTGAGTATTTTAAGAAGTGCCTATAGAGGAGTGTTTTGCCGTGCTTATGAAGACCAATAGCGCTATAAAGGACAGCCCTAGTTTTTCCTGGAAGAATCTCTTTTAGAAATTCAACAATGGCTGATGGATAGTCAGTAGTAATAAAGAAATACGATCTTGAAAAACTAAACACTATAGATATACTTCCAACATCGGTCAAAATGCTGTCAATATAAATTCCTTTTTCCTCATCATTTAATAGGGCAATTAATAAAGGTTGATCAGCGTGAAGTTGGGATACAATTTTTCCAGTTATGTAGGCAGCTTTACCTCTAATAAAAGGAGTGCCAATAACTTGAATTTCGAACACATCTGACTCTAGACTGGGAAGTTGAGTATATAGCTGCTCTTCCAGTCTCTGAATGTCTAGTTCAAGAGCGCCAAATGAAGACTTGTTAAAGTAGCTAGTTAGAATACTAGTAAAAGAATTTTTAAGTTGATCTTTTTCAATAAAGTAGCTATCAGTTACTGGCTCATCCATATCAATATAATTTAGAGATACTGAAGGCTTTGTAAAGATATATTGAGTGTTATAAAAACTTCTAGAAAATAGTCTACAAAAGACCGAGTTATAAAAGGTTTCGGCAAGTTCAGGCTGTTTGTGCTCAGTAATGAGCTCAACATACATAAGCTTAGTTTTTTGCCAGAATTCTGAGTTAAATTTTTCTATGTGGGTTGGCTCGTAAGGAATCTTAGCAGTAAATTCAGCCCTTGCCCCATAAAGAGTTTGCTTTTTTAGCTCAGAAGAGAGTTTTTTGCAAAAATTATCTACTTGCTTATCATAGAAGTTGAGCCTTAGTTTTGAGTCACTCTCAATCTTCTCCCATTCCCTTTCCTCAAAGCATCGTTTTGCTTCTATCGAAGCACTTTTTATGTTTTGATAATGCTGCTCAAATCCACTAAGAATCTTCTTAGCAATCGATGCTGAAATTCTGTGTGATGAGTTATTAACTCCACTAAGAAACTTCTTTGTGATCGATGATGAAATTTTTTGTGATGAGTTATTAACCATAAGAATAAAATCACTAAAAACAAGCCTTACTAATTAAAAGGCAAGTCTTATTTTTAGCAGTTTACTTCTTAATTAAACTGCTCTTCCTCAGTAGAACCTTTTAATGCAGTTACTGAAGACTCGCCACCCTGAATAACAGTAGTAACATCATCGAAGTAACCTGCACCAACTTCTTGTTGATGAGAAGCAAAAGTATAACCTTTTTTAGCTGCTCCAAATTCAGGCTCTTGAACCTTGTTAACATAATGCTTCATACCTTCACCTTGTGCATAATCATAAGCAAGGTCGAACATGTTATACCACATATTGTGTATACCAGCTAAAGTGATGAATTGATACTTATAACCCATTGCGGCAATTTTTTCTTGAAAAGAAGCAATTTCACTGTCACTTAGATGCTTTTTCCAGTTGAATGAAGGTGAACAGTTATAGGCTAGAAGTTGGTTAGGATTTTCAGCAAGAACCGCATCAGCAAACTCTTTTGCAAAGCCGAGGTCTGGTTTTCCTGTTTCACACCATACTAGATCAGCATATGGCGCATATGCAAGACCTCTCGATATAGATTGTTCGAGTCCATTTTTAACAACATAAAAACCCTCTACAGTTCTCTTGCCAGTTACAAAAGGGGCATCATAAGGATCCACATCTGAGGTAAGCAGATTAGCTGCTTCTGAATCAGTCCTGGCTAATAAAAGAGTAGGAACACCCATAACATCAGATGCTAAGCGTGCAGAGACTAGTTTTTGAACTGCCTCCTGAGTTGGAACAAGCACCTTACCTCCCATATGTCCGCACTTTTTGACAGCTGCTAACTGGTCTTCAAAGTGAGCCCCTGCTGCTCCATTAGTAATCATATTTTTCATCAACTCAAAAGAATTCAATACACCACCAAACCCAGCTTCAGCATCTGCCACAATAGGTAAAAAGAAATCAATATATTTATCATCACTTTCATCAATACCTTGTGCCCACTGAATTTCATCTGCTCTTTTAAATGTATTGTTAATTCTTCTTACCATAGTTGGAACAGAGTCATATGCATAGAGAGACTGATCTGGATACATTGTCTCAGATGTATTTCCATCTGCTGCAACTTGCCATCCAGAAAGATAAATAGCTTCTATACCTGCTTTTGCTTGTTGCATTGCTTGACCTGCAGTAATCGCCCCCATACAGTTTACATAACCTTTTTTAGATGAGCCATTTACAAGGTCCCAGAGCTTTTCAGCACCTCTTCGAGCATAAGTACATTCAGGTTGAACAGAGCCACGCAATCTGACAACATCTTCTGCAGAATATGTGCGCTTAACATTTTCCCATCTAGGGTTTTCTTGCCAGTCTTTTTCTAGGGCTTGAATTTGTTCTTTTCTGTTCATTGATTCCTCCTTTTAATTTATATATATTTCAGACAGTTTTTAGACAGTATTTACGCTTATTATTAAGTAGGTAAACTTTTGATAAAACGAATATTTACTGGAATTTTTATAATACCAATATATTCTTTTTAAGGTCACATAATTTTACGATATAATAATTTTTTTTCATAATATGAAATAAAATGAAACCAAGGTCTATCGATAAAAGTTATAACGCCATTCAAAAGTGCCTACAGATCTTATCTATATTCACTTTAGATAAGGCACAATTCTCAATAAAAGAGATCTGTGAGAAGCTTAACTTTAATTTATCAACAACCTATCGAATTTTAACAACTCTAGAAGAGTATGGCTATGTCTCTCGACTTAAGAACAAGGATTATGTTGTCGGAACCCAGGCACTCTACTTAAGCGCTATTTACACCCAAAGTAACCATTTAGAACAGATTCGTCCTATAGTAGATAGAATAAGAGATATGTCTGGCGAGACAGCATCCTTCTTTGTTGAAGAAGAAGATAAACGTATTTGCCTCTATAGAGCTCACTCAAGAGACGAAATAAGACACAACATTGAACAAGGTTCTCGCTTAAAGCTCAATCAAGGTGCTTCAGGTCGAATTATCTTGGCCTATGGTAAGCGTAAAAATGATAAACAAGGCTTTTATAAAGATATTAGAGATAAGGGCTACTACCTCTCAATAAATGAACATAATGCAGCGCTTTTTGCGCTTGCTGTTCCTGTTGTCTCAAATAGTGATAAATTTGTAGGAGCTATTGTCGTCTCAGGGCCTATAAGTCGCTTTAATGATAAGCAAAAAATTACTCTATTAAACTTACTTATAGATCAGCTTAAAAACATTGTTATGCCTTAATATTTTTAGCTTAAGGGACTAAGCTATATGTTTAGATTTAAATAGAATTTAAACTTGATTATTTTCTAATTTAATTTAAGTTATTAACAAATAATTTGATCTAATTTTTGCATTTAATATAGTCTTAATATTCAACAATAATGTTACTTTTAATGCTCACTTAGTATGTATCATTAGTTTTTTAGATTTAAACCACCCTAGTGTTTTATTTGTTTTTTATTGAAAGCTTATGAAAGAACATTTATATATTCATGGCGCCTATTTTAAATCCAATTCTGGCGAATCTTTTGAAACCAAAAATCCTGCAAATGGGAAAGTTATTGCAAACGTAGATCAGGCAAGTGAAAATGATGTAGAGAGAGCTATTAAATCTGCAGAGAAAGGTTTTGCTGTTTGGAGCTCAATGTCAGCTGTTGAGAGAGGCCGTATTTTATTAAAAGCTGTTACTTTACTTCGTGAAAGGAATGATGAGCTTGCATCTTTGGAGGTTATGGACTCTGGAAAGCCTTTGCAAGAAGCTAACTGTGTGGATATCCATTCTGGCGCTGATGTAATAGAATATTATGCTGGACTTGCTCCTGCTTTGCAGGGGACTCAGCAAGATTTAGACTCTAATACTTTTTATATGTCAAAAAGAGAACCTTTAGGTGTTTGTGTAGGTATTGGTGCTTGGAACTATCCTATACAAATTGCTTGTTGGAAGTCTGCAGCTTGCTTAGCAGCAGGTAATTCTATGGTTTTTAAGCCATCCGAAGAAACTCCCCTAAGTGTGATGAAGCTTGCTGAGATATATACAGAGGCAGGAATGCCGCCCGGTGTCTTTAATGTAGTGCAAGGAGATTACCGTGTTGGACAATATTTAACAAGGCACCCAAGAATTGCCAAAGTTTCTTTTACTGGTGAAAGTGGAACCGGAAAAAAAGTTATGACAGATGCTTCAGGAACGCTCAAAGAGGTCACTTTAGAGTTGGGAGGTAAATCACCATTAATCATTTTTGATGATGCTGATATAGATAATGCAGTATCAGGAGCATTATTGGCTAATTTTTATACACAGGGAGAAATCTGCACAAACGGTACACGTGTCTATGTTCACTCCAAAGTTTATGATCAGTTTTTAGAAAAAGCCTCTTTACGTAGTAAAAAAATAAAACTTGGTGACCCTATGAATTTAGATACACAGATGGGGGCATTAATTAGTTCGAAGCATCTTAATAAAGTGATGGGATATATAGATAAAGCAAAGGCATCAGGAGCAAAATTAGTAATAGGTGGTAATCGTTATAAATCAAAAGAAACTGCTAATGGCTTTTTTGTTGAACCAACAATATTTGCTGATTGCAAAGATGACTCAGAGCATGTTATTGATGAAATTTTTGGTCCGGTAATGTCAGTTTTGAGATTTGATAATGAGGCTGAAGTGATCAAAAGAGCAAATAATACTAAGTTTGGATTAGCTGCAGGAATATTCACAAAAGATATTAATCGTGCTCATCGAGTTATTAACCAATTAGAGGCTGGAATCTGTTGGATTAATAGCTGGGGAGACTCACCCGCTGAAATGCCTGTTGGGGGTTATAAAGAGTCAGGAATAGGGCGGGAAAATGGCCCTGAGACTTTAAAAAGCTATACTCAAATTAAAAGTGTTTTTGTTCGATTAGATAATATTGAAAGTCCTTATTAATATGAGTAAACAATTTGATTATATTATTGTTGGTGCGGGATCTGCAGGATGCGTTTTAGCTAATCGATTGACAGAGTCTGGAAGTAATGAGGTATTACTATTAGAAACAGGTGGTAGTGATAAAAATATAATGATTCAGATGCCTACTGCTTTATCTTATCCAATGAATACTGAAAAGTATGCGTGGCAATTTCATACTGAGCCAGAACCTTTCCTTGATAACCGAAGGATGCATTGCCCAAGAGGAAAAGTTATGGGCGGTAGCTCTTCAATTAATGGAATGGTTTATGTTCGGGGACATGCCAGAGATTTTGATCAGTGGGAAGAGCAAGGAGCAAAGGGCTGGTCATATAAAGACTGCCTGCCTTACTTTAAGCGCTCTGAGACATGGCATAAGGGAGAAGACGATTATCGAGGAGGTGACGGTCCTATTGCTACCTCGAATGGAAATAATATGAAGTTAAACCCTCTTTATGAAGCATTTATTGATGCTGGTCAAGAAGCAGGATATCCAAAAACTAGTGACTATAACGCTGAACAACAAGAGGGTTTTGGGCCTATGCATATGACTGTTGGTAAAGGTATACGTTCTTCTACCTCAAATGCCTATATTAAACCAGCAAAAAATAGACCAAACCTTACAATATTAACTGGAGTATTTGTGCAGCGAGTATTGCTCAAAAATAAAATTGCAACAGGAGTTGAATACAAACTAAAAGGAAAAAATGAAACAGTTAATGCCAATAAAGAGGTAATACTTTGTGCTGGCTCTATTGGCTCTCCTCAGCTCCTTCAATTATCAGGAATAGGTCCAAGAAATGTTCTAGAGAAAGCTGGCGTTGAATTACATCATGAATTACTAGGCGTTGGAGAAAATCTTCAAGATCATCTTGAAGTTTATTTTCAATATCGTTGCAAAAAACCAATCACACTTAATAGTAAGTTAAACTTATTTAGTAAGGGTCTTATTGGTGTCCGCTGGATACTATTTAATACTGGATTAGGTTCCACTAACCACTTTGAATCTTGTGGCTTTATACGCTCACGAGCGGGCATTGAATGGCCTAATATTCAGTACCATTTTCTACCAGCAGCAATGCGTTACGACGGCAATGCAGCAATGAATGGTCATGGCTATCAAGTCCATGCTGGGGTCAATAAAACAACTAGTCGTGGCAGTATCAAAATAAACAGCTCAGACCCACAAGCCAAGCCAACTATCTTGTTTAATTATTTACAGAGTGAGCAAGATAGAAAAGACTGGCGCGATTGTATTAGGCTAACAAGAGAGATATTAAGCCAACCATCTTTTGATGAATATAATGCAGGTGAAGCCAGCCCGGGTATAGAGGTTAGTAGTGATGATGAGATAGATGAATGGGTTAGGGCTAATGTTGAAAGCGCCTATCACGCGTCATGTTCTTGCAAAATGGGTGATATAGATGATCCTTTGACTGTTGTAAATAATAAAGGCCAAGTAAATGGCATTGAAAAATTAAGGGTAATTGATTCATCTGTATTTCCGAGCATACCTAACGGAAACCTTAACGCTCCTACTATAATGTTGGCTGAAAAAATGGCTGATTCTATATTAGGAAATAAACCTCTTCAGGCAAGTAATGCCGATGTATGGATTGACCCAAATTGGCAAAATTCTCAGCGTAAAGATAGACCTAAAAGATCTATTTAGAGTTCTTAAAAAATGAATATTTGCATCCTAGATTATAAAAGTATAAAAATGACACCTATATCTTTAAATTTTATTTTACTGTCATGGAAGTAGATAAATTAAATACCTATATAGTTGCTACTCCTAAACCACATATCGGAGGTATGTATTGGATTTTTCTGTCTATCGAAACTAGATGCGGAGTCACAGGTATTGGAGAAGTTTATTCTGCATCTTTTCATCCAGAGGTTGTTGTTAAAGCAATAGAAGATGTATTTGAACGCTATTTAAAAGGACATGACCCTCACCATATAGAGCGCTTTTATAGGGAATGCTTTTCAAGTGGCTTTACCCAGAGGCCAGATTTGACGATGATGGGCGTATTAAGCGGTTTAGAGATCGCATGTTGGGATGTTATTGGAAAGGCTGCAAATAAGCCAATTTATGAGCTTATAGGCGGTAAAGTGCATAACAAACTACGTTCGTATACTTATTTATATCCAGAAGATAAAAATGGCGTTCTTAACTATGAAGATCCAGGGCTTGGCGCAAAGTCTGCTATTAAGTTTATGGAGCAAGGCTTCACTGCGCTTAAGTTTGACCCTGCTGGGCCTTACTCTATCTATTCTGGACATCAAATATCATTGAGTCGTTTAAATCATTGCGAAAATTACTGTAGAGAAGTTAGAGAGGCCGTAGGAGATAGATGTGATATTTTAATAGGCACTCATGGCCAACTAACGCCAGCATCAGCAATTCGACTTGCAAAACGTTTAGAAAAGTTTGACCCTTTGTGGTTTGAAGAGCCTGTACCTCCAGGTCAGTCTGGTGCAATGGCAGAAGTTGCAAAAAACACTAGTATTCCTGTAGCAACTGGTGAGCGATTAACTTCAAAGTATGAATTTTATGACATTTTGAAAAATAACTCTGCTTCTATTATTCAAATGAATTTAGGTCGAGTTGGTGGAATTTTAGAAGCAAAAAAAATTGCTAGCCTTGCTGAAGTCTTCTATACCCAGATTGCTCCACATTTATATAACGGTCCAGTAGGTGCTGCAGCAAGTATTCAACTTGCAACTGCAACACCTAATTTCTTAATTATGGAAAGTATCAAGACTTGGGATGGGTTTCATGAGGAGGTTTTAATGGAACCATTAAATTGGATTAATGGAAACATTATTCCTTCAGATAAGCCTGGTTTAGGGGTTGAACTTAATCTTGAAGTTGTAAGGTCAAATTCACCCTATAAGGGGAAAAAGCTTCATCTTTCTATGGATTCAAATCCTTATTATGTTGAAGATGATTAAATTTATATAGTTATTAGGAGATATCAATGAAAGTAGGTTTTATTGGTTTAGGAAATGCAGGTGGCAAGCTTGCTGGTAGCTTATTAAGAAATGGATTTGATCTTACAGTGAGAGACCTAAATAAAGAATTTGTGGATGAATTTGTAGAGCGAGGTGCTAAAAGTGCTAACTCACCAAAAGAAATGGCAGAGCATTGCGATGTGATGATTACTTGTTTGCCATCACCTAAGGCATGCTCAGAAGTAATGGAATCTAAGGACGGGATCTTAGCTGGACTTAGTAAAGGAAAAATATGGCTAGAAATGAGTACAACTGATGAAGCTGAAATTCGTCGTATTGGCGCTTTAGTAGATAAGTTGGGTGCTTTGCCAGTTGATTGTCCTGTTTCAGGGGGGTGTCATAGAGCTGATACTGGTAATATTTCAATTTTCGCAGGTTGTAAACGAGAGGCATTTGAGCTTGCTTTGCCAATATTAACAACTATGGGTCGCCGTGTATTACATACTGGTGATTTAGGGACAGCCTCTACGCTTAAAGTAATGACGAATTATTTAGCAACAGTTAATTTAACTTCAATTGCTGAAGCACTAACAACAATGAAATCTCTTGGTATGGATATGAATGTTACCTATGAAGCAATTAAAGCATCTTCTGGGAACTCGTTTGTTCATGAAACTGAGTCTCAGGTTATTCTAAATGGCAGTAGAGATATAAGCTTTACAATGGATTTAGTCTCTAAAGATGTCGGAATTTTTAATCAGTTAGCTGAACGAAAAGGTATCGAACTTGAGATTGCACCACTTATAGTTGATATCTTTAAAGATGGTGAAAAGCGATATGGACCACGCGAACTTTCACCTAATATCATTAAAAGGCTTGAAGAGAGGGCAGATGTTGAAGTTTTGGGAAATGGATTTCCACCTGAGATGATTGACGATGAGCCTGAAGAAGATGGTTACGAGGTGATTATTAATGGGCGCCAAGATTATTAATTTATACAACAGTATGTTAAGTTCTGGGGCGGAAAACCAAAAATTGAAGGTCTTTTAAATGCATCTGGAATTACAATATAAGTTTTTGTAAACTGGGTAAAATAAGTTTCATATTGAAAAAATGGCAGAAGTCAATGATTAAATATTTACTACTAGCAATTCTTGCTTTAGCAGTAATTGGTGAAGCATTTAACGTTAAATCAGATGAAAATAGCTGGCAGTTGATTATTAATAAGAAGGAGGCCTTGTCGAGTGTTACTAATGGAGGTAAACGTATCTATAAACTGATTACAAGTAGCCTTTCAGATACAGATTTAGCTGATTCATCATCAATAATTTTAGAAGAGAATTAAGCTCCTTCTAAGATATCTTAGATATTACAAGCGAGCCATTCGTTCCACCAAATCCAAACGAATTGGAAATCGCATGATCAATCTTCATTTCCCTGGCTTCATTTGCAGCATAATCTAAATCGCATAGAGGGTCTTGATTAAATATATTAATCGTTGGTGGGGCAATTTGATCTCTTATCGAAAGGGTGGTGAATACTGCTTCAACTCCACCTGCGGCACCTAATAAATGACCTGTCATTGATTTTGTTGAGCTCATTACTATGTTTTTAGAGTGATCTCCTAGTGCTAATTTAGCAGCATCTGTCTCAGCAATATCACCTGCTAGAGTAGAAGTTCCATGAGCATTGATATAATTTATTTGCTCGGCATTAATACCGGCATTATTAATGGCATTTCTCATACATCTTGCTGCACCTTCACCGCCTTCAGAAGGCAGGGTCATATGATAAGCATCGCTACTCATACCGTACCCAGAAAGCTCACCATAAATTTTAGCGCCACGCTTCTTTGCATGCTCATACTCTTCGAGCACCATGACTCCTGCACCATCACCAAGCACAAATCCATCCCTATCAACATCCCAAGGCCTGGAAGCGGTCTGTGGGTCATCATTTCTAGTTGAAAGGGCGCGAGCGGCTGCAAAGCCACCAAGGCCACAATTCGTTGTAGACATTTCGGTACCACCTGCAATCATAATGTCTGCATCACCATACTCAATAATTCTTGATGCATCACCAATATTATGAGTACCAGTAGTACAAGCAGTCACAATAGCAAAATTTGGTCCTTTAAGACCATATTTAATGGATAGATTGCCTGAGACCATATTTATGATAGAAGAGGGCACAAAAAAAGGTGATATTCTTCTAGGTCCTTTTTCTCTAAAAAGGTCTGCAGTTTTTTCAATAGTTGTTAATCCGCCAATACCCGCACCAATAGCTACGCCAATCCTATCTGCATTTGACTCGGTAACTTCTATTCCACTGTCTTCAAAAGCCTGTATCCCAGCAGCCATACCGTAATGAATAAAAATATCCATTTTTTTCGCTTCTTTTGGGCTGAGATATTGACTAATATCAAGGTTTTTTATAGCTCCACCAATCTTAACAGCTTGATCATCAGTGTTAATATTTTCAATTAAAGCAATGCCAGAGACTCCATTGACGATATTACTCCATGAGTCATTAACATCATTTCCTACTGGAGAGACAACTCCTAGGCCGGTTATTACAACTCTTCTTTTCTTCATATTAGATTAAATTAAATTAATTTTTATAACGAAACTAAATAATTGTTAGTAGTGTTGTTTGGGCGTTGAATTTTGACTTTATTTTATATAAAAAAAGGCGTTTTACTTATTAAAGTAAACGCCTCGGTGGAATATTTATGAAGCTTTATTACGTATTCGCGTTGATGTAGTCTATTGCTTCTTGGATGGTAGTAATGTTTTCTGCTTCCTCATCAGCGATTTCACAATCAAACTCTTCTTCAAGAGACATTACTAGCTCAACAGTATCCAGTGAGTCAGCCCCTAAATCATCAATAAATGAGGCGTTATTGTCAATTTCACCACTAACATCTAACTGCTCACTAACAACTTTACGTACTCTATCTTCAATACTCATTTTGAGTTAAATCCTTAAATAATTTAAAAGATTACATTTTATCTTCAAAAGACATTTAAATAGTGCTAAATTTTAAATATTTATTGATAGTTTGTTGGATCTTTTACGTTTGCATTAGAAAAACCGTTTCGTCTAAGTACGCATGCATCACATTCGCCACAAGCTTCTCCATTTGAATTTGCTTGATAACAGCTAATGGTTTTCGAATAATCAACACCAAGGCTTATTCCTTTTTGAATAATTTGAGCTTTGGTTAGGTCAATTAGAGGTGTATGAATTTTTAATTTACTACCTTCAACGGTTTGTTTGGTTGCAAGATTTGCCATTTCTTCGTAAGCCTTAATATATTCTGGCCTACAGTCTGGATAACCAGAATAATCTAGTGCGTTAACTCCAATAAAAATAGATTGACTTTCGAGAACCTCAGCCCAGGCAAGTGCGAATGACAAAAAAATTGTATTTCTTGCGGGTACATAGGTAATGGGAATTTCTTCACTTGCAGTATACTTTGGGACTTCGATGCTTTTATCGGTTAGAGCTGAGCCCCCAATGTCCGCTAAGGATATTTTCATGATTCTGTGCTCATATACACCGAATCTTTGGGCTATAATTTTTGCAGAGTCAAGCTCAGAGAGTTGCTTTTGTCCATAATCAAAGCTTAATGCATAGCAGTCAAAATTCTGTTCTTGTGCAATTGCCAAGACTGTGGTTGAATCTAAACCACCAGATAAAAGAACAATGGCTTTAGACATTAGCCAGATTACCTTTTTCTTCTAGCCAAGATTTACGATCTGCAGCACGTTTTTTTGAGAGCAGTTTATCCATCATTTCGCCTACCTGTAATGGGTGGTCAAGTGTTAACTGTATTAATCGTCTAGTATCAGGCTGCATCGTTGTTTCTCTTAATTGTTTAGGATTCATTTCACCCAAACCTTTAAATCGTTGTACTTGAACTTTTTGACGTTTATTCTCCTTTAAAAGTTTAGCTTCAAATGCATTCTTTTCTTTATCGTCTAGAGCATAAAAAACTTGTTTTCCTGCATCAATTCGATAAAGAGGAGGCATAGCAACATAAACATGGCCTTGAGCAACAAGTTTAGGAAAATGTTTAACAAACAAAGCGCATATCAAAGTAGCAATATGGGCGCCATCAGAATCCGCATCCGCTAGGATACAAATTTTTCCATAGCGTAACCCAGAAAGATCATGACTATCAGGTTCTAAACCTATTGCAACGCTAATATCATGAATTTCATTTGAATCAAGAACTTGAGATGAGTCAACCTCCCACGTATTAAGAATTTTACCTCTAAGAGGTAGAATTGCCTGGTAGTCTTTGTCTCTTGCCTGCTTTGCTGAGCCCCCAGCAGAGTCTCCTTCAACTAAAAAAACTTCTGTCTGTTCAAGGTCAGTACTAGTGCAGTCAGAAAGCTTTCCAGGAAGGGCAGGGCCACTGACAATTTTTTTTCGTATAACTTTTTTTGCAGTTTTAAGTCTAGATTGTGCATTAAGAATAGCTAATTCAGCAATTTTTTCAGCTATATCAGTATGCTGATTAAGCCAAAGACTAAAAGAGTCCTTAACAACGCCAGATACAAATGAAGCGCACTCTCTTGAAGAAAGCCTTTCTTTGGTTTGACCTGAGAATTGTGGATCTAAAATTTTAATTGATAAAACAAAGGCAATTTTTTGCCAAACATCATCAGGTGTTAGCTTAATATTTTTTGGTATTAAATTTCTGAATTCACAAAACTCTTTTAGTGCATCTGTAAGTCCAGATCTGAGGCCATTAACATGAGTTCCACCTCCAATTGTTGGAATTAAATTTACAAAACTTTCAGCAATAGTATTGTTTGTGTTTTCTGTCCAAGTCAGTGCGCAATTGAGTTGCTCTTCTTTAGTTTTAAATGATATAACAAAAGGAGTTGTAGGTATACAGTCTAATCCATCTAAGGAGGCTTGAAGGTAGTTGTTAATTCCGTCTTTATAAATCCATCGATCTTTTGTTTCGTCTATCTCATTATTAAAGGTAACCTCTAGTCCTGGACAAAGAACCGCTTTAGAGCGTAGATTATGGCGTAACCCCTTGATGGAGAATTTTACAGTATCAAAATATTGAGGGTCGGGTACAAACTTTATTAAGGTTCCCGTGTTGCGTTTCCCAATAGTAGCTATTTCTTCTAAATCTTTAGATTTTTTACTTGATTTAAATTTCATATAGTAATGCTTAGCATCTCTTTTAATCCAAACTTCAATAGATTTTGAGAGAGCATTTACTACAGAAATTCCTACTCCATGAAGACCTCCAGCAAATTGATACGAGTCATTAGAAAATTTACCACCTGCATGAAGTTTTGTAAGAATAACTTCTACAGCAGGCGCCCCTTCTTTAGGGTGAATATCAATAGGAATTCCTCTACCATTATCTTCGACTGATAAAGAGTTGTCTTTATGAAGCGTTACATTAATTTGAGTTGCATAACCAGATACAGCTTCGTCGACACTATTATCAATCACTTCTTGCGCTAGATGGTTAGGGTTTTCAGTATCTGTATACATTCCTGGACGTTTTTTGACTGGATCCAAGCCAGTTAGAACTTCTATTGAAGATGCGTCGTAATTAGACATAGTTGGTATAGGCAATAATTGGCAATTATAATACCAAAAAAAAGCCCCAAAAAATGGGGCTTTTTATTAGATTAACATTTAGTTTTACATCATGCCTGGCATTCCACCACCCATACCGCCCATATCAGGCATTGCAGGAGCAGATTCTTGTGGCTGATCAGTCACCATTGCTTCGGTCGTAATCATGAGGCCTGAAATACTTGCTGCATGCTGAAGCGCTGCACGAGCTACTTTAGTGGGATCTAAGATACCCATTTTAAGCATATCGCCATACTCTTCTGTAGCCGCATTATAGCCAAAGTTACCCTTGTCTTTTAAGACTTCATTTAGAACAACAGAGGCTTCACCACCGCCATTACTAACAATTTGCCTTAAAGGCTCCTCTAGGGCACGTTTGCATATGTTAATACCAACGTTTTGGTCACTATTGTCACCTTTAAGTGAGTTAAGCGAAGAGATAGCACGAATAAATGCAACACCACCTCCAGGAACAACACCTTCTTCAACAGCAGCACGCGTAGCATGAAGTGCATCATCGACGCGGTCTTTTTTCTCTTTCATTTCAACTTCGGTTGCAGCTCCAACCTTAATAACTGCAACACCTCCAGAAAGTTTAGCCAAACGCTCTTGGAGTTTTTCTTTATCATAATCAGAGCTTGTTGCTTCAATTTGTGTTTTGATTTGACCAATACGCGATGTAATATTCTTTTTCGCACCTGATCCATCAATAACAGTTGTATTATCTTTACCAATCTCAACTCGTTTAGCAGTTCCTAGATGTTCTTCAGTAATACCTTCAAGTGATAACCCAACCTCTTCAGAAATAACTGTACCACCAGTAAGAGCAGCTATATCTTCTAAAATAGCTTTACGACGATCACCAAATCCTGGCGCTTTCACTGCAGCAACTTTTACTATACCACGCATATTATTGACAACTAAAGTTGCCAATGCTTCGCCTTCAATATCTTCTGCAATAATTAGTAGAGGTTTGCCGGCTTTTTGAACTGCCTCAAGTGCTGGCAATAAATCACGAATATTTGCAATTTTAGAGTCATGTAACAAGATATATGGTTGCTCTAGATCAGCAGTCATAGATTCTTGGTTATTGATAAAGTAGGGAGAAAGATAACCACGATCAAACTGCATCCCTTCAACAACGTCAAGCTCATTTTCAAGTGTTGAACCCTCTTCGACTGTAATAACGCCTTCTTTTCCAACTTTTTCCATAGCTTTGGCAATAATTTCGCCAACAGACTCATCTGAATTCGCAGAAATTGTTGCAACCTGTGAAATTGCTTCGCTATTTTTACAAGGCTGAGATGATTTTTGTAAGGCTGAAACTACAACCTCAGTCGCCTTATCAATACCTCTCTTAAGGTCCATTGGATTCATTCCAGCTGCAACAGATTTAACACCTTCTGATATCAAAGATTGAGCTAAAACAGTCGCTGTTGTTGTTCCATCACCCGCGATATCATTAGTTTTTGATGCTACCTCTTTAACCATTTGAGCACCCATATTTTCAAATTTTCCATCAAGCTCAATTTCTTGTGCAACTGACACACCATCCTTAGTAATTGAAGGAGCACCAAATGATTTATCAATAACAACATTTCTACCTTTGGGGCCAAGTGTAACTTTTACTGCATTGGCAAGCGTATTAACACCCGACATCATTAAATCTCTAGCTTCTGAGCCAAATTTTACGTCTTTTGCTGACATTTTATATCTCCTTTAATTTTCGATTACTGCAACAATTTCATCTTCGCTCATCACTAGAAGTTTTTCTTCTCCTACTGTGATTTCAGCGCCAGAAAATTGGCCAAACATAACTGTATCGCCAACCTTAACATCCAAAGGAATTAAGTCGCCTTGGGTACTTATTCTGCCTTTTCCAGCTGCAACAACTTCTCCTCTAGAGGGCTTCTCAGTTGATGAATCAGGGATGATTAAGCCACTGGCTGTTGTTTTCTTTTCTTCTACTCTACGAACGATAACACGATCGTGTAAGGGACGGATTTCCATATTTTCTCCTGGTGTTGGACAAAAAAAAATGTCGTTGAAGGTCTAACCTTCTAGACGTTCTTTAAGCTTTTTAATAGCTTTGTTTTCAAGTTGACGAACCCTTTCTGCTGAAACGCCATACTTGTCTGCTAAAGTATGTAGGGTCGATTTTTCATCTTTCAAGTACCTTGATTGCAAAATATCGATACTTCTTTCATCTAAAGAAGAAAGTGCTTGATAAAGCTTATTGTGTTGGTCTTCTTGGTGATTATCGTTTAAAGCTAATTGCTCTGGAGTTGCTCCAGGATCTGAGATGTATTGTTCAGGCATATAAGAGTCATCGTCATCATGCACTTCAAAAGCAACATCACTTAGTTCGAGACGAGATTCCATTTCTATTACATCTTTTTTTCTAACACCCAAATCATTTGCAATTACTTGAGCCTGCTCACTTGTAAGTGATTGAAAGATGTTTGATTTTGCTTTTCTTAGTTTAAAGAATAGCTTTCTCTGTGCCTTAGTAGTAGCTACCTTAACAATTTTCCAGTTCTTGAAAATATATTCATGAATTTCTGCACGAATCCAGTAAACAGCAAAGGATGACAATCTGACTTTTTTGTGAGGATTGAAGCGCTTGACTGCCTTCATTAATCCGATTGTTCCTTCTTGTATTAGGTCGGCATTCTCAAGTCCGTAGCCCTTGTAACCATGAGCAATAAAAGCGACAAAGCGCATATGAGCTAAAACAAGCTTTTTAGCTGCAGATAAACTGCCATTCTCATATAACTCAATAGCTAAGTCATACTCCTGTTCTGCGGTCAGTATCGGGGGGTACTTTTGTACCTCTAGATCCCTAGATGTGTTGTTTATCGATAATGCAAATTCACTCATAAATTTTCTATAAAACGATAATTAAGGGCTAAATTATACCAAAAATTAAAGTTATATCAATTTTTTAAGTAAATTTTTGTGTTTATTTGACTGCTCTTCAAGAGAGAGCTTAAATCGCTCAGAAGCTTTGTTTGATGGGATTATTATGCTTTCTAGGTCTGATAAAGCTTCATTAAAATTATTATTGATAATTAGGTAATCAAATTCATTAAAGTGCCTCATTTGATTTTCGGCATCAGACATCCTATTATTAATCGTTAATTCGTCATCTTGGGCTCTATTTTTTAGTCTTTCAAGTAAAGCCTCCTTTGAAGGAGGTAACACAAATATACTTATTGCTTTTGGCATGTTAATTTTTACTTGACGTGCTCCTTGCCAATCAATTTCTAAAATCACATCTATATTATTATTAAGGTTGTCTTCAATTAGTTGTCTAGAGCTGCCGTAAAGATTTTCAAAGACTTCAGCAAACTCAACAAATTTGTTATCTTTAATCATTTCTTGAAACTCATTAACTGATATAAAGTGATAATTAGTACCATCAACTTCTTCAGGTCTTGGTTTACGGGTTGTATGAGATACAGACACACATATATTGCAAGATTTTTTCAGTAATGCATCAACTAGAGAGGTTTTACCGCAGCCAGAAGGTGCAGCTATAATAAATAGATCAGCCATTTTGATTCAAAATTTTCATAGTTATTTAGGAATATATCCTTGAATCTTATCTAAATCATCATCAGAAAAAAAATATTTCTCCATTTGATCTTTTAAATATTTTTGCGAGGATTCTTCAAATAAATTTAAATTATTTTCATTAATTAGCATTGTTTGGTGATCAAGCCACATTTGCCAAGCTTCCTTAGACACTGAGCTTAAGATTTTTTTACCAAGCTCGCCTGGGTAAGGGGCTCTTTCTAAACCCTCGAGTTCTTTATTTAATTTAATGCAGTAAAGTGAAGTCATAATTGTTTTAGTCTAATTCCTAGTGTGTAGAGGGTTGAAAAATATATCACTGCCGAAATAATAATTGTTCTAGATATTGATAAAACCCTTTCTGAAAGTGAAGAATCTAAGTAATATTCTATAGGTGTTTTAAAGTACCAAATATACATTGCCATTATAGTAACTGCAAATAGCACTTTAATTAGCATTTTATAAAATGAAATGTTGAATTTAAAGATAGATTGCTGGATTAAGAAAAAATAAAGCAATGTTGCATTAATGAGAGCTGAAATTGATGTTGCTGCGGCTAAACCAATATGACCATAGAATTGTACCAATATTAAATTCAGAATTACATTCGAGATCATTGCAACAACTCCTGCTTTGACTGGAGTTTTTGTGTCTCCTCTTGAAAGAAAAATTGGTGCAAAGATTTTAATTGCAATGAAAGCCATCAAGCCTGATCCATATGCTTGAAGACTTAATGATGTTTGTTTGGCAGCGTGTGCATCAAATAATTCGTACTGAAAAAGAGTCACAATAAGTTCTTCTGATAAAAAAACTAAACCAATGCATGCCGGAAAACCCAATATGAGGGCATATAGAAGCGCTTTATCAATTGTATCTATAAAGTTTTTGTTGTCTTTTTTGGAGTGGTAGTTACTTAATTTTGCTAAAGCAACTGTTGCTAAAGCAATTCCAATTAATGCTAATGGGAGCTCTAAGAGTCGATCAGAATAATATAACCAAGAAACACTTCCTGCTATAAGCGTTGATGCAATCATTGTATCAACTAATAGGTTGATTTGAGAGACTGAAACTCCAAAGAGGGCAGGTATCATTCTTTTCTTTAATGTTGTAAGAACTTTATGATGACCGAACTGTATTTTTGGAAGTCTTTTAATTTTTAATAAAAAAGGGATCTGGAATGAAAGCTGAGCTACCCCGCCAATTAAGACACCCCATGCCAAAGCCATAATTGGAGTTGATAAAAATTTCGATAAAAAAATGGCGCTAAGTATTAATGAGATGTTAAGTAGTACCGGTGTAAATGCTGGAATACTAAAGTTGTCATAAGTGTTAAGTATTGAGCCAGAAAGAGCTGTAAGAGAGATTAAGAGTAGATATGGAAAAGTTATTCTTAGCATATTTGAAGCCAGATGAAATTGAGTCATATCTGCGTTGAAATAAAAACCCCATGCAAACAAAAATATTATTACAGGTGCTAGAACAACTGCAATTAAGGTAATAAGCATAAGAACACTAAGTAATTTAGTGGCAATGTGATTTATGACTAATTGAACTTCTTGGTCTGATTGATTAGCTTTTACATCTGCTAAGATTGGTAAAAAAGCTTGAGAAAATGCACCTTCAGCAAATAAACGTCTAAAAAAATTAGGTATACGAAATGCAACTAAAAATGCATCTGTTAGACCATTTGCCCCAAAGTAGCGAGCAATAACAAAATCTCTTATTAGTCCTAAAATACGGGACAAAAAGGTCATTACAGCTACAACACTACTTGACCTTATAAAGGACTTGGACATAATAAGAAAGAGTTATCTATTCATCCACTGGGCCACGCATGATACCTACGCGTGAGTTTCGAATACAATCTACAAACTGCATTACTTCACGGCTATCAGACTCTGATGATTCTAGCTCGTTAAGAGCTTGGTCCAGAAGTCTGCCTTGAGAGTCACGATAAACAACCTTAAAGGCGCGCTTAATTGAGGATATAGAGCTCTCACTAAAGCCCCTACGTTTCATGCCAACTTTATTGATACTTCTAATTTTTGGATGAATGCCTGCTGCAACCATATAGTCAGGGATATCCTTATTAACTTGACTACCCATACCAGCATAAGTATGTCTGCCTACGTTACAGAATTGTTTAACTAAAACAAACCCGCCCAATATAGCCCAATCTGAAATTCTAACATGGCCAGCAAGAGAGGCGTTATTAGACATAATGATGTGGTCTCCAAGTTGGCAGTCATGAGCGATATGTACGTATGACATCAACATATTATTAGAACCAACTCTTGTTAATGAATTTTCTTTTTCAGTGCCACGGTTAATTGTACAAAATTCTCTAATCAGATTGTCATCACCAATAACAAGGTTACTTTCTTGGCCTTCTTGGTAGGTTATATCTTGTGGATCACCGCCGATAGAAGCAAATGAATATATATGATTATTTTTTCCAATTTTTGTTGGGCCATCAATTACAGCATGAGAGTCAATAACAGTACCTGCTCCAATTTCTACATTCGCACCTATTACCGCGTAAGCTGAAATTATTACACTTTTGTGGATTTTAGCACTTTCATGAATAATTGCTGAGGGATCGATAGACATAACTAACTATTTTGCAGTTTTTTGAGTACAAATAATTTCAGCTGAGGTCACTATTTTTCCTTCAACTGAGGCTTTACAGTTAAATTTCCAAATACCACGCTTAACTGTCATGACTTCTGCATAAACTTGAAGTTGATCTCCAGGCTCAACAATTCTTTTAAAGCGAACCTTATCAACTCCAACTAGCATATAAATTTGACCAGTTACAGGGCGTCCAACCTCTGATTTAAATGCCAAGATTCCAGTTGCTTGAGCCATTGCCTCAATAATTAAAACCCCAGGCATAATCGGTTGGTCAGGAAAGTGACCAGTAAAATGTGGTTCATTAATAGAGACATTCTTAATTGCTGTTAGATTTTTCCCAACCTCAAAGTCGGTCACTCTGTCAATTAATAAAAATGGGTAGCGATGAGGTAGAAAATTCTTAACCTCGTTAATGTTCATTTCCATAAGGCTATTTAATATTTTTTAATTTAATTTTTAATGAAGTTGCGATTTTATCAAGTTTTGTTATCCATATTCCTACCTTTTTCCATTCTGAGTGATACATTAAGGGGACAAAACCTGTATAAACACCTGGTTTATTGATGCTTCTGTTAACTGTGCTAGTGGCATTTATAACGACATCATCAGTAATTTTTAAGTGTCCAACAATTCCTACCATTCCGCCTATCATGCATCTCTTTCCAATGATTGTGGTTCCTGCAATCCCTGTTTTTGCAGCAATAGCAGTATTTTCACCGATTATGACATTGTGGGCAATGTGAACAAGATTGTCGATTTTAACGCCGTTATGAATTTCAGTATCTTTAATGGTGCCTCTATCAATTGTTGTGTTGGCGCCAATAGAAACATCATTTCCGATTTGAACATTTCCTAGATGTGCAATAGCAAGCCAATTCTTGTCCTTTGTGCGAGCATTACCAAAGCCTTCAGAGCCAATTATTGAACCAGGTGAAATAACACAATTATTACCGATTTGGCAGTTTTTTTGAATAACAACATTGGCAAAAATATGTGAATCTTCTCCTATATGAACTCCATCCTCAATAACGCAGTTCGCTTCAATAGTCGTATTTTTACCAATAATGACATCTTTACCTATAAAGCATCCAGGTTCGACTAAAACACCCTCTATTGAGCTTATTTTATCTATGTTTAATTGAATATCATTAATGCTAATTTTTGATTGATATTCTTTAAAGTGGTGAGTTAATTTAGCGAAACCTAGATAAGCATCTTCCACCATAAGTGTATCTGTAGAACAATATTTTTTTAAACTACTATCTACTATTACTGCCCCAGCATTTGTATTAGCTAAAGACTCTAAATACTTCTTGCTCACAGCATAAGATATCTGTTCACTTGTTGCATCCTCTAGAGTATTAATTCCTACAATTTCTTTTGAGAGATTTCCCTCTAATGAGGCTCCAATGATTTTTGAAATTTCTTTAAGTGAGAGTTTCATAATTACATGTCTTCAATTATTGAGATGATTTTATTAGTAATATTGATATTCTTACTTACAAATGCTGCATTTTCATACAAAATCAAATCATAACCTTCATTTATAGCGAATTCTTTAATAGCTTTATTAATAACTATTTCTATTTTTTGAAGTAAATCAATTTTTTTCTGGTTAATTTTTTCTTGCCAATACTCAGTTTCTTGTTGGAAACTTGACTCTAGCTCTAAAACTTTATTTAATTCTATCTGGAAATCATTCTCGTTTAAAGATTTATCAATTTTATTTAAGTTAGCTCTAACTAGTTCAATATGATTGAACAAGTCAAGTAATTCTTGTTTTTTTGATTCAAACTCTTGAATAATACCATCATTTTCTTGTTGGTACTGGGACAGGCTATTAACTACTTTTTCAGTATCTATATAGCCAATTTTGATTGGCTCAGCAGTAGCAGGGAAAGCTAAAAAAGCTAAGAAAATTAGAGCAAAAACTCTCATAAAACTTTTAGAAGCCAGTGCCTAGAGAGAAGCCAAAGTCTTCAATAGTGTCACCAGATTTTTTCAGAATAGGTGTTGCTACATAAAATCCTATTGAACCAATAGGGCTAAGATATGCAAAGCCAAGGCCAGCTGACATACGTAAATCACCAAGCTTAAGACTGGAAGATTTTTCATATATATTTCCAGCATCAATGAAAGCACTAAGTCTCATATTTTCATTGTTATCAAAGAAAAAGGCTGGAGTTATAAGGTTTGCACTTCCCAGGAGTGATAACTCTCCACCTTTGGCTGTTCCATTGGGATAAAGTGGGCCAAGAGTTTTATTTCCAAAGCCTCTAACCGATCCACTACCTCCTCCAAAATAGCGTTTATAAAAAGGAAGCTCCTTTCCGCTATAGCCTTTGGCTAAATCAAGGCTACCTGTAAGTTTTAAAGTAACGTTTTCATTAACGGGAGTGTAGCTTGTTTGATTTGCACTTAAGTTATAGTATCTGTAGTCACCCAAAGGCAATGAGATGCCTACAGCAAGATCAGTTGCTTTTCCTTCAGTTGGATACATATAATCATTCAATGTGCTTTCATTCCAGTTGACATTAAGTTTAAACTCATCTTTATTGGTAGTGGCGCATTGACTTGATTCATAACCTGAACCTGAAAAAAGCGTTCCACATTTTATTTTATTTTTAGAGTACTCTAGTTGAGTATTCATTCTAGTATCTTTAGTAAGTGGAATCCCATAGCCAAGAGTTAATCCTTTACTATCAATCTCATAAGAATTCTCAGTAACATCATCATCATTTATTTCACTCTTAAAGGCGCCAAAACTAACACTATGCCCCTCGTCATTAAAGTTAGGATTCATAAAATATAAGCTAACTTTGTTAAATGATTCGGAGATTTTTAAATCAGCATTGAGTGTGTTACCAGAGCCAAAAATATTTTTTTCTTGTATTCCAGCACCAACAGATATACCATAATTATTACTGTGAGATAATGAAAAACTTATAGCTCCAGTCTTTGTTTCTTCTACAATAAAACTAAGGTCAATTTTATCTGGCATACCTTCAACCTTTGATGTTGAAAATTGAACATCTGAAAAGTACCCAAGACGCCTTAGCTTTAATAATGAGTCCCTCAATGCAGATCTAGAATATAACCCACCCTCAGAAACACCTATTTCTCTTCGAATTACTTCATCTTGTGTTCGAGTATTTCCTGATATTGATATTCTGTTAACATAAACTTTTTTATTTAAAGATATATTGAAGTTGACATTAATAGCGTCTAAAAAATCTGAAGTAATTGGGTTTATATCAACAAAAGCATAACCCTGGTCAGCAAACATATCAGTAAGTTTTTGGATGTCATTAATTATTGAATTACGGTTAAAAACATCCCCTTTATTCATGCTAATAACTCCATTAAGGTCATCTAGACTAAAATTACCTAGTTCCCCTTCAAAAGAAACTTGTCCAAGTTTGTATTGAATGCCTTCCGATACTTCGATGTCAATAAATATTTTTTCTTTATCTTCACTTAAGTTTGTTTCTATATTAACAAACTTAAAGTCTAGATAGCCTGAGTCAAAGTATGTATTCGAAATTAAATCAAGGCTTTGAGTTAATTCAGCATCTGAGTAACGATCTTTGTTTGTAAAGAAATTGATTAGAGACATGTCAGCCTCGCCAATTTTAAATAATTTTAGTAATTCTTTTTCTGAGAATTGACTAGCGCCAGAAATTTTAATTGAACCTATAGTAGCCTTGTTGCCTTGGGTTATCTCGAGCACTACACCTATTTTGTTTTGCTGGTCAAGGTCAAGGGTGGAGTCTATTTCAACATTGTAATAACCAGACTCTAAAAATTTACCCTCAAGAAAAGCAACAAAATCAGCTAACTTTGTTTTTGTATAAATATTTCCAGCCGAAAGTTTATTGTCATCAGAGTATTCTTTGAGTACATCAGCAGTAAGAAATGCTTTTTCATTTTTGAGCCAAGCAGCAAAACCAGATCCGGTATTAATATTGATATCAAAGTACTTTATATAAGGGTTTTCTTTTAAAGTTATCGTAAGGTCATTATCACCCTTAACAATCTTAATATCAGAAAAATAGCCAGTTTTAAAAAGCACTTCAATAATTTGATCACTTACAGAAGAAGAGAAATCTTGACCTATTTTGAATGGAAGAATTTTGAGTAAAGTACTTTCGGAGTTAAAGTTTAACCCTACAAAATTAATTTTATTGATTGGGTTGGCAGATACTTGAATTGAAAAAAATAAAGTTAATAGAAATGTAAATTTAATTAATTTATTTTTCATTTTTTTAGTGCCTTTTATTAGTTGACAAATTCTAACCTATAAAAGTGATAAATTTATCACCGAAACAAGAATAGGTTTAATTTTAACAAAATTAGCAATCATATTGTCAAACTAACACGCAATAACTGCAATTTAATTGTTTGTTTATAGTTTGATACATCTAATCCATTAAATCTCGACTTTATGATAGTTGTTTTTGCTACTATTTGTAACTCTATTACTATAATCCAGCCATAGTTCATCCTTGTCAATACATAGGTGGTGTAAGTAGCTCCACGAGTATATACCAGTAGTGTGACCATCACTGAAATGAATAGAAATAGCGTAGTTCCCCATCGGGTTTAACTTTTCTATTTCAACATCTTGTTTATTTAGCTGTAAGGTTTCTTGTCCAGGGCCGTGGCCTTGGACTTCAGCAGAAGGCGAGTAGACTCTTAAATATTCACTAGTTATTAAGTAATCAGTTTCGTCAAAAGTTACTGTTAAGGTCTTTTTATTTTTACTTAAATTAATTTTGCTTGGAGTAATCATTGGAGTTTAATTAATAATTTAATATGTTAATTTTAGCATAGCGGTATTTAAGTAAAACCCATTAGACATAAGGTTAAAATAGCACCATGATTAATTTTACAAAAATGCAAGGTCTCGGAAATGATTTTATTGTTATTGACAATATCGATGGTGATGTCAGTCTATCAGTTGAAGAGATTCGTAAGCTATCAGATCGCCGCTTTGGAATAGGGTTTGATCAATTATTGATGGTTGAAAATCCAATTAAAAAAGAAGCTGATTTTCGCTATGTTATATTTAATGCTGATGGCTCAGAAGTAAGTCAATGTGGCAATGGTGCAAGGTGTTTTGCGCTTTATATCAGAAAAAATAATCTCACCAATAAGAACCCTATATCTGTAGAAACAAGTGCAGGAATTATGATACTAAAGATTAATAGAGATAACTCCGTTCGAGTGGAGATGGGTGAACCAAAATTTAATTCTTTCGATATTCCACTTGATATTAATAAGTTATCAACAGAATATTCATTAGAAGAGTTCAGGTTGGGTGTCTTATCTATTGGAAATCCTCATGCGGTTTTGGTTGTTGATGATTTAGACTCGTCTAATATAGAAACTATCGGCTCAAAATTACAAAACTCTGACTACTTCCCTGAAGGCGTTAATGTTGGTTTTATGCAGATTCTAAATAGATGTGAAATTAGATTAAGAGTGATTGAGCGAGGTGCTGGAGAGACTTTGGCTTGCGGGTCAGGTGCTTGTGCAGCTGTGATTCATGGAGTAATGCTTGGGCTACTTGATTCAAAAGTTGATGTACATCTAAAAGGTGGTGATGCAATTGTTGAATACGATGGAAAAAATGTATATCTTAGTGGACCAGGAGAGTTTGTTTACGAAGGCTCAGTTAATCTTCGAAGTGGAGCATCCTAACCTCTTTCCAAGGATTTTTGGGAGGTGAAGGTTTTATTTGATAAATTATAGGTGGTAAGTTGCTCACCCCATACACAACCATGGTCTAGTGCAAAAATATTATTAACATCTACACCTTTCAAGGTTGACCAATGTCCAAAAAAGATTTCTTTGTCTTTCAAAGCCCGATTTGAATGCAAAAACCAAGCCTTAAATCCAGCAGGATTCATATTGGTATTTAGTTTATGGTTGAATTCAAGTTCACCATTTTGCTTACAAAATCTCATTCTCATTAAAGCATTTATTGTGTAACGGCACTTTTCTTCTTTAGTTAGTTCGTTTTTAAAGAGTGTTGGTTCATTTTTATACATTTTGGATAGAAACTCACCTGGATTATTTCCACGAAGACTGCGATGAACCAGTTCAGTATTTTCAATGACATCCAACTCATTCCATTGAGGGGGTATTCCTGCATGAACAAATAGTGCATCTTTATACTCAATAAACAAAGGCCTAGTAAGTAAATAGTCAAGTAAAGAGGATTTATCTCTAGAATTCAATATATCTAAAAAAGTATCTTTCTTATTTGGTTTTTGGGATGTTAATGCGCATACTAATAGATGAAAATCGTGATTACCCAAAACCATATTTGCATTATCTTTAAGGGAGTAGATAAAGCGAAGAGTCTCAAGAGATTTATTTCCTCGATTAACAACGTCACCTAAAAAATATAGTCGATCTCTATCTTCATTAAAATTGATTTTTTTTAGAAGCGCTTGAAGGCTATCGAAACAGCCTTGAACGTCTCCAATGACGTAGTCCATAAATAAGCCTAATGAAGGGTATATGGCTCACTTAGCGTGAATTCGGGGATGACAGCATCAAATCGTTGGCCTTGATCATTAATCATTCCATAAGAGCCCTTCATTGAGCCCGTTACAGTACTAATTATTGCTCCAGAGCTATATTCAAAGCTTTCGCCAGGTGATAGGTGGGGTTGCTGTCCTATAACGCCTTCACCTATAACTTCCTCCACCTCTCCTGATTCATCTTGAATTAGCCAATGCCTTGTCCTAAGTTGGGCGCCAGACTCGCCGTTATTAACAATAGTTATTGTATAGGCGTAAGCATATTGACTTCCAGAAATATTAGACTGGCCGGGCAGGTAGGTTACTTTTACGCTAACTTCAATTTTGTTTTTCATAGTCATTCATTAATGTTATAAAGTTTTCTATACTCAGCATTTCAGCTCTTTGTGATAAATCAATCTCTGTTTGTGATTGATTGATTATTGACTTTAAGCAGTTTTTTAGTGTTTTTCTTCTTTGTGAAAAGGCAACTTTAACAATCTCTTCAAGTGGTTTTAGGTTTTTAACAAGTGGCTCAGTTCTAGTTTTCAAATAAAGTATAGCAGATTCAATTTTTGGTTGAGGTTCAAAAGATTCTTTAGGAACTACGAACATTGATTCAACTTCAAAAAAAGCTTGCATCATTACGCTAAGTCTTCCATAAGTCTTATTTCCATGAGTTGCAACAATTCGATCAACTACCTCTTTTTGCAGCATAAATGTCATATCTATAATTTGCTCTCTGAAATCTAATAAATGGAACAATAATGGGGAAGAGATATTGTATGGGAGATTTCCTATAACTCTAATTTTTTGAGAAAATTGGTTAAAATCAAATTGAAGTGCGTCAGCTTCAAAAATAGTTAATTTATCTTGTTGCAGTGAATTTAAAAGTGACACCAAATCTCTATCTATTTCAATGACGTTTAAATGATTTAAATGCTCTAATATGGGAAGCGTTAGAGCTCCTTTTCCTGGGCCAATTTCAACAATAATTTCATTATTTTTTGGATTGATTGTTGAAATAATTCTGTTGATAATTTGATCATCAACTAAGAAATTTTGTCCAAATCTCTTTCTAGGATTGTGAGACATTACCTGACAGAGTATTAAAGTAAGATAGGGCTGTTTCAAAGCTTCCAAGGCTTATATTGCCAGTACCAGCTAGATCAAGAGCTGTGCCGTGGTCTACAGAGGTTCTAATAAATGGAAGGCCAAGAGTGATATTAGCTGCACTTTTAAAACCCATTGCTTTAAGTACTGGTAGGCCCTGATCATGATACATCGCAAGAACAACGTCAATATTTTTTAATGAGTCAGGAGTGAATGCTGTATCTGCAGGTACTGGGCCTTTTAAATTGAAGCCAGCTTTTTTAAGTTTATTAATTACTGGAATTATAGTGGTAATTTCTTCATCTCCAAGGTATCCGTTTTCACCTGCATGAGGATTTAAACCACAAACAAGTATTCGTGGTTTCTTTATTCCAAAATACTTAAAGTCATTGTTTATTATAGTTATCACCTTTGAAAGTGACTCTTGAGTAATATTGTTAGAGACCTCATTTAGAGCAAGATGTGTTGTCGCAAGTGCGACTCGAAGTTGATTCGTAGCAAGAAGCATTACAGTCTTAGGGGTATTTGTAAGATCTGCAAGATATTCAGTGTGCCCACTAAATTCTATACCAGATTGGTTGATGACTGCTTTATTGATAGGACCTGTCAAAATACCACTACACTGACCCTTTAGGCAATCATGAGTTGCCTTTCTAATAATTTCTAGTACGTAATTTGCATTTTTAGGGTTTAAAACTCCAGAATCAACCTCTACGTCTGTTTTGACTGGAAAAATACTTAATTCAGAGGCTTTTCTGGTTTCATTCTCCTTTAATCTAATAGGTAGGTTAAGTTGTTTTGCTCTATTAATTAGGACATCTGGATCACAATAAACCAATAAATTTTCTTTCCTTTCTTTCTGAGCATGAATTATTGCAATATCAGGACCAATTCCAGAAGGCTCGCCAGAAGTGAATGCTATAGGCATAATACAAGTAAATTAATTTAATTTAGCTGTTGTAAAGACAGTAAGTGTAGCAACTGATCCTGAAAGGAACATCCCCCAGAGAATATCAGCAACTACAAGTTTAAGGCTAAAAATATTCATCGTGGCATACACGGTAAGGTCGTATGTTCCATAAGTAACTAGGCCATAAAAGGCGCCAATCACAAATACATTAACAAGCGTATTACCATCATTAGGATTTATAACAAAGAAAATTAAACCCAGTAAGAAGATAATATAAAACAAAATTGCAGGAGGAACCTTAAGCTGCATAAGTGATGCTACTTCTTGTTTGTACATTGGTGTCGCAACAAAATATATCCAAAAGACATCGATGATGCAAAAAAATAAAAGCGCTATAAAAAAAGTTTTAATCATAATATTAGTATAAGTTTAATATCTAGAAATTGTTATAAAGAGGAATTATACAAACTCTACATTTGTATTATTGTTAATTAACAAGCTCGCCTTTAACTTGAAGATCTGCATGGTAGGAGGATCTAACCATTGGACCACTTGCAACTTGAGAGAATCCTAGCTCATTTGCAATGTCCTTATACTCATGAAACTGTTCAGGAGTAATGTACTCTTCAACTGCAAGATGATGCCTGCTTGGCTGTAAATACTGACCCAAGGTTAGCATATCCACATCATGAGTTCTAAGATCTTTAAGAACGTCAATAACCTGCTTCTTTGTTTCACCGACACCTAGCATTAGACCTGATTTAGTTGTAACTTTTGGATGTTTTTCTTTAAAGATCTTTAGAAGATTAAGAGATTGCTCATAGTCAGAGCCAGGTCGAACCTTGGGGTATAAGCTTGGAACAGTCTCAAGGTTATGATTAAAAACGTCAGGAGGGCAGTCACTAAAGGTTTCAAGTGCTTTCTCAACCCTACCTCTAAAGTCAGGGGTTAGGATTTCAATTTTTACTTTAGGAGTTTTAATTCTAATCGCATCTATACATTCCTTAAAGTGGCCAGCACCACCATCTCTCAAATCATCACGGTCAACAGAAGTTATAACAACATACTTTAATGACATTTTTGAAATTGTATCGGCCAAATGAGAAGGTTCATTTTTATCTAAGGATTTTGGTCTTCCATGAGCAACGTCACAGAAAGGACACCTTCTAGTGCATATTTGCCCCATAATCATAAAGGTTGCAGTGCCATGATTAAAACATTCACTAAGATTAGGGCATTGAGCTTCTTCACATACAGTAAAAAGATCTTGACTTCTAAGTGTTTTTTTAAGTTCGTTAACTTTATTTGAGTTAGTATGCCTAATTCTTATCCAATCTGGTTTTTTTAATGGCTCACGTTTAGAGTCAGGCTTTATCTTAAGTCGACTAATTTTAGATTCGCCTTTGAGTGCTTTGATTTCAAGCTCTTGTAACATAGTTAATCAAATACTGTAATAGTTAACATTTAATGCCAGAAGTACTGATGGCATTATCCATTAGATTAAGTATTTTTGTGAGCTTTAAATGACTTTAAAAACTTGATTGTAAACAAATAAAAAAATCCTATACAGTATGAATCGAAGTTCCGTCTAATAAGTAATCACTAACCTGGTTAGCTGCCATTTCAGCAACTACAATCGATGCTTCAGCAGTCGAAGCAGCAATATGAGGGGTTAGTATCACTTTAGGGTTGCTAAATAGAACATTTTCTTTAGCAGGCTCCGTTGAGTATACATCTATTGCCGCACCAGCAATCAACCCTTCATTTAAGGCATCGTTTAAATCACTTTCATCAACAATGTTACCGCGTGCCGCATTGATGATTAAAGCTGAAGGTTTAATCTTTTCGTAGTGTTCTTTACTAAGCAAAGGCTTGCCATCGGCAGCTGCTTTTCCATGAAAACTGATAATGTCGCTTGTACTAATTAGTTCATCAAAACTAACATTTTTTACATCTGGAAAATCTGCTTGTCTCGACTCTAATGATTTAGAATAAACCAAAACATTCACATCAAAGCCTTTAACCAAATTACTTAGTCTAGCTCCCACATTTCCAAAACCAACAATACCAAGGGTTTTTTTAGAAAGCTCGTTCCCTTTAATAGCTTTTTTCTGCCACTCACCTCTATGCGTTGTTTTATCTGCAAAAGGAATTTTTCTTAATGCCGCCATAATTAACGCAAACGCATGTTCTGCTGTTGCATTGGTGTTACCACCTGGTGTGTTCATTACCACCACACCATTCTCTTTTGCTGTCACTAGATCAATATTATCTACACCTGCACCAGCTCTAGCGATGGCTTTGAGTTTTGTAGCAGCTGTAAGAATATTTTTTGTTACTGTAGTGGCTGATCTAACAAGTAGACCGTCATACTCAGGAATGATTTTAATCAACTCCTCTTCTGATAAACCTGTTATTACATCAACTGAAATATTTTTTTCCTTAAATATTTGATCTGCAACGTTGCTCATTGCGTCTGAAATAAGAACTTTAAACATAATTTGACCTCACTTGTTGATACGCCCAATCTATCCATGGAAGTAGTTTCTTTATATCATCTGGCTCTACTGTACTCCCTCCCCAAACCCTAAAGGATGGCGGTGCTTTTGCATAAGAATTAATATCAAAAGCTACTTCTTCTTTCATTAATAAACCAATTATCTCTTTCATTATTTCCTTTTGTTGTTTTTCATCCTTTTCAACAAACCAATTTTCACTAATTTTAAAGGTAATACTTGTATTGGATCTTAAATCAGAATCTTTGGATAAAAATTCTACCCAATTTGTTTCATTTATCCAGCTATCTATATTGCTAAATGATTCTTCCGACCTCTTAATTAAAGCATCAAGACCACCAATATCTTCAGCCCAATTTAATACATCAATAGCATCTTCAACGCACAGCATTGAAGGGGTATTAATAGTACTCCCTTCAAAAATTCCTGATATAAATTTCTTTTTAGATGCCATTCGAAAGACTTTTGGAATAGGCCATGATGGCTGATGATTTTCTAATCTTTCTACTGCTCTTGGAGACAAAGCAATCATTCCGTGTGCAGCCTCTCCGCCAAGAGCTTTTTGCCATGACCAGGTTATAACGTCACATTTTTTATAATCGATAGGCATTGCAAAAACTGCAGAAGTAGCGTCACATATTGTAAGTCCTTCTCTATTGTCAGGTATCCAGTCACCATTAGGGACTTTAATTCCTGAAGTTGTTCCATTCCATGTAAAAATCACATCTCTAGAGAAATCAACCTTACTTAAATCTGGCAATTCGCCATAAGGCGCTAAATGAATATTTTTGTCTTCAATTTTTAATTCATTAACTACATCTGAAATCCAATCTCTACCAAAATTTTCCCAAGCAAGAATATCAACTCCTCTATTGCCGAGTAAACACCACATAGCTGCCTCTAGTGCCCCAGTGTCGGAACCTGGCATAATTCCCACATGATAGTCATCAGGAAGACCAAGTATTGATTTAGATTTATTAATTACTTCTTTTAACTTATCTTTGCATTTTGGTGTCCTATGAGATCTACCTAATAAAGCTCCCTCTAAATTATTTATTGACCAATTAGGTCTTTTTGAACAAGGACCACTTGAAAAATTAGGGTTATTTGGTCTGATATCTGGCAAATTCATTAGTTAATTCTCCTGGTTAAATTCATATACAACTAAGCCGTCCAAAGGTTTAGGGTCAAACCATGTTGATTTAGGTGGCATAGTTAGGTTATTGTCCGCCACTCTCATGACTTCATCAATGTGTGAAGGAAAGATTGAGAATGCTACACTGTTATAATTTTCATTTACTTTTTTTTCTAGAGCACTTAATCCATGACAGCCCGCAATGAATCTAATCCTCTCATCATTATTAATATCCTTGATGCCTAATATAGGTATTAAGCAATAATTATTGATTATATTAATATCCAATAAAGATAAAATATCATTTTCATCAGGAATATTGCCGATAAACTCAAGTGAATACCATTTGCCAAGATGATACATGCCAAATTGTCTATTGCTTTGAGGCTTAACAGCAGAGTCGCTGATTGTAACTTTAAAATCTTTTTTGAGCTTATCTAAAAAACCATGTTTTGAAAGGCCATTAAGATTTTCAATTACTCTATTGTAATCATATATTTTTGACTGTTCTGCTGGAAAGGCAGCTACCATAACACCATCACAGTTTCTGTTTCGCTCACTTTGAGAACCATATTTTTTATAATTTTGAGAGATTATATTCATGGCCCCCATTCTATGATGGCCATCTGCAATATATAAAGAGTTTATGGATCTTAGTTGTTTAGAAATAATTTTAATATCATCAGAATCACTTATACACCATAGTTTGTGAAGAGAATAGTCGAAAGATTCAAAGTCATAATCTGGTACTAGTGAAGTAAAACTTTCTAATAATTTATTAATTTTATTATCATCGGGGTAAGACATATAAATAGGACCGATTTGAGTTTCAATATTAATCATTTGATCAGCTCTTTCATTCATTCTATTTACTAACGTATTTTCATGACCTTTAATCTTATGGGACAAAAAATCATTAATATCAGCTAAAGCAAGAAATCCTAATTGAGTATGATCTCCTTGTGAGATTTGATAAATATAAAAAGACAACCTATCATCTTGTTTTATAACATCATTTTTTTTCATTTCATTGAAATGATTTTTAGCAGCAAGTAAAGTTTCAGATTCTTTAAGCTGTCCAACAGGATTTAATATTTTTAAATAATTCCAGTAATTTTGATTAGATATTAAATTAATATTGTCTTCAGACAGGTGATCGGTTGAGGGAGCTATTATGTTTATAGCCTCCTCATTAAACGGTCTAGTTCCTTTGAATGGTTTTAGTGAAACCATAATGTGATATCTATCTTTTTATCCAAGTGTATTTATACCCTGATAGTTACTACTTTAACGTTAATAAAATTCAATCATACCATCAATATAATTGTTTTAGTTTAGCCTTGTTAGACTTTAATTTTGAGTTCTTGTAATATAGTGAATTAAGTGTTTAGAAAGCTCACGTTGGATATTAGAAATTCTAAGAGTATTATTTGTTAGATGACACATTTTTGTAACCTTCAAATCACTATATCCACAAGGGTTTATTGACTTATAAGGAGAAAGATCCATAGTAATATTGAGACTTAATCCATGATAAGTTCTTCCTTGTTTTACTTTGAGCCCTAATGCTGCAATTTTAGAGTCATTTACATAAACTCCAGGAGCACCCTTTAAGGTATGTGCTGTAATGTCATAACTTGATAATAATTCAACTAATGATTGCTCGATTATAGTGACCATTTTTTTGATTCCTATGCCGAGTCTTTTTATATCGATGAGACAGTAGATTATTAATTGACCTGGTCCATGATAAGTAATTTGACCGCCTCGATCAGTTTGAATAATAGGAATTTGAGTTGCTTTGAGTAGGTGTTCTGGTTTTCCAGAGAGACCTTGCGTGAAAACACTATTATGCTCAAGAGTCCAAAGCTCATCGGGGGTATCAGAATTTCTATTTTCAGTAAAAGATTTCATTTCTTCCCAAGTTTTAACGTAGTCCTGTAGACCTTTTTCTCTAATTTTAATCATAAGAATTCACAGAAGATATGAAACTAATGGGCATGTTTGGAGGTCATGGTTTATAGCATCAAGTTGCTTCCGACTTGTTGCAATAATTCTTATTGTTATTGAAGAGTATTTTCCTTTAGAACTATTTTTAATGGTAATTTGATTTGTGTGAAGCTTGCCGATGTGACTCTCAATAATTTTACAAACAGTTTTTTTAAACTCGGGCTGACTTAAGCCAAATATCTTAATTGGATAGTCACAAGGGAAATTAAAAATATCTTTATTATTCATACTCACGATAGAAATTTTACCCATTAAAGTTACTCATACATAAACGATAAGAATAAAATATAATTTATAAATAAAACGTAAAAGTGATTGCCGAAATGATTGATGATTTAATACCTAAGGAATTTAAAAACTATCTAGCTGAGAACGAGGTTGATTTAGTTGATGTAAGAGAGAAATGGGAGATAGATATTTGTAAAATAACTGGCGCTATAAATACCCCTATGAGTCAAATTGCAGAAACATTTATAGAACTAAACCCTGATCATAACCTAGCTATTTATTGTCATCACGGTATGCGTTCAATGCAAGTTGCTAATTTCTTACTTTCTAAAGGTTTTAAATCTATTGTTAATCTTCAGGGTGGCATTGATGCTTGGTCTAGAGAAATTGATACATCGCTAGAGAGGTATTAAATATTTCTTAATCGCTATTTCTAGAGTTTAACTGTCTATAATTTAATTAATCTAAAATAATCCATTTATTATGAACCAAATTGAACAAATGTTCAACCTTCAAAAGAAGTTAAATGATGATACAAATGGTGAAATATGGCTAACTGGGGTCACTAGAGAAAATAGAAAAATATCCTGGTATCAATGCATATACATGGAAGTTGCAGAGGCAATTGATTCTTTTAATTGGAAGCATTGGAAAAATATCGATAATGAACCAGACTGGGCTAATATTAGAGTAGAGCTAGTAGATATTTGGCATTTTATAATGTCTGAATCAATTCGTATTAATGATGAGAAGTATGCAAATAAATTCCTAGAACTAGAACCAAAAGGTGACTTTGATGTTGATGTTTTGGTTAATTCTTTAGAAAATATGTTAAGCCTCTCAGTCACATCAAGTATTAAGCCAGAAATTAATAATATTCGAAAAATTACTGATTTATTTTTTACAATAATATCTCACTTAGATATCAATATAGAGGATTTATATAAGCGATATGTTGTTAAAAATCAATTGAATACCTTTAGACAGCAAAACGGATACAAAGAGGGTAGTTATATTAAACTTTGGAATGGAGTTGAAGATAATGTCATTGCATTTAAAATTATGGATAAAAACCCTACAATAACGCCAATTGAGCTCTATAAAAAGTTAGATTTTGAATACTCTCAACTTTAATAATCTTGAATACCAATTCAATTACTTCACCTGTTAAGCTAACTGAGTTCAGTCATGGCGCTGGATGTGGCTGTAAAATCTCCCCAAAATTGTTAAAAGAAATACTAGGAAGTGGTCATGACAAGCTAATTAACTCTAACTTGATTGTTGGTAACGAGTCAAATGATGATGCTGCAGTTTATGATCTAGGAGATGGTAGGGCGCTTATAAGTACTATTGACTTTTTTATGCCAATCGTTGATGATCCTTTCACCTTTGGAATGATCGCTGGAAGTAATGCATTGAGTGATGTTTATGCTATGGGTGGAAAGCCATTAATGGCAATAGCAATATTTGGTTGGCCTATAAATCTACTGCCTGCAGAATTGGGCTCACAAGTTATTGAAGGCGGCAGAGAGATATGCAGAAGAGCTGGTATTAGTCTGGCTGGTGGTCACAGTATTGATTCTCCTGAACCTATTTTTGGTTTATCAGTCTCTGGGATTGTCGAAATTGACAAACTTAAAAGAAATACAAGTGCAAAAATTGGTGATACTATTTTTTTAACGAAACCCATTGGTATAGGGATTTTATCTACGGCTCAAAAAAAGAAACTAGTAACTCCAGATGACCATAATATGGCTGTTAAACAAATGTGTATGTTGAATGATATTGGTTTAGAAATTGCACAAATTTCTGGTGTAAATGCGGTAACTGATGTTACTGGATTTGGTATAGCAGGGCACCTTTTAGAGGTTTGTAGAGGTAGTAATGTAGCTGCAGAGATTTATTTTAATGATCTACCACTATTACCAAATATTCAAAAATATATAGATGAAGACTGTGTTCCGGGTGGTACTATTAGGAATTACGATAGTTATGGAAGTTTTATTAGCAAGTTATCATCATTTGAAAAGGCTGTTGTCTGTGATCCACAGACTAGTGGCGGTCTTTTAGTAACAGTTTCAAAGGATGCTTTGCCAGAATTTGATAAACTCCTTGTCGCCAATAATACGAGTCTTAATCCTATTGGAAAAATTATTAAACCTACCCAAAGCTCTGAAGCCATCATTGTAAGATGAGTGACCGTAAAGAAATTGACGATTTCTCTCTGATTTTTCAAGGGGATACTCCGTTGCTAGATATTAGAGCACCTGTTGAGTTTGCTAATGGCTCTTTTCCAAGTGTACTGAATGTCCCACTAATGACAGATGATGAAAGACATCTAATAGGTATACGCTATAAAGAAAGAGGTCAAGAATCAGCAATTAAACTAGGCCGTGAGTTAGTAAATGGGCATTTAAAAGAGCAAAGAGTAGGTAATTGGCTGGATTTTGTTAATAAACATCCTTCAGGTGCACTTTATTGTTTTAGAGGTGGATTACGCTCAAAGATAGCCCAAGAGTGGATTTATCAGCAATCAGGTATTTCTTATCCTCGAATTAAAGGTGGTTATAAAGCTTTAAGGTCATTTCTTATTGATGAAATGAGTCGAATTGTAAATGAGAAAATATTTTTGGTTGTCGGTGGTCAAACCGGTTGTGGCAAAACTTTATTAATAAATAAACTTGAAAATAGTATAGATCTTGAAGGTCTCGCTAATCATAGAGGTTCGGCTTTTGGTAATAATGTGACTCCACAACCTAAACAGATTGATTTTGAAAATGCCTTTGCAATTGAGCTCATTAAAAAAGAAATTAATGACACTCTTATAATTGAAGATGAAGGAAAAAATATTGGAATGATACATTTACCTGATTCACTTAAAAATAAGGCTCTTCAGTCAAGTATTGTCATTCTAACTGCGACTCTTGAAGAGCGTTTAGATATAAGTTTGAAGACATATGTCGTTGATATGGCTGAAAATTTTTGCTTAATAAATAAAGTCTCAGGCTTCAACAATTATTCAAATTATTGGAAAAATAGTCTTTTTAAAATTCAAAAAAGATTGGGTGGTTTAAGATATAAATCACTCCTAAATCAACTAAATTTAGCGCTTAAGAGTCATAAGGAAAATAATGATTTACAAAATTATCATCCTCTTATTGAGTCACTTTTGGTTGATTATTATGATCCAATGTATGACTACCAGATAAGTAAAAAGAAACAAAGAATTGTTTTTCAAGGTAATTCACAGGACGTTTTAGCTTACTTGGATTGTAATTAATATTTTGCAGTAATCTTTATATCTGTAACTGGCTTTGATTGACAGGCAAGTATTTCACCTTGGGATAGAGGAACAAGACATTCTTGATGGATAACATCCCCTTTAACAAGTCTTAATATACAGCTACCACAATGACCTTGCCTGCAACTGTAATTTAGTAGTACATTATTTTCTTCAAGCTCAGTTAAAATTGAATTGTCACCATAAACATAAAGCGACTCTGTTTTTCCGTTAATGTTATCAACATCAATTCTAAACATTTAGAGCTTAAAATCATTAAAGTCTTGATCTTCTGAGTTAATAGTGTTATCAATAGCACTAACTAGATATGAAGTAATTTCAGTCTCTTGCGGAGCGACTTGAACATTGTCAGAATCTAACCAATGATTAAGCCATGGAAGTGGATTCGTTGTCTGCTCAAAGATGGGCTGCATATTAAGAGAAGACATTCGCACATTGGTAATATATTCAAGATATTGCTTAAGGATTTGAGCATTAAGACCAATCATTGACCCATCTCGAAAAAGATGCTCCGCCCATTCTTTTTCTTGGAGTGTTGCATCCTTAAACATTTGTATAACTTCAGCTTCACATTCAATAGCAATTGCTTGCATATCTGGATCATCCTTCCCGTCACGCATTAAATTAAGCATATGTTGGGTACCTGTAAGATGCAAAGCTTCATCTCGAGCAATTAATTTAATAATTTTTGCATTACCCTCCATTACTTTTCTTTCTGCAAAGGCGAAAGAGCAAGCGAAACTAACATAAAAACGGATAGCTTCTAAAATATTAACGGACATTAAAGTTAAATATAAAAGCTTTTTAAGGCTATACATACTAATATTAAGAGCTTCTCCATCAATTATATGATCCCCCTCACCATGCAAAAGGAATGCTTGGGTATGTTTAATTAACTTATCGTAGTGCTCAGAGACGCTTGTAGCTCTTTGAATAATTTCTTCAGTTTTCATAATTTCATCAAAAACTACACCAGGCTCATTAACAATTGCTCTAATGATGTGGGTGTATGAGCGCGAGTGAATGGTTTCTGAAAAGGACCATGTTTCAATCCAATTTTCGAGCTCAGGAAGAGATACGATTGGCAAAAAAGCTATATTTGGAGATCGGCCTTGAACGGAATCTAATAGAATTTGATACTGGAGATTTGATAAAAAGATATGCTTTTCATTTGGTAATAATTTTCCAAAATCAATTTTATCTTTTGACACATCAATCTCTTCAGGTCGCCAAAAAAATGAAAGCTGTTTTTCTGTAAGCTTCTCAAACATTTCAAACTTTTGTTGATCAAAGCGTGCAACGTTAACAGTATCACCAAAGAACATCGGTTCTTTTAATGTATCATTTATTTCTTGGTTAAAAACACTATAGGACATAATTAATATTAGAGTTTACAAACACCATCTTCACAATCGTCATCACTTGGCTTAGTGGTGTTTTGATCATCACTAGCACCATCTCTTGTTGTATGGTAATAGAGCGTCTTTATGCCGTATTTATAGGCTTTTAGAAGGTCCATCAAGAAAAGCTTCATTGGAACCCTGTTTCCTTCAAATTTTGAGGGGTCGTAGTGCGTATTTGTAGAGATAGACTGGTCAACAAATTTCTGCATAATAGCGCACAATTGAAGATAACCTTCATTATCTTTGATGTCCCATAGAAGTTCGTATTTATTATGAAGTTTTTCATAGTCAGGAACAACTTGTTTTAATATTCCATCCTTAGACTGTTTAATTGATACAAAGCCTCTTGGAGGTTCAATTCCGTTTGTCGAATTTGAAATCTGAGACGAGCTTTCGCAAGGCATAAGTGCCGTTAAAGTAGAGTTTCTAAGGCCTTTAGATTTAATATCTTTTCTAAGAATATCCCAATCTAACTCAAGTTTAGTATTGCAGAATTCATCAATATCTTTTTTATAGCTATCGATAGGCATTATGCCTTTTGCATATTTTGTTTCAGAGAAAAGAGGGCAGGGGCCAAACTCTTCTGCAATCTTATTTGAAGCTTTTAAAGAATAGTATTGAAGAGCTTCAAAGGTTTTATGAATTAGCTCGTTACCTGATCCGTCAGAGTATTTCGCATTATTTTTGGCTAAATAGTAAGCTAAATTAGTAACACCAATTCCAAGGGTGCGTCGATTATCACTTGTTATTTGAGCAGATTTAAGTGGATAGTCTTGGTAGTCTAGTAATGAATCAAGAGAGCGGACAATAATATCAGTAATATCCTCAAGTTCATCGAGGTTTTCTAAGGCACCTAGGTTGACTGCAGAAAGAGTGCAAAGTGCAATTTCACCACTTTCATCTTGAACAGAATAAAGTGGTTTAGTTGGCAGTGTTATCTCCATGCATAGATTTGATTGTTTAATTGGAGCTTGAGAGGGATTAAAAGCTCCATGGGTATTACAATGATCTACATTTTGAAGATAAATACGACCTGTATTTGCTCTCTCTTTCATGAACGTTGCAAACAATTCACGAGCATTTATTTTTTCTTTACGGATGGAATCATCTTTCTCATATTTAAGATACAATTTTTTAAATTCTTTTTGATCGGCAAAGAATGAATCATACAAACCTGGAACATCATTTGGCGAAAACAGAGTAATGTCATCATCTTTTAAGAATCGCTCATACATTAGACCATTAAATTGAACTCCATAATCTAAATGACGAATTCGATTTTCATCAGTTCCAGTATTATTTTTTAGCACTAATAAACTTTCAACTTCTAAGTGCCATAAGGGGTAGAAGAGGGTAGCAGCACCACCTCTAACACCACCTTGAGAGCATGATTTAACAGCAGTATGAAAATGCTTAAAGAAAGGAATACAGCCAGTATGAGTGGCTTCACCACCTCTAATTGGACTTCCTAAGGCTCTAATTTTTCCAGCATTAATACCAATTCCAGCTCGTTGAGATACATATTTAACAATAGCGCCTGAAGCTGCACTGATAGAGTCTAAATCATCATCAGTTTCAATTAAAACGCAAGATGAAAATTGACGAGTAGGGGTTCTAACACCGGCCATAATTGGCGTGGGTAAAGATATTTTAAAGTTGGAAGAAGCATCATAAAAACGTTTAATAATATTTAGTCGCGCCTTTCCTTTGTATTCTTGAAATAAGCACATTCCAACAAGCATATAGAGTATTTGAGGTGATTCATAAATGTCACCAGTGACACGATTTTGAACTAAATATTTACCTTCTAGTTGCTTAACAGCAGCATAAGAAAAGTTCATATCACGCCAATGATCTATGTAATTATCTAACTCTTTAAATTCAGATGAGTTATATTTATTTAGAATATCTTTGTCGTAAATGCCTAAATCAGTTAATTTTTTGACGTGTTTTTCAAGGGGTGGAGGTGTGAAAGATTTAAATGCTTTTTTTCTTAAATGGAAAATAGCCAATCTCGCAGCTAAATATTGATAGTCTGGAACATCAGTAGAAATTAAATCAGCAGCAGATTTGATAATAGTTTCATGAATATCCTCAGTTTTAATGCCATCAAAGAAAGCCAATTGCGCGTTAATTTCAACTTGAGAAACCGAGATATTTTGTAAATCTTGAGAGGCCCAATGAACTACTCGGTGAATTTTTTCAAGATCAATAGACTCCTTAGTGCCATCTCTCTTAACTACCTTAATATCTTGATCAGCAGCTTTAACTTTAACTGCTTGAATATCTTGATTCAAACCTCTCTCCTGTTTGGGGTACTACATTTAGTGTTTACGAAAATAAATATACACTAAATATAGAATATATTTATATTAGATTAAACAATAATTAAGTAAAAAGAAAAAAAATAAAGATAAGATATTGAAAGAAAAAGAAAAATTAAAAAAAAATAAATGATAAATTATGATTTAAATCTAGAAATAAAAATACCTGAAATAAT
>ERZ1048872.371-NODE-371-length-50771-cov-7.225964_pt1 | contig 50771 bp, 51 predicted proteins | sample MGYA00383100_ERZ1048872 | MGnify/ENA primary metagenome ERZ1048872 (study PRJEB29581, sample SAMEA5548370) | metagenome | biome: marine; feature: coastal; material: water | depth 50 m | study: Short-term variability in the microbial, nano- and picoplankton...
CATGGCCTGACGCGCTTCAAGAATTAAATTGCTGCTGTCATTGCTGGCTGATCCATCAACCCCCAAACCAACAGGCACCCCGCGATCACGCATCTGCCGGATCGGCGCAATCCCTGAACCCAAACGGCAATTTGAGCAGGGACAATGGGCCACGCCCGTTTTAGTTTCTGCAAAAAGCGCCTGCTCTGAGGCGTCAAGTTTGACACAATGCGCATGCCAGACATCCGGACCCACCCAGCCCAGATCCTGAGCATATTGCCCGGGGCGGCAGCCAAATTTCTCCAGTGAATAGTCAATGTCTTCTTGGTTTTCGGCCAGATGTGTATGCAGATGAACCGACTTATCGCGCGCCAATAGCGCCGCCTCACGCATCAAATCGCGGCTGACGGAAAAGGGCGAACACGGGGCAATGCCTACCCGAATAAGGGCCGAAGGATCGCGGTCATGAAAGCGGTCGATCACGCGTATGCAGTCTTTTAGGATATCGTTTTCTTTCTCAACCAGATCATCGGGCGGCAAACCGCCATCGCTTTCGCCGATGCTCATTGACCCACGGGTGGCAAAAAGTCGGATACCAACCTCATGCGCTGCCTCAATGGTATCATCGAGCCGCGCGCCATTGGGATAAAGGTATAGATGATCTGAACTGAGCGTGCAGCCAGAAAGGGCCAATTCAGCCAATCCAACCATGGCCGAGACGCGCATCTCATCTGGGCCAAACCGCGCCCAGATCGGATAGAGCGTTTGCAACCACCCAAACAGCAGAGCATCCTGTGCCTTGGGCACAGCGCGGGTCAGGGTTTGATACAGATGGTGGTGTGTGTTGACCAAGCCCGGCGTGACCACACAGCCACGCGCGTCCACAATCTCGCCCCTGCCCTGAATTGCAAGGTTCTGGCCCAACTCGATTATTTCGCCGCCCCTTATGCGGATGTCAGCGCCGCGCAACTCTTGGCGCTGGTCATCCATCGTCAGGATGTGATCGGCATTTTGCACAATGAGGTCTTGCATTTTATTTGACCGCAACCGCATAGGGGCCAAGTAAAGGCAGCACTTCGCTTAGCAGCTCTTGACTGGAGCACGCCACCACTTGACCGCCAAGATGCGCAGAACCGCCGGTCCAATCAGTGACCAATCCACCCGCCGCCTCAACCACCGCGATCGGGGCCTGAATATCATAGGCGTTCAGACCCGCTTCGATCACCAAGTCAATCTGCCCAGCAGCTAGCAGGGCATAGGCGTAGCAATCAACGCCATAACGTACCAACTTGGCGCGATCAGCCACGGCACGAAACCCTTGGTAGTCGACCTTGGTACCAATCTCTGGATATGTAGAAAAAAGTGTTGCTTGATCCAACCTATGCGCTGGCCGCGCCGCCAGATTACGTTGGCCCAGAGGGCCATCATAGTAGGCGTGGCCAAACCCGCCAACGAACCGTTCGCCGATATAAGGTTGATCTATAATGCCCAAAAGAGGGCCAGACTGATCAGACAAAGCGATCAATACACCCCATGTCGGTGTGCCGCTGATAAACCCGCGCGTGCCGTCAATAGGATCAAGAACCCAGCTTAAGCCCGACACTCCAGACGAACGGCCAAACTCTTCTCCCCAAATTCCATCTTGAGGGCGCTTGAGCGCAAGAACATCCCGCATCGCCTGTTCAGCAGCCTTGTCGGCGGCAGTAACAGGATCAAAGTCTGCGGCATCCTTATTTTCCAAGGCCAGATCAGAGCCCCTGAAATAAGGTAAAATGGCCTCTTTTGCCGCCGCAGCCATTTCATGAGCCACGGTAAGCAACTGATTTTTTTCATCCGCAGAAATTTGATTGCGCATGGTGCCTGACAAGCTCATGGACGTTTTTGTCCTTTTAAAGGTGACTGACCCATAGGCAGGCTGGTTTAAGCCACGTCACTCAGCACCCGCGCAAGGTCAAACAAACGACGGCGTTGATTTTCTGGAATTGAGTAATAGGACCGAACCAAATCCAAGGCCTCTTTATCCCCCATCAGATCGGCAGGTACAGATTCAGAAGACCCGGCAGCAGCCACTTCATGTTCAATGCCTTCAAAGAAAAAGTTCACTGACACATCCATAGCTTCCGAGATATCCCAAAGCCGTGACGCACTAACCCGGTTTGCACCTGTTTCATATTTTTGAATTTGTTGAAATTTAATGCCAACTTGCTCAGCCAGTTGCTGCTGGGTCATACCAACCAACCAACGGCGTTGGCGTATACGTTTACCCACATGAAGATCGACTGGGTGCGCCATATAATGTTCCTTTTTGCTCCCCTCTTTTATTAAAGAGGTGTGTCACCGAGCGATCAGAGCTCGATTTTGAAAATTACCGCGTCGCGCATCCCGTCAACGCATCACAATCATACCACAACCATTTAATCATGCAAGAGTTTAAAGAAACCTAAGAGAATCACAAAAAAAAATGTTCTCTTTTTACGAGTGTGCACATTAAGTTGCAAAATGGTTGGCAATTTGGTTTCAATCCTGCATGTTGTCCGATCAGTACAGCGGCAAATAGCGAGCACGAAATGCAGGCACTTCAAGTAACACAATTGGGACAGAACCCGCTTGTGAATACCCTAGAAATCCCAAAGCCAGCCACCGGCCAAGTGCGGCTTAAAATTCTGGCGTGCGGTTTGAACTTTGCTGACCTTTTGATGATCAAAGGAACATATCAGGATACCCCGCAGGTGCCCTTTACCTTAGGCTTGGAATTGGTGGGAATTGTCGACGCATTGGGCCCCGAAACATCGGGACCGGCAATTGGAACACGGGTTGCGATCTATAGCGGTCAGGGCGGATTGGCACAATATGGCTGCTTTGATGCCGCCCGTTGCCTGCCATTGCCAGATAGCGTGCCGACCACCGAAGCAGCTGGATTTCAAATTGCTTATGGAACAAGCCATGTTGCCTTGGACTACAAGGCCCGCTTGCAACCAAGCGAGACCTTGCTCGTGCTAGGGGCGGCCGGCGGCGTGGGACTTACAGCGGTTGAACTGGGTAAGTTGATGGGCGCCAAAGTTATTGCAGCTGCGCGGGGTCAAAAACGGATGGACATCGCCGCGGCTGCAGGAGCAGATCACCTGATCGATCCGGAAACCACAGATTTGCGCAAAGCGGTCAAAGCACTTGGCGGTGCGGATGTTGTGTATGATCCGGTTGGCGGTGATCAGTTCGCCGCGGCTTTTCGCGCCTGCAATCCCGATGGTCGCATGATTGTTATCGGCTTTGCCAGCGGCACAGTGCCGCCCATCGCAGCCAATCACATGATGGTAAAAAACATCACCGTCCAGGGGGTTAATTGGGGCGGGTATATGCGGTTTAAACCTCAAGTCCTGACCGAAAGCCTAAAAACTCTGATCGAGTGGTATCAGGCGGGACGCCTTAGGCCGCACATCAGCCATATATTACCTTTTGAGCGCTCTCTTGAGGGTTTGGACCTGCTGCACACACGAAAATCTACCGGAAAAGTGGTCATTACACTTTAAAACTGTTCATGCTGTGCGAAAAAATTACAAAACAGCTATTTTCTGATCTTGAAACCCGCTATAGGTTTGCCAATATCTATTACAACGGACCCTGCATCGCGCAGGTCTTTACTATATTGTGACGAACCGGAGGTTAAAATGGCAGAATATAAAACCATGCAATCCGCAGTCGGCGCCCGCGCTGCTGAGATTGACGAGGGCCTGCGCGCCCATATGAATAAAGTTTACAGCACCATGTCCATAGGCATGCTGATCACGGCTTTGGCCGCTTGGGCGATAGCTGGGCTTGCCACAACAACTGATCCAGCAAACGCTGTGGGCCAGATGTCAAATGGCACCATGCTGACATCATTTGGCGCAGCCATCTATACCTCTGCCCTGCGGTGGGTGATAATGCTGGCACCGCTGGCAATGATCTTTGGCTTTGGCGCTGTGATGCAGCGGGCCTCTGCCGGCGCGGCGCAGCTGTTTTTCTTTTTGTTCGCCACGCTAATCGGCGTTTCGCTCAGCTCGATCTTTATCTTCTACACAAGCTATTCGATTGTTCAGACCTTCTTGGTCACAGCGATCGCTTTTGCGGGTCTGTCGCTTTGGGGTTACACCACAAAACGCGATATCTCCGGTTGGGGATCGTTCTTGATGATGGGCGTGATCGGCATTTTGGTGGCAATGATCATCAATATCTTCCTTGGCTCACCAGCGATCATGTTCGCGATTTCAATTCTGGGCGTGCTGATTTTTGCAGGCCTGACCGCTTACGATACGCAAAACATCAAGAACACCTATCTTGCACACGCGCATCACGGTGATCAGGAATGGCTGGATAAATCGGCCATCCATGGCGCGCTGAACCTCTATCTGAACTTCCTAAACATGTTCCAGTTCCTGCTGATGTTTATGGGCAGCCAAGAGTAGAGCTCTTATTCATAAGTTCCAAAGGCCGGGTCAATAACCCGGCCTTTTTTTTGAATGCGCTATTTATCTTTTGTAAGTATTTAACAGCACTTCCTTAGGAATAAACCGTCTCGCTTTTCTACGCTAAACTATGCCAAACGGTTTTTCAAAGCACAGCGGAACGGAAATGCATCTTGTGGCTGTTGGGTCATTGCTTTGCGTTAAAATAAGCCCTTGAAATGACAAAAGCCGCCCAGAACTCTGTGCGGCTTTTTAAATAAATTATGTCGAAAAGGTTATTTGATTTTACCCTCTTTATATTCGACATGCTTGCGCACAACCGGATCATATTTCCGGACAACCATTTTTTCGGTCATGGTGCGCGCGTTTTTCTTGGTCACATAAAAGTGGCCAGTGTCCGCGGTCGAGTTCAGGCGGATTTTAATTGTGGTCGGCTTCGCCATTTTTCGTCTCCTGCGTCGGCCAAAGGTCAGGCCGGTGAAATTCTATCCTGAAGCCTGCCTTTTAGCGATGCTGACGCTACTGTCAACCATGATAGGACAGATTTCCAAGCTCTCAGGTAGAAACCCTCAAAAAAAATGCGCGGAGGGCCTATAAGCCGGATTCTGTCCCAGGGGTTACCCCCCTTGGATGACCATTCCTCTGAACGCAGGATTGCCCCTGCGCCTCTAGCTGCCAACCCGAACCCTTGGGCCAAAGCGGCCCTGCGGTGATATCGGCGTACCGATCAACCCGCACAAGGTTCCTATTCGGCATTGCTCCCGGTGGGGCTTGCCATGCGGGCGCTGTTACCAGCCCCCCGGTGGGCCCTTACCCCACCCTTTCACCCTTACCCGTGCACGCACGGGCGGTTTGCTTTCTGTGGCGCTCTCCGTCGGGTTGCCCCGCCCGGGCGTTACCCGGCACCGTCGCTTTGTGGAGTCCGGACTTTCCTCGAACCCTAAGGCCCGCGGCCATCCAGCCCTCCGCGCGCCTTAGGGGTTAATTTGCTTGGACATGGTCGTCAACGCTTAAACGTTATTTTGGACAGATAGCTTTGACAGCAAGCGCAGTTCGATTAACCTTCTGTCAGCGCCAAACGGAAGGGCAAAGGATCCCATGTGCAGGCAAAGCCGTCGCCATCCGGATCAAGCCCAAGCCAGTCCCGTTTTGGGCCGCCACGCTTCAAAAACACCTCTTGGGCTTCGGTTGAAGAGGTATATTGCCCGCATCTGTAAAGGTGACTATTTTCGCTGACCAAGCCCGAGCGTGGGTACAAAGGCGCGCCAACCGGATTAGATGTCAGCAGCGCATATTCTACAACATTTGGAATATCGGTACCCGGTCGCACCGGCAATTCGGTAGGTTCAATGAGAACATATTGCATCCGGTTAATCGCCAAGCGCTCGGCATCACTTTCAATGGTCTGCCGGTTTGAGACTGCCTCAAAGTCATTTTCATCCGAAAGCTCGATGCTTTTAGAATTTGGCAAGCTGGTCTCTTCGACCTCGGCCGGTTTTCTATCCACCAGGGCTACAGTATCTTCCAAAACATTGATTGTATCGGCAACTACGGCAATCCCAGCAGCCGTTGTATCGGCCAATTTGGGCGGTAAAACCTCAAGTCCGCTTTCCGGTATCGTTGGCTCACACCCGGCAAGGCCCAAAGCAACGCAGAATAAAACAATCTTTCGCATGCAAATCTTTCCTTTGCTCACGTTATAGAGATGACCACCAATTATTTGGTTTTGCCGAAAAGCCCGCAGCGTTTTCCAATGCATAAGCAGTGTTTAACAAATCACCTTCTTGCCAGGGCTTGCCGATAAGCTGCAAACCCAAAGGCAAGCCTTGTCCGTCAAGCCCTGCCGGCACGGATATCCCGGGCAGACCAGCCAAATTGACGGTGACCGTAAATACATCGTTAAGGTACATCTGAACCGGATCAACCTCGGCCATATCCCCAAGCCCAAATGCGGCAGAGGGCGTAGTCGGTGTTAAGATTGCATCAACGCCGGATGCAAACACATCCTCAAAGTCTTTCTTGATAAGGGCGCGCACACGCCGCGCCCTATTGTAATAGGCATCATAAAAGCCGGCCGATAGAACATAGGTCCCGATCATAATGCGCCGCTGGACCTCGGCGCCAAACCCTTCGGCGCGCGACTTTTCATACATTTCAGTGATGCCGTCACCGGCATCCAGTTGCGCGCGGCGACCAAAGCGAACCCCATCATAACGCGCCAAATTCGAAGAGGCTTCAGCCGGAGCAATCACATAATAGGCTGGCAGGGCATATTTGGTATGGGGCAGAGTGACATCTATCATCTCAGCGCCAGCCTCGCGCAGCATTGCAGCCCCATCTGTCCAAAGTTTCTCAATCTCATCCGGCATCCCATCCAAGCGATACTCTTTGGGGATACCGATCTTTTTACCGCGGATATCTCCGGTTAGAAGCGCTTCAAAATTTGGCACCTCTAACTCGGCGCTGGTACTGTCTTTGGGATCATGGCTGCACATCGCCTCAAGCATAATGGCGGCATCACGCACCGATTTTGTCATCGGTCCGGCCTGATCAAGCGAACTGGCAAACGCGACAATTCCCCACCGCGAGCAGCGCCCATAGGTGGGCTTGATACCCACAATACCAGCAAAGGCTGCAGGCTGGCGGATTGAGCCGCCTGTATCCGTTCCGGTGGCAGCCAAACACAGATCTGCCGCCACTGCGGCAGCAGAGCCCCCAGATGATCCCCCCGGGGTAAGCTGTTTGTCATCTAGTTTCCATGGGTTGACCGCATTGCCATAAATGGAGGTTTCATTGGAAGAGCCCATGGCAAACTCATCCATATTCAACTTGCCGATCATCACCGCACCGGCGTCAAATAGATTTTGGCTCACCGTGCTTTCATATTCGGGGCGAAACCCGTCTAAAATACAGCTTGCCGCCTGACTGGGGACCCCTTTGGTACAAAACAAGTCTTTAATCCCGATCGGCAGACCGCACATGGCCGGCGCATCACCCTGTGCCAAACGACTGTCGGCAGCTGCCGCCTGATCAAGCGCCAGTTCTGGCGTATGGTGAACAACCGCATTCAACGCACCGCCGCCCTCGGCGGCCCGCAAACAAGCTTCAGTAAGTTCTACAGATGTAATATCTTTGCTTTGCAAAAGATCGCGGCCCTTAGCAAGGGTCAAGCTGTTAAGGTTTTCCATTATTCGACCACCTTTGGAACAGCAAAAAATCCCTCACGCGAATCGGGCGCATTAGACAGCACATCCGCTTGCTGATCGCCATCGGTGATCACATCCTCACGGCGCTTTAGGCGCTGCGGGGTCACAGATGTCATCGGCTCGACATCACTGACATCAACCTCATTAAGCTCATTGATAAACCCGAGGATCATATTAAACTCGTCAGCAAGAGCAGGCAGCGCATCCGCCTCTACTCTGATCCGCGCCAGTTTTGCAACTTTGGCCGCTGTAGCCGTATCAATCGACATCCGAAACTCCCAAAAAACCTGTTTAAATCCTTTACCCTTGCTGCCCGCCGCCTGCAAGCATATGGCGCCGATTATCCTCAATCATCCACCCCAACACTGCTGCATTGATCAAATATCATAAAATGCGCGCCCTGCGGCCAAGGCCAAAAAGCCATCATCAAAACCCCACCCTTGCTGGTAAAATTAAACGGCTCTGCCAATAGCCCTTTGTGAAATCGCTCACAATAGCCGCCAACAAAGGCAAACTGGCGATCCGCTTAATCCTTTTTTTTGTCTAAATACTCCTGTCAGAGGCACATTAAATGCTCTGGTTGTTCACAGCATCTCAGGCTAAAGTTACTTGCAAATCGGCCGCAGCCCCCGCAGGCTTTGATTAAGATTTCTGCGCCAACAGGAGAGCACTATGAAAATAATTTGGCTTGGACATGCCTCTTTTCGCATCGAAATTGCGGATCAGGTTTTATTGATTGATCCATGGCTCACCGGCAACCCGATGTTGCCTACTGACCGGCATCAAGAGGCAACACAAGGGGCGACACATATTCTTTTAACCCATGGGCATTTTGATCATATTTCTGACACTCTGCCACTGGCCAAAGCAAACGACATTCCCGTTGTCGGACAATATGATCTCATAGGTTATTGGATGGAAACAGAAGAGATAGAGGGGATTGGGTTTAACAAGGGGGGTTCCGTGTTGTTGGGGGATGTGGCGGTCACTATGGTGCATGCGGTGCATAGTTCCACTATGGGAACGCCCGACGGCCCCAAATGTATCGGCAGCGAATGCGGCTTCATGATTGCCGGCGAAGGACATACAATCTATGTTTCTGGCGACACAGATGTGATGGCAGATATGGCTCTTTTCAATGATCTTCATGCGCCTGATATTGGCATCCTTGCAGCGGGGGGGCATTTTACAATGGATATGAAGCGGGCGGGGTATGCTGCGGCCAAATTTTTTGACTTTAAAACCATCATTCCCTGCCACTACCGGACCTTTCCCATTCTTGAACAATCTGCGGATGAGCTGGCACGCGCAGTACCCTCAGCGCAGGTTATTGAGCCCGAAATTCTACAACCAATCATGCTATAAATCGGCAATTTTATGGCCGGACGACACTCAAATCAAAAAGGAAAAGACATGACAAAAATCACACGTATCGCAACAGGTCAGCGCATGAGCCAAGCCGTGATCCATGGCCAAACCATCTATTTGGCTGGTCAGGTCGGCACGCCGGGCACATCGGTAACAGCCCAAACCCAAGAGATTCTAGAAAAAATCGAAAGCCTGCTGGAACAGGCCGGGTCCGATAAAACTCAAATCCTCAGCGCCACGATATGGATGGCATCCATGGACAGCTTTGCTGAGATGAACGCTGTATGGGATGCTTGGGTTCCCGAAGGCCATGCACCTGCACGGGCCACAGGCGAATCTGCGCTTGCCACGCCGGAACATCTGGTTGAAATTCTTATTATTGCCGCCAAAGCCTAAAGTTGCGGCAGTGCCGCAGCTTACTCACACCAGGTAACCACCTCATCGAGCCCCGCACGGTGGGTGCGAAATTTGTTGGCTGAATGATCAAGGTCTGCATAGCCAAATGAAATGGCGCATAAAATATCCCGATCTTCGGGCAAGTCGAGCTGCGCGCGCACCACGGGCGCCAAGCCTGCGATGGCCGCCTGAGGTATCGTGGCAATGCCCAGAGCCTGCGCGGCAAGTGTAAACGCCGTAACATAGGCGCCGCAATCAACAGCGCCATAAGCCCCAAGCTCTTTTGGGGTTGTGATGATGGCGACATGGGGGGCACCGAAAAAACTGTAGTTCTGCATCATTTGCTGCATCGACGCCGCCCGATCCCCTTTGGTGACCCCAACTGCTTCATAGAGCTGCCAGCCGCAGACCGAGCGGCGGTGTTTATATTCACCGCTATAGCGCTGGGGAAAATCAATATCCGGCGACTGCATGCCTTTTTGAGCCGCTTCTAAAAGCGTTGTTCCCAATGCAGCCAGGGTTTTTCCCTGACACACCGTCACTTTCCAAGGCTGTGAATTGCACCAAGACGGCACCCGCTGTGCTGTCAGAAGTATTTTCTCGACCACCTCTTTGGGAACAAGCTGCGGCTCGAATGCACGGCACGAATGGCGTGATTTCAGCAATCCGTCTAAAACGTCATGGTCAGAGTGATCTTGGGGCATCTGCTTATCTCTTTCTGAGCTCTTCTAATATATCTTGCCGATCCGCGTCTTTTGGACGGATCTGTGCTGGGGCTGGGGCCCATGTTGAAAACCGCGGTGCAGGGGCTGGTTGCAAGTGTCCTTGGATGTGCTGCCAAATACCGCGCGACACCATATGCGGGTCGTTGATGGACCCATCGGGCGACAGGATCGGCGCGACACAGGCATCCGTACCCGCAAACACTTGTGCCCAGTGATCTTGGGTCTGCCCGACAAAAATACCCGCAAGCCGCGCGCCTAATTCAGGCCAAAGGGATTTCTCAAACTGATTGAGAAAATCTACATCCTGATCCAACTCAAGCAGCTTCAAAAAAGCAGCATAGAATTTCGGCTCGAGGCATTGCACGGATAAAAATCCACCACCCTTGCAGGCATAACAGCGGCTCCAATGCGGTCCGTCCAACGTGCTTTGGCCGCGCTTGGTTTTCAATCCGCCTGAACTGCGCAAAGACAACAGCAATGCCATCATATGGGCTGTTCCGTCCACGATCGCCGCATCCACCACAGCGCCCTGATGCGTTTGCCGCGCATTGATCAAGGCGCTGAGCATGCCGACAACCAAATACAGCGCCCCGCCGCCAATATCGCCAACAAGCGTCGGCGGCGTAAACGGGGGCTCACCGGGGTTTGAAGCGTACCATAAAGCGCCGGTCAGCGAAATATAGTTGAGGTCGTGGCCGGCTTGCTGCGCGCGCGGTCCCGATTGCCCCCAACCGGTCATGCGCCCGTATACCAAGCGGGGATTGAGGGCGCTTATACCATCCGGTCCAAGACCAAGACGCTCCATCACACCAGGGCGAAAACCTTCGATTAATCCGTCAGCCGTCGACAATAGCTTTTGCGCAATTGCAATGTCTTCCGCAGACTTTAGGTCTAAGGCAATTGATCGCTTGCCGCGATCAAGAATATTTTCTGGCGGTTTGCCGGGGGTATCTCCACCCGTTTTACGGTGAATGACGATCACCTCAGCGCCCAGATCAGCCAGCATCATTGCCGCAAAAGGCGCCGGCCCCAACGCCTCAAATTCAATAATGCGAAGTCCTGAAAGCATGTCTCACCTCGTGCAGTGTCTTCTGTTAAATTTCGGATAATCCACCGCAAGGGGCAAGCGAAAACCGCATCAGATAAACACTTCCCGCAGACAAACCTTCAAACTGAGGTCACCAGCCTCCCCGCAAATAACCGATAAAAGGGTTAGCCCCTGCAGTTAATGACCCAGAATATTCGGCACGATAGTGACCAAGGATGGCGCCATCCAAAGCAGGCCCAAACCGACCATCTGTATGAACACAAAAGGAATCACGCCACGATAGATATGGCCGGTTGTCACGGATTTTGGTGCCACGCCGCGCAAATAGAACAAGGCAAATCCGAACGGCGGGGTCAGGAACGAGGTTTGCAAGTTCACTGCGATCATAATTGTCACCCAGAGGGGATCGAAGGTCCCCCCATAAATGACCGGTCCCACAATTGGTATCACTATATATATGATCTCGAGGAAATCGAGCACAAAGCCAAGGACAAACAAAACCAGCATGACAATCAGGAACACTGTGAATTCGTTATCAAACGACCTGAGAAATTGCTGGATATAATGTTCCCCTCCAAAGGAAATCACCACCAGATTCAAAACCTGAGATCCGATCAAAATCGCAAAAACCATTGAGGTGACTTTTGTGGTTTCGCGCACCACCGGGCTCATGACCCCGGAGCTGAAAAGCACCCAGCACGAAAACAAAAGTCCAAAGATTGCATACAGATACGCCGCATAGGCAAAAAAGAACGCAATCCATGTTTCCGCCGACACCTCTTGGGTGTTGATCCGCAAATCAAAATTAATCCCAAACAGGATCATAATAATCAACGCAAAGGTTGATTGGATCACAATTTTCCCGCTTCTGCCCTGATCATTAAGCTTGCGATAGGCTGCAAGCATGATCGCCCCTGCCGCCCCAAGCGCTGCAGCAGGCGTTGGATTGGTGATCCCGCCTAGAATTGAACCAAGCACAGCCACGATCAAAACCAAAGGTGGGAACACCACCCGGATGAGTTCGATTTGCGCCAACCGGCCGACAGCCGATCTTATCCCTAAAATCACCAAAACCACAGGCAGTGCCAAAGCAGCCCAAGCCACGCTTGAAGACGTGAGCGGTGAAATGAGCACGATATCAGCCATCAGCATCAGCACAACGCCAAGCCCGCCCAAAAGCAATGGCCGCGTGCTTTCGCGCGGCGAGGCCCCACGGGCCGCGGCTAAAGTTATCGCCGCCAGCAGTGCGATGATCAGAACTCCTGATCCGATAGGAGGGGCTGATTTAACTTTTTCATCCAGAAGAACCTGAATTTCTTCATCGCTTAACTTAACGCTTTGCTGAACGCCACCAGCTGCGTCAATGTCAACCTGCTGCTGGATCGCGGCATCCCATGCCTCTTGCCCGTGCAGCTCAATCATTGATGCCTGACACTCTGGGCTGACATTGGTACGCAGCGTTGCCTCTTCCCCGATATCAGAGAAGGTGTCCACAATCACCGACTGACTGCCGGCGACACCGGCAAAGTTAAACGCAACCGAACCGGCAATCAGCGCTGCCGGTATAAATAAAAACCATGTCAGTGCATGGCGCGCAGTTGTGCCGGTTTCATTGGCTGCACCCATGCTGACTGCAGGCGCTTTTTTGGGGTTCAAAAGAGCGTAGACAAAGGCATAGGCAGCATACAGAAACGCCAGCATTATTCCCGGCAAAAGTGCCGCCTGAAACAATGATCCAACGGACACTACGGCAGGCTTGCCCAGATAGGTCAGCGCATCGGTGCAGCCTGCAGCTTGAGCGCGCGCTTCCTGTGCGGCTGAATAGAGATCGCCAGTCAAAGTTCCCAGCAGAACGATTACGATAGATGGGGGTATAATTTGCCCCAAAGTACCAGACGCGGCGATCACGCCGGTGGACAGCTCTGGAGAATATCCGTTGCGCAACATTGTTGGCAGTGACAAGAGCCCCATGGTGACCACAGTTGCCCCGACAATGCCTGTCGAGGCTGCAAGGAATGCGCCTACCACCACAACAGATACCGCAAGGCCGCCCGGAAGCGGACCAAACACCCGCGCCATCGTGGTCAAAAGATCGTTTGCAATTTTAGATCGCTCAAGCGTGATCCCCATAAGTACAAACATCAAAACAGCCAGCAATGTTTCAATCGACTGCCCCGCTAAAACCCGTTCGTTCATACGGTTGGCAATGAACGATATCTTGCGGTTAAGCGCTGTTTGCCATCCCCCTTCAAACACCGGCTCGGCTATTCGCGGCAAATCTGGATATCTGAATACCGATACAGTCTCTGGGTTAATGCCCGTTGCAAGCAAATCGATATACATCTGTGAAGACGTGTCGATCGCCTGATGTAGTAACAATCCCGCACTATCAAGAACGGCAATAATTCCAAAGGAAATCACCCCGGCTCCGCCTATTGCAAAAGCCACTGGAAACCCCGACAGAATACCGCCGAAAAGGCAGAAAAAAACGATGATTAGGCCAATTTCGACGCCATCAAGTCCAAATAACATGTTCGTCACCGCCCCTTTGCTTAATGCGTGCCTTCGACGACGTCTTCGCCATCATCAAGGATATCTTTATCTAGGTATTTGTTTTCGCTTGCAGCGCCTTCTTTCCATTCCAGATAGGAGCGCATGAAAAAGGCCCAAGCGTGGATAAACACCATACCGGCAAAAGCCACCATGAGAATTTTGAAGAGGAAATAGCCAGTGAACCCGTTTGGTGAAAACCCTATTGTTTCAACATTCCAGCGCAGAGCACGAGACTTCATCAACAGCCGCTCAAGCTGGTCGCTGGCCGAAGGCTTGGGAACGATCAGGTGCCGCCACATGAAGAACCAGCCATACATCCAGATCAGAACGGCCATTGGCATCATGAACAGCATCGAGCCGATCATATCGATGATTTTTTTCGTGCGAAATTTCACTCCGGCGTAGATAAGATCAACCCGAACATGCCCACCTTGAACAAAGGTGTACATCGCGCAAAGCGTGACAACGATTGCATTATAAAGCTTTAATTCTTCAGCGTACCAGCTGATATCAAATTGCAACGGAACTCCGATGCTCAAAATGATGTCTGGCCGGGTAAAAATCCGTTGCATGATTACAATCAACACCTGTTGAAGCACCATGATCAAACCGGCCCAAGCAAAAATGCGGCCTACCGTATTGGCGAAGCCCTCCAACACCCTGACGCATCCCCATAGAAAGTTGCGTTTGAACGTTCCGATAACGAAAATCACTATAAAAAATGCAAAAACAGCAAAGAAAAACTCAACAGATGCGCCGTAATATACAAAGCGCATGATGGCCTTTTTTTCACTCCAGTCCAGCCAAAGACCGGGGTGGGTAACCGCATAGCCAAAATTGTAAAACGCCATAACGAGGTTCTGAACAACCCAGAACACCCCACTGCCAAGCGCGGATAAAAATTCCGACAGCCCTAAAGTTGCTTCTTCCTGCATGTCTCCCCGTTCCTGTTGGTTTTTTGCCCAACTAAGAAATGGCAGGGCCTCTCATGAGAAAGGCCCTGCCAATTTTATCGATTAAAGCAGATTAGCCACCCAGCACACGCATACGCTGGCTTACATAATAGCCATCGGATTTGTTAATCCACGAGGCTGATGTTGCAAGTGAGGACTCAAAGCTTTCACGGATGGTTGCGAACAGGTCATCATCCATATTCTCATCCATCACCTCAGCCGACGCTTTTCCGAAGGCATCCCAAACATCGTCTGAGAATTGCAGCGTTTTGACGCCTTGTGATTGCAGACGTGCCAAAGCAGCACCATTGTTGGAAAGAGTTTCCGACAGCTGATAATGTGTAACCGCCATTGACGCGTTCCGCAAAATAGCCTGATGCTGAGCTGTCAGATCATTCCAGACATCCAAGTTAACCGAAGCAGCCAAACCTGATCCTGGCTCATGGAAACCGGCTGTGTAGTAGATTTTTGCAACTTCTTGGAAACCGGCACGTTCGTCCGCTTGTGGGCCAACCCACTCCAAACCGTCCAGCGCACCAGAAGACAGCGCTTGATAAAGTTCACCGCCAGGGATGTTTTGAACCGACGCGCCCAGTTTCCCAAGCACTTTGCCACCCAGACCTGGCATCCGGAACTTCAGTCCGTTGAAGTCATCAGCTGATTTAATTTCCTTACGGAACCAGCCACCGGACTGAGAACCTGAGTTACCGGCAAGAAGACCTTTAAGGTTAAAAATCTGGCCCAGTTCGTCATGCAGCTGCTCACCGCCACCATGGTAGTACCAGTTGGTCAGCTCTTGCGCGGTCCCGCCAAACGGCACGGCCGTGAAATATGCATAACCAGGGTGCTGGCCGATAAAATAGTAATCCGCCGAATGGTACATATCTGCCTGACCCGATGATACGGCGTCAAACACTTCAAGCGCGCCCACAAGCTCACCTGGTGCTTTTTTGTCGATCGTCAACTGACCATCTGACATTGCGCCGACCATTTCAACCATATAGCTGGCTGCGTCATCCAAAACCGCAAAACCGCGCGGCCAAGATTGAACCATTGTCAGGGTCCGCTTGCCAGTTGCATAGGCCGGAGCTGCCAAAGTAGAAGCTGCAGCCGCACCACCGCCAAGGGCAGACGTTCTTAGAAAAGATCTACGATCCATGTATTATTCCTCCCAAAGTTTCAGCGCGAAGTTTTTATCGCACTGTTGATTACAGAGCCATGATGTTATTCGCATATGAACGAAAGGCAATACCGACTACTACGTAGAAATTCATATTATTAGGTTTAATCTACGTATAAACCCTTATTCTATGATCAATAATTATAAGTGATGCGTCTTTAACCCGGCACTTTTCAAGCCTGTGTTTTCCATATAACCTAGACAATATGGTTTTTTTCAGCCAAAAAATCCGGCCCAGCTACGGCCAGAAACTTTCAATTCTGGCGACTATACCGTTGGTTTTGGCCGTCGCTGCAATTGCCGCTTTGGTGACACTGCAATCAACACAGTTGGCAGAAAAGGAAATCAAATCCCTCGAAGAAACCCTTATCAATGCGAAAAAGGCAGAACTGCGGAACTATGTAAAACAAGCCACTTTAGGATTTTATTACATCTATGGCCGCGCTGATCCGGATGATGAAGAGGCAAAAAAACAAGTGATGCAAATCCTTTCCGCGATGATCTATGGCACGGATGGGTTTTTTTTCGTCTATGATTATGACGGAACAAATCTTGTAAGCCCGCGCCAAACTGAGATGATCAACAAAAACTGGAGCGGTCTAGCCGATAGCCGGGGCACGCCTGTAGTTGATGAATTGATTCGCATTGCCCGCTCGGGCGCAGGCTATCACACCTATCTTTGGCCCAAACCGTCAACCGGCGAAGAAGCTCAAATGATATCTTATGTTAACGGATTTCAAAACTGGCGATGGGCTTTGGGAACCGGCGTATTTGTTGATGATGTAATGGCCACTGTTGCCGCCGCACGCTTAGAGGTTGAAACCCGTGTTAAGCTTACGTTTTTTTATATTGGCGGCATTACATTAGCCGCGTTGCTTTTGGTTTTTTTGACGGGAATGGTGATCAATATTCGCGAACGACGGCTTGCGGATGCCAAGTTAAAACAGCTCACGCAGCGCATTTTGGACACCCAAGAAGAAGAGCGTAGCCGCGTTGCCCGAGAACTGCATGACTCGATTAGTCAGATTCTGGTAGGTGTTAGATTTTCGCTTGAATTGGCTGGCCGGCGACTAAATAACGGCGATAAAAAAGGTATGGAAAATCTGACAAAGGGCATTGATACAATCAACGGCGCGATCCAAGAAGTGCGGCGGATCAGCCGCGACCTGCGTCCCGGAATGCTTGATGATCTGGGGCTTGGCCCAGCGCTGAAAGCCTTGCTTGATGAATTTAGCCGGCGCACGGGCATTCAAACAGATATCAAAACTGTTGTATTTCGCAACCGCTTGGACCAAGACAGTAAAATTGCGCTCTACCGGATTGCACAGGAAGCCCTGACAAATATCGAACGTCATTCTGAGGCTACACGCGTATCTTTAAGTCTTTCCGGACATAAAAAGGGCGCTACCCTGCAAATCATTGACAATGGCAAGGGCTTTTCACAAAACCCAAACCAAAAAGACAGTACATCTTTTGAAGGCTTGGGCCTGCGTAATATGATGGAAAGGATTGAACAACTTGATGGCACAATCCAAATTTCCAGCTCAGGCGCAGGCACCACGATAGAAGCAATAGTGCCCTTGTCACATCTGCTACCACCGGAAAACAAAACCACAGAAGCGATCGAATATGACCTCCAAAAGTGACCTGACAAATGAAACGCATGCGCGCTCAATCCGTGTGGTTATTGTGGATGACCACCCGATGGTGCGTGACGGGCTGCGGTCAATTTTAGAAACCTACCCAGATCTTAATTTGGTCGGGTCGCTGGTCAATGGACAAGAGGCTATTGATCAGGTTGCAAATCTGCAGCCTGATGTGATGCTGCTTGATCTGAATATGCCGGGGGTCAATGGCCTTTCAGCGGCTGAAATCATACTGGAACGATATCCAGAGGTACGCATCCTTATTCTTTCCATGCATGACAGTCCTGAATATGTGTCGACCGCGCTGTCACACGGTGCCAAAGGCTATATCTTAAAAGATGTACCTACCGAAGAAGTTTACACTGCGATTATTACTGTCATGACCGGCCAGAATTACCTTTGCACCCGCGCAAGGGCGGCCTTGAGCCCGGCCAAGGATACCGACCGCGAACCGCTCACCAGCCGGGAACAGACCATCTTGCTGCAATTGGCTCAAGGCAAGTCTAACAAAAACGTCGCTGAACATTTGGAAATTTCCGTTCGCACAGTTGAAACCCACCGCAAAAACATCAAACGCAAGCTGGGCATCAGCTCGACCGCTGGTCTGACCCGCTATGCGCTGGAACATGGGGTGCTGCAAGGCACTGGCGGCGGTTTATAAAAAGCTTCGCCGCCAGTTTTTATCGGTTTCAGGAACCGAACACTTTTTTCGCCGTCCGAAAGCATTCAAGTGCTTGCGGTACGCCGCAGTAAATCCCGATAACATGGATAATCGCGCGCACTTCGTCTTGGGTCACGCCATTGTTGATAGCTCCGCGCAAATGCAATTCCCATTCATGCATTTTGCCCAGCGCGCCTATCATCGAAAGATTCATCATCGAGCGTGTCTTGGCATCTATGACATCGTCGCCCCAACCAAACCCCCAGCACCATGCGGTCATCGCCTCTTGGAATGGTCGGGTAAACTCATCCGCCGCGGCCAGATTGTTTTCTACATATTCCGCGCCCAAGGTTGATTTGCGCTGCTCAAGACCCTTTAGAAAGAGGTCCTCGTCAAATACTGCCATTTCTTGCTCCTTTGTCTGATCGCGAGTCAGGCGGGTCGCCTGCCATAAACTTCTTTAAACCATCGTTATAAGATAGCCAATTCACGCGCTCGGCAAAATGATAATGTGCTTGTGGTGAAAAAATCTTTGAATTCTCTAGGGTTGCAGCATAAAGGTGAATTTCTTTGGGCCATCTTTGCGACCGATAGAACAACGGCGAAGCGCATTTCCCGCAATGCCCGCGTTGAACATTCGGGCTGCTTGACCATACGGTCGGCTCCCCCTGCCAAGATACCTGATTTACCGGCAAACCAATCCAAGATGTCAGCGGCGCAGAACAGGCGCGACGGCAACTTTCGCAATGGCAATGCCCGGCCCAAATCACTGCAGCTTCGGTTGACCATTGGATTGCTTTGCAAGCGCAATGCCCTAAAACCATCGGCTCTCTCACTTTGTTGAATAGATAGAATATAGCTTACAATAGCAAATTCCAATTGGCGCCCTCAAAAATCATAATTGCAAAAATAATAAACAGGAACTAACGCTAGTAAATCAGTTAAAAAAGTGAGGCCAGATGACACGTTCCAGCTTTGATAACGCGCTTGCTGCCGCAAAAAACTTGCATAAATCCCATCCAGAAGTGGCGCAGTTTACCGTGTGGGATGATGCTGCCCAGTTTCAAAGTTTAGAACCGCACTGGATTCCATCGGCCAAAGCCCTGCCCTCGGATGTCGGGCTACGCGATGGCCGCGAGCTTGTAGGGTATTCTGCCTTTTGTGCGCCAGCTGCAAACGCACGCTGGAGAAGCACTTATAAAGATGCCGATATTGGAAAAGAGTTTAACCAAAAGTTTGGCTGTTACCAGCTTATTGGTGCGCAGGGTCATTTTTTTTCGGAAATCCTAAACACCTATCTGGTTTATGCCGAAAAGGGTTTGTTCTACCCTTGGCATCACCATCCTGCCGAAGAGCTTTATGTGATTATTGCAGGGGAGGCCGTTTTTGAAGCGGCCGGCCGGCCCGCGCGCCGTTTGGGTCCCGGCGATACTGCATTTCACGCATCAAACCAACCACATGCAATGACCACGAAAGACAAACCAGTGCTGGCCTATGTTTTATGGCGGGGTGATTTAAAGACACCTCCTGTTTTGACGCCTGCGGAGCAGAAGCCTTGAGCAGCAGCTTTGATTTGTCTTGGTAACTAGAATATATGAAATTATCGCTGACCAAAAAGCGCCCAAAGAAAGACCGGAAAAATGCACCCAGCTGTTAGCCCTCAGATGATAGAAAATTACCAACGTGATGGTGTCGTGCTGATCAAAGGGTTGTTTAAGGATCAGGTTGATCTTTTGCGTCAAGGCGTGGACAAAAATATGGAGCGCCCCGGCCCCTATGCGGCAGAAAACCTGAAAAAGGGCGAGCAAGGACGGTTTTTTGACGATTATTGCAACTGGAACCGAATATCAGAATTTGAAACGGCCATACGCGCGTCCGATGTGGCCGAAGTTGCAGCCGATTTGATGCAATCCACGTCGGTTCAATTGTTCCATGATCATGTCCTTGTCAAAGAGCCTGGAACCTCTAAGCCCACGCCGTGGCACTCAGATGGGCCATATTATTTTGTCTCGGGTCGGCAAACTGTCAGTTTTTGGTCACCCTTGGACCCGGTCACAGATGCCTCGCTGAGATTGGTTGCCGGATCGCATCGCTGGGACAAGCAGGTTTTGCCCACCCGCTGGCTTTCAGAGGAAAACTTTTATCCCAATCCTGAGGAGTATATGCCAGTGCCAGATCCAGACAAAGACGGATTAGAGGTGTTGGAATATGTCATGCAGCCCGGTGATGCCGTGGCGTTTCATTTCGAGGTGCTGCACGGCGCGCGCGGCAATCATACGGCGCAGCGGCGGCGGGCGTTTTCGCTGAGATTGGTGGGAGACGATGCGCGCTACATCAGCCGTCCGGGGCGCACATCACCGCCCTTTCCCGGCCATAATATGCAGGACGGCGACAGATTGCGCGAAGACTGGTTTCCCCATCTGCTAAAGTAACAGCACCGATCCCCTAAACAGCAAGACCGCGGGCGGTGCAGAAATTATTTTAGCTTGATTTCACCAGCGTAGAGCTTATCTAAAAGGCAGTTCAATAAGCGCAGACCTCTGATGATCCAATATTCTTTGAAATGTGACCAAGACCACAGTTTTGATAGCTGGTTTCAATCAGCCGCCGCCTTTGACAAATTGCTCAAGGCAAAAATGGTCACCTGCGCCATTTGCGGGGCATCATCGGTCCAAAAGGCGATTATGGCGCCGCGGGTTAATAAGTCCGGTGCACCGAGCGAGCCTGATGAAAAACCACAAAAAAACCCGTTAAGCGCGCCGCCCGATCCGGCCCAACAAGCGTTAAAAGAGCTGCGCAAGCATATTGAGACAAATGCCGATTATGTAGGGGATAATTTCGCCGCAGAAGCCCGCGCCATGCACGATGGCAGCGCCCCGGAGCGGTCAATTTACGGGGCCGCGAAACCAGATGAGGCGAAACAGCTTTTAAAAGAGGGCATTCCAGTTGCGCCCCTGCCGTTCATGCCTGGCCGCAAAACCAACTAGCCCGCCTAAGAAGACCCTAGGGTCTAGGCGATCAGGCCTTTAAGTGTGATCGCGAGAGCATTTGAGTATTTTTGCAAAGAAAAAGCCCAAAGTTTCTGATAGGCTCTCATCCTATAGAGATAATTTTTTTATGAGGATACAGAATGGCAGTATTGATTACAGGGGCCAATCGAGGATTGGGCAAAGGGTTGTTTGATTTATATCATCCTGAGGGGGAAACCTGGGGCACGGCGCGCAGCGGCGATGGGTGGATAGGTTTTGAAATGACCGATGATTATTCAATTGAGAGCCTGCCAGATAAAATCCGCGCGCCTGCTTTGGAGCTTTTGATCTGCAATGCGGGGATTTTATTGGATCGTGATCTATCCATGAAAGACCAATACAGCAAAGACATCTGGGCGCAAAGCTTTGCCGTCAACACATGGGGGTATTTTTCTTGATCCAAGCGCTTTTGCCAAAACGACGTCAGCCAAAACCCCAAAGATCGCAATTATTTCGAGTATGATGGCCAGCCATACCCGCGCGCGCGGACACACTTACGCCTTCCGTGCATCGAAAGCTGCAGTGTTGAACATTGGCCGTAATCTGGCCGCTGAGTTACGGCCTGAAGCTACTAGCGTTGGCATTTTTGAACCAGGATGGGTACGCACCAGGATGGGAACTGATCAGGCGCCACTGGATGTCAGCACCGCCTGCCGTCAACTTAAGCAAAACATCGACGCGCTTGACCTTCCGGAAAGTGGCCGTTTTATCGCGCTAGATGGCAGCGATCATCCATTTTGAAGGCTGCGCAAACGCAGATAAGAGCGCCGCGTAACCCACCCTATGAAGACCGCCAGCAACGAAATCATGCGGCCCGCAGCGCACAATTTGCTGAAAGTTTCTTGTCAAGGTGCCCCAGAGGTCCTAAACCCCCTAAAAAAGCGGGTTAAAGGAATAAAATGCCGGTTCTTGTGATGAAATTTGGGGGAACCTCTGTGGCAACGCTTGATCGGATCAAGCGTGCGGCAAAGCGTGTCGGTCTGGAAGTGGCCAAAGGCTATGATGTGATTGTTATTGTGTCGGCCATGTCGGGCAAAACCAATGAATTGGTCGGCTGGGTCAATGAAACATCTCCGCTGTTTGATGCCCGCGAATATGATGCTGTGGTTTCCTCGGGCGAAAATGTCACCGCCGGGCTTATGGCATTAACGCTGCAGGAAATGGATGTGCCCGCGCGCAGCTGGCAAGGATGGCAGGTGCCGGTTTTGACGACCTCAAGCCATTCAGCCGCCCGCATAGAGGATATTCCAACCGATAATATATCGGCTAAGTTTTCAGAAGGAATGCGGGTGGCCGTGGTGGCCGGCTTTCAAGGGGTCAGCCCTGAGGGACGGATTACCACACTGGGCCGCGGCGGATCGGACACCACGGCCGTGGCTTTTGCTGCTGCCTTTGGCGCAGAGCGCTGCGATATTTATACCGATGTTGACGGGGTCTATACCACGGACCCAAGAATTGCCGGCACAGCGCGTAAATTGGACCGGATATCGTTTGAAGAAATGCTTGAGCTGGCCTCATTGGGAGCCAAGGTTCTGCAAACCCGGTCGGTCGAGCTTGCCATGCGCTACCAAGTGAAATTAAGGGTTCTAAGCAGTTTTGAAGAACCCGCTGACAGCGCCGGGACATTGGTCTGCGCAGAGGAGGATATTATGGAATCCAACGTTGTTTCAGGAATTGCCTATTCACGAGATGAGGCAAAAATGACTTTGGTTTCGGTGGCAGACCGGCCCGGAATTGCGGCTGCAATTTTTGGCCCCCTGTCAGAAGCTGGCGTTAATGTTGACATGATTATCCAAAACATTGCCGAAGCAGGCCGCACGGACATGACCTTTTCCTGCCCTACAGATCAAGTGATCCGGGCTGAAAAGGCTCTGCAAGATGCCAAAGATGCCGGTGCCATAAATTTCAGCGAACTCATCGCAGATACGCAGGCGGCCAAAGTCTCGGCGGTTGGCATCGGGATGCGCAGCCAGTCAGGCGTTGCAGCAAAGATGTTTAAAACGCTTTCGGATGAAGGTATCAATATTAAGGTGATCGCAACCTCCGAGATCAAAATTTCTGTGTTGATCGACAGAAAATATATGGAACTTGCAGTTCAATCCCTGCATGATGCCTTTGAATTGGACAAAGCATCATAAGGGGCACCTTTGCCCATGTCGGAAAGATCAGAAAGCGAAAGCCGTAAACTACTAGGCCGGTTGCGCGACACCATGGCCGAGGATGCAGCCGGACAGACCCGGCTGGATAACATCACCCATTTGATTGCCGACTCAATGGGCACAGAAGTGTGCTCGATCTATCTGTTTCGGGATACCGAAACGCTTGAATTATGTGCATCTGAAGGCCTGCGGGCGGATGCAGTGCATAAAACCCGGATGCGTTTGGGCGAGGGATTGGTTGGCAGGGTTGCCCAGCGCAATACGGTGATTAATGCAGCCGATGCGCCCTCGGCCAAAGGCTTTCGTTACATGCCGGAAACCGGCGAAGAAATCTATTCGTCATTCTTGGGTGTCCCCATTCAGCGCCTTGGCGAAGGTATGGGGGTTTTGGTTGTTCAGTCAAAAATTGCCCGCGAGTATACCGCAGATGAAATTTATGCGCTCGAAGTTGTGGCGATGGTTCTGGCCGAAATGACAGAATTGGGCGCGTTTGTCGGTGAAGGCGCTGCCTTGCGTGCACGCCACCAACAGCCCGCTTTGTTTCGCGGCACCCCCGTGCAGGAAGGGACAGCCCGCGGCAGTGTTTGGCTGCATGAGCCGCGCGTGGTGGTGACCAATCCGGTGGCCGAAGATCCGGTGGCGGAAAAAGCCCGTCTTCAGCTCGCAGTGGCACAATTGCGCCAAAACCTTGATGCAATGATGGTCGGTGTTGCAGCCGGGGAACCCGAACAGCTTGAAATTCTAGAAGCTTTTCGCATGTTTGCCAATTCGCGCGGTTGGATGCGGCGGATTGAAACCGATATTGATCAAGGTTTGTCTGCCGAAGCTGCTGTGGAAAAAGAACAATCTACTGCCCGCGCACGAATGGCGCAGGTGGCAGATCAATACATGCGCGACCGGCTGCATGATCTTGATGATCTATCCAACAGGTTGTTGCGCATCCTGACAGGTCAGGGCCTCACGACAGGCGCATCGATGCCCAAAAACCCAGTTCTTGTGGCCCAAAATATTGGTCCGGCAGAATTATTAGACTATGGCCGGAGCCTAAGAGGACTGGTTTTAGAAGAAGGATCGGTCGGCTCGCATGCGGCCATTATTGCACGTGCTCTTGCTATTCCATTGGTGATCCATGCCGACAACATCACCACCGAAGCCTTAAATGGGGATCAAATTCTTTTGGACGGCGATCAGGGTATTGTTCACCTCAGACCAGATGAAAGCATCACTGCAGCCTTCAAAGACAAAATGGCAATGGAGGCGCAGGCTCAGAAACGTTATGGCGCGATCCGCAAAAAACCCGCAATAACCAAATGTGGCAGACGGGTTGCGTTGCATATGAATGCCGGTCTGATTGCCGATCTGCCTTCTTTTAAAAGCTCGGGCGCTGAAGGCGTTGGGCTGTTTCGAACCGAACTTCAATTTTTGGTGCGCAGTCAAATGCCCAAAAGATCTGAGCTGAGCGCGCTTTATGGCCGGGTTTTGGACGCAGCTGGGGGGGCGCCAGTGGTATTTCGCACCCTCGATATCGGATCGGACAAAGTTCTACCCTATATGACCCATGTCCAAGAACCAAACCCAGCGCTTGGCTGGCGGGCCATCCGGGTGGGGCTGGATAAGCCCGGCGTCATGCGAATGCAATTGCAAGCGCTGTTGCGGGGGGCCAATGGCCGCCCCCTATCGGTGATGTTCCCGTTCATTGCAGATCAGAGTGAATTTTATGCAGCCCGTGCGGAAATGGACAAAGCACTTGAGCGTGAGCGGATTTTGGGCCATCCGCTGCCCGAACAATTGAACGTTGGGGCTATGTTGGAAACCCCCTCTTTTGCTTATGCCCCACAAGGTTTTTTTGATGCGGTTGATTTTATCTCGATTGGTGGCAATGATCTTAAACAGTTCTTTTTTGCCGCAGACCGCGAAAATGAACTGGTGCGCAAACGCTATGATACCCTCAGCAGCAGTTTTTTAAGCTTTCTTGAATTTATTGCCGAGCGCTGCGCAAAATCCGGAGTTCAGCTTTCGTTTTGTGGAGAAGATGCAGGCCGACCAGTCGAGGCGCTGTGTTTGGCAGCGATCGGGATCACTAGGCTGTCGATGCGCCCCGCATCCATCGGCCCTGTCAAACATATGCTGATGCGTACAGATCTTGACGCGCTAAAAGACGTGATTGATGAGTCCCGAAATCGCGGCGACAGTTCGGTTCGCCAAGCTGTAATGGACTTTCTTTTAAATGGCGATCAGGGGTAAGCTGTGGCACGCATTAACGGCCTAGACTTGTTACGAGCGACCGCAATGCTGATGGGCGTATTGCTGCATGCTTTGGTTTTATATCTGGAACCCGAGGACGGATCAGAGCCCGTGTTATGGATTGGGATGTTGTTTCTTTGGATCCACAATTGGCGCATGCCATTGTTTTTTATGTTGGCCGGATTTTTTGCAGCACTATCGCTTGATCGCAAAAGCCCCATGGCGTTTTCATGGGACCGGCTCTACCGCATCGGTTTTCCAATTGTTTTGTGGTGGTTGATCGTTGCGCCTATACCGCTCTGGTCCGCCCTGCGTGATGGCGCAGATCTGCCGACTTTAGATCACCTGTGGTTTTTATATTACCTCGTGCTGATGTACGCTGTGGCCGTGGTGATCCGGCCTTTGATCCCCACGCAGATCATTTCACTGATAGATTTAAGCCTGCGATCACGCTGGATGCTATTGCTTTGGGCCATTCCGATCACTGCTTTTTCGATTGTGGGCCGTGACAATGGACTGTTCAATATTCAACCCGAATATATCGGTGAAATTGAGCTTGGGTTTTTCTTTTTTAGTTTGACTTTTTTCTGCCTTGGCTGGCGGCTTTTCCATCACCAAAATCTTTTTTCAACCCTTGCAAGCCTTTGGTGGTCAATCACTGCTTTAATTTTGGCATTGGTTGCTTTGGTTTCGGCGCTGACGATTTGGCTAGCGTTTGACGAAGAGCTCACTTCGCTCGCCTCCCTTTTATGGGTGAACGGGCTGAGCAGCTGTGCCACATTGCTCAGTATACTAGGGCTTACGGGCCTCTGCCTAAGGCTGGTCACAGCGCCGTCGAAACGGCTTAGCTTTTGGGTTGAACTTTCCTATCCGATCTACTTTTTTCATGGATTGGTGGTGTTTTCCCTTGGTGATTTTTTCTTAGAGACCTATTGGCCGGCGTTTGGCGCCATTGCTGTTAACACTGTGGCAAGCACTGTAATTTCCATCCTGCTCTATTTTGTTTTCATCCGCTACACGCCGCTAGGTTGGATGTTCATGGGCTACAAAAAGGCATGGTTTAGATGGTCTAAACTGCGCTGGTTTTATCGCGGGCAGAAGGCCTAAAATACAACGCAACCATGGTTGAGATTTTCGTCAGGCTCCGTGTTAAGCAGGCCAACAAAAATTGTGTAAACCGATGCCCCAATTGTCCGGCGCAGATCAACGCAGGCTCGGCGGTTGCCCCGATCTTTGGCGCGCCTGCTCAATCCCAAGTTTTAATCCCCGTCCAATCCGGCGCGCCATTTCAGACCACAGCAGTGCTGGCTCATGTTCAAGCACACTGAATAGAGTTTGCTCAAACAAACCAAGCCAGATGTCAAAATGCTGGGGTTTGATCGCGCTTATCCCCGCATGCACCATCATCGGGTTGCCCGAATATTGGTTTTCATAGAGCAAAGCATTGGCCCAAAAGCGCGCAATTTTTGCCTCATGGTCCCGCCACAGGTCAGGATCATGAGAAATTGAGGCAAAGAAAATTGGCCCTAAAAGCGGGTGACCGCGCACCCGCTCATAAAATTTTCCAACTACTTCATCTATATCTGCATGGGTGACAGGCACCCTCGGTTTTCTGACGCTCACATGAATATCCATAGCGCAGACAGAATAACAACGAGATAGATCAACATATTGAACATAGACCGAATAAGTCCCTGATCACTTTCCGGTTCTATTCCCATGCGCCGGCAGACCAAAGTACCCGGCAATAGTATTAAATCGACAAAAGACATAACGCACCCCTATATTAAGTATTTCAAATACGTATTTATTAGCACTTTTTATCCCGCATTTCAAATGCTATTATTTATCCTATGCAACTTGGTAAATTTACAGACTTCGGACTGCGGGTAATGCTGCATTTGGCAGTGGTTTATCCGCAAAAACTCTCGGTGCAAAAAATCGCTAAAACCTTTGATCTATCGGATCATCATCTGGCCAAGGTCTGCTCGACACTTGTGAAAGCGGGCCTTATCCGCTCTGAGCGCGGGCGAAATGGGGGGGTAAAGCTTTCAAAGGCGCCCAAAGACATCACTTTGGGCGAGATAACGCGCGTGCTAACCAAGACCACTGCCTTAGTCGAGTGCGACAATGCTTCTGGATGTTCATGTTTGATACTTCCTGCATGCGGGCTTTACCAACCCCTTAAAAATGCCCAGAATGCCTTCTTTGAAGAACTGGACAGAACATCCTTGGCACTGGCCTGCGGCAAAAACCCAGGCTTGCGCAAGCTTTTATCACTGACCGACCAAAATCACATCTCTAGCCCCTAGACCACAGGTCGACACAAGTTTATAAGCAGCATCAAATGACCTATATGCATGCGATCATTATACGAATTATATGCCCGGCGCTCTGATCCTGACGAGCCGCCGGGATAAGGCGCTTGAGACATCGCGCTGCCCTTCCTTCAGACCTAAAGATTATTCAAGGACGACGTGAAATGTGCGCCGAGACCCCCGATTACAAAGACACTTTGAACCTGCCAAAAACCGACTTTCCAATGCGCGCAGGCCTGCCAAAGCGTGAACCTGACTGGCTCGCCCGCTGGGAAGAAATGGGCATTTATGACCAACTTCGGGAAAAAACCGGCCGCAAGCCTTATATCCTGCATGATGGCCCCCCCTATGCAAATGGCAATCTGCACATTGGCCACGCGCTGAATAAAATCCTAAAGGACATGGTTGTGCGCTGCCACCAGATGATGGGGCATGACGCGCTTTATGTGCCCGGTTGGGATTGCCACGGCTTGCCAATCGAGTGGAAAATCGAAGAAAGCTATCGCCAAAAGGGGCGCAACAAAGACGACGTGCCTGTTGTGGATTTCCGTCAGGAATGCCGCGCCTTTGCAGATAAATGGGTGTCCATCCAGCGAGAAGAGTTCAAACGCCTTGGGGTTACTGGCAAATGGGAAAAACCCTATCTGACCATGGATTTTCATGCCGAACGGGTAATCGCCGAAGAGTTTATGAAATTTTTGATGAACGGCACGCTGTATCAGGGCTCAAAACCTGTGATGTGGTCACCAGTGGAAAAAACCGCACTGGCCGAGGCGGAAATCGAATATCACGATCATAAATCACACACCATCTGGGTGCCATTTGCGTTCAAAACTGCCCCTAAGGAACTTGAAGCTGCGCGGATTGTAATCTGGACAACCACGCCTTGGACCATTCCGTCCAACAAGGCCATCGCCTATAACCCAGAAATTTCCTATGGGCTGTATCAAGTTGACGCCACCGAAGAGGAAAGCTGGACCACGCCCGGTGATCTTTATCTTTTTGCCGATGCACTGGCAGAAGAGTGTTTAAACAAGTCGCGGGTCACCGAGTTTACGCGCCTGCGCGATGTGGCAAGCTCTGAGCTTGCCGAGGCCACCTGCGAGCACCCTTTTGCCAAGCTGGATGCGTTTTGGGCCTATGATGTGCCAATGATTGACGGCGATCATGTCACCGACGATGCCGGCACCGGTTTTGTACATACCGCGCCGTCGCATGGCGCTGATGACTATGAGTGTTTTGTCAAACGCGGCTGGACCGACCGGATGACCCATAATGTTGGTGAGGCAAGTGAGTTTTTACCGCATGTCCCGCTGTTTGCGGGGCTTGAGGTTTTTGACCGCAAAGGCAAAGAGGGTAAGGCCAACCAAGCGGTGATTGCTAAATTGGTTGACGCCGGAGGGATCATTGCCCGTGGCCGCATGGCGCACAGCTATCCCCACTCTTGGCGCTCGAAAGCGCCGGTGATCTTTCGCAACACACCCCAATGGTTTGCTGCCATCGACCGCCCTGTGGGCGACGGCCAAGATGACTATGGCAAAACAATTCGTGAACGGGCCTTGAATTCAATTGACCAGCTGGTCAAATGGACCCCGCAAACCGGACGCAACCGGCTTTATTCAATGATCGAAGCGCGGCCCGACTGGGTGCTATCACGGCAACGCGCTTGGGGTGTACCGCTGACCTGTTTTACCAAGGTTGGGGCCTTGCCCACTGATGATGACTTTTTACTAAGAAACCCCGAGGTTAACGCCCGCATTGCCGAAGCGTTCGAGGTCGAAGGCGCAGATGCGTGGTATAAAGACGGCGCCAAAGAGCGTTTTCTGTCCGGCATTGTCGAGCCAGAGGCCTATCAGCAGGTGTTTGATATTCTTGATGTGTGGTTCGACAGCGGATCAACCCATGCTTTCGTGCTGCGCGACCGTGAAGATGGCTCACACGACGGGCTCGCCGACCTTTATCTGGAAGGCACTGACCAGCACCGCGGATGGTTTCATTCGTCGATGTTGCAAGCTTGCGGCACCCGCGGGCGCGCGCCATATCACGGCGTGCTGACGCATGGGTTTACGCTGGATGAAAAGGGCATGAAAATGTCCAAATCAACCGGCAATACCGTGGCACCGGATCATGTGGTCAAACAATATGGCGCAGATATTCTACGTCTTTGGGTGGCGCAATCAGATTACTCAGCTGACCTTCGCATTGGGCCAGAGATTCTAAAAAATGTGGCCGATAGCTATCGCCGTTTACGCAATACCCTGCGCTTTTTGCTCGGCTCACTGTCTGACTTTAGCGAAACAGACCGGATTGATGCAAACGAAATGCCCGAGTTGGAAAAATGGGTCCTGCACCGGCTTTGTGAACTGGATAAAACAGTACGCGCCGGCTATGCAGCGCATGATTTTCAGGGCGTCTTTCAGGCGGTCTTCACCTTTGCCACTGTGGATTTATCAGCCTTTTACTTCGATATCCGCAAAGACGTGCTTTATTGCGATGGCGACACGACTGAACGCCGCGCTGCGCGCACCGTCCTAGATATTTTGTTTCACCGTCTAACCACTTGGCTGGCCCCGGTTTTAGTGTTCACCATGGAAGAGGTCTGGCTGGAAAGGTTTCCGGGCGAAAACAGCTCAATTCACTTACAGGATTTTCCAGACACACCCGCGCAGTGGCGTGATGATGCTTTAGCCGCAAAATGGGCCAAAATTCGGGCCGCACGGCGGGTTGTAACAGCTGCTCTGGAAATCCAGCGTACTGAAAAAGTCATCGGCGCCAGCCTTGAAGCGGCACCAACGGTATACCTCCGCGATACAGACGCGATACAGACGCTCGAATCTGTACCCTTTGCTGACCTTTGCATCACTTCAGCGATCACTCTAAAAGCCGACCCTGCCCCCGATGGTGCGTTTACGTTGGACGGCGCAGAAGATGGTATTGCTGTGGTTTTTGCCAAGGCAGACGGCGAAAAATGTCAGCGCTGCTGGAAAATCCTGCCTGATGTGGGCAGCCATTCGCATCCGGGCACATGCGGCCGCTGTGATGGTGCCTTGGGCTAGGGATATCTTGCGCAACGGGGCCGATGGGTTTTGCATCGGCTCCGGTTTTTTAGGCGCTCTTAATATCTGATATTATTGAAAAATTCCTTCAAAATCTTGGTGGATTCCAGCTCGGACATACCGGAATAAACTTCGGGTTTGTGATGGCACTGTGGGTGATTGAACACCCGCGCGCCCTGCTCTATTCCCCCTGATTTCGGGTCAGATGCGGCATAATACAGCCGCCGAATACGCGCTGCTGCAATTAAACCGGCACACATCGCACAAGGCTCAAGCGTGACATATAGATCATGCCCGCTTAGCCGCTCTTGGCCCAGGTTAGCGCAGGCCTTGCGGATTGCCAACACTTCGGCATGGGCCGACGGATCACAGCTTTCACGCGTATAATTTCCCGCTTGAGCCACAACCCGGCCATCCGCAGACACCACCACAGCCCCCACCGGGATTTCCCCCCGCTTGGCCGCTGCGCGAGCCTGTTGCAACGCTATTTCCATAAAGCTTTTGAACGTCATATGTTTAATTGACCTCTGAATGCCCCTTTCACAAGTCGAAAAATTGGCCTAAAGCCCAAATCATGGAACAAAAAACACCTTCTGGCGACCGTATTGCAAAAGTCATTGCCCGTTCTGGTCTGGCCAGCCGCCGCGAAGCCGAGCGCATCATCACTGCTGGCCGAGTTTCTGTGAATGGGAAGAAAATAACCTCTCCAGCCTTAAATGTGTCTGAAAAGGACAATATCTTAGTTGACGGAAAGCCTTTAGTGGCGGCCGAACCCACCCGGCTGTGGCTCTTTCACAAGCCGGTCGGAGTGGTCAGCACATCGCAAGACGAGCAAGGCCGGAAAACAATTTTTGATGTATTACCACCAGAAATGCCGCGGGTTATGAATGTCGGCCGGCTTGATCTAAATTCTGAAGGGTTGCTATTGCTGACTAACGATGGAGAGGCCAAACGCCGGCTTGAGCTGCCCTCGACCGGATGGCTGCGGCGCTATCGGGTGCGTGTCAATGGCAGGCCAACAGAAGATATGATGAAGCCACTGGAAAAGGGCATCAGCATAGATGGTGAAAGATTTCGCCCAATGTCTGTTGCGATTGATCGCCAGCAAGGGGCCAATGCCTGGCTGACGATCGGGCTGCGCGAAGGCAAGAACAGAGAAATTCGCCGTGCCATGGAAAGCCTAGGGTTAAACGTAAACAGACTGATCAGAGTTTCTTACGGCCCATTTCAATTAGGTAATTTAAAAACCGGCGCCGTTGAGGAAGTGCGCAGACGCGTTTTGCGAGATCAATTGGGTATTGAGCAACCTTCCGAGCAAAAGCCCTCTAAACCGGTTCCCAAAAGGAAACGCACGCGCTAAAATTTGTGACTACATTCAAGTTATAATCATCTCATTACAGCAGATTTAGGGAAAATCACTATGGCAGACTTATTGACTTTGGAAAATCTTGGCAGCTTGGTTATGCTGTGTTTTTTACAGGCAGTTCTGGGATTTGATAACCTGCTTTATATCTCAATCGAAAGTCAGCGCGCTCCAGTCGCTCAGCAAAAATCCGTTCGGTTCTGGGGGATTATTCTTGCGGTTGTCTTAAGGGTTGTGTTGCTTTTTGCAATGATCCGACTGATCGATGCCATGGCGAGCCCGTTTTATGTATTTGACTGGGTTGGTGTGATTGAAGGCGGCGTGAACTTCGCGACCTGTGTCTTTATTCTGGGCGGCGTGTTTATCATTTACACCGCGGTTAAAGAGATATCGCATATGCTGAGTATTGAACACCTTGATAAGAACGTAAGCGGCAAGGGCGGTAAATCCGCGGTTCAGGTGGTGATGATGATTGTTTTGATGAATCTTATTTTCTCGTTCGATTCAGTCTTATCAGCGTTGGCTATTACAGATGTGTTTCCAATTTTAGCGGCTGCGATCATTATGTCCGGCATTGCCATGCTGGTCTTAGCCGATGGGGTGACAAAATTTCTCGAACGCAACCGGATGTATGAGGTTCTTGGCCTTTTCATTTTGCTGATTGTCGGCATTGTTCTGCTGGGTGAAAGTGGCCAAGCAGCAGCGCATGCAATGCATGATCCATCGTTGGCGCTTAAGTTTTTTGGCTACGAAGTTGTGCCCATGTCAAAAACAACATTCTACTTCAGTGTGTTGGTTTTGGTCGGTGTTGAAATTATTCAATCCGGCTATAGCCGCAAACTGGCGATGGAGAGGCAGCATAACATAAAGTCATAAGGCTATGATCTGTTAGGCCGCTGCCTTTCTTTCATTTTTGTGAGGTGATAGTGTCGGGCGCAGAGCAAGGATTTGCTATGCAGGTGATATACAAGACTGAAGACCCTAAAAAGCGTCACAACATACGCCTGACTAAAAATGGCGTAATCCAATGCTAGTGTTGTCACGTTTTTTTTGTTTGAAATTAGCAGTGGTATTTATACTTGCAGGCTGCGCCGAACTACCCGCCCCACTTCCCTGGCCGCCCCAAGAGCGCGAAATAGAAACGCCCCAAACCTCTGAGGCTCTGCAAGAGTACTATCATCAACTAGAGGTGACACTGCGCGCACGTGGGCTTTTGCGCACGGACCAGCGTGCAAAAGATGCGCCTTTTGATAAGAGGGATCTTTTAGCCAACTTTGAAACCATCGTATTTTACGATGAATATCAACGCGGTAGCGCCTTTGAGAAATCCAATGGTCAAAATGCTAAATTGTCAAAATGGGCCGCGCCCATTAGGGTCAAAGTGCATTTTGGACGGTCAATTGATAAAAGCACCCAAGAACAGGATGAAAATTACGTTTCTGATTTTGTCTCAAAACTTGCTCAAGTGACCAACCATCCCATGCAGATGGTTTCAAAAAACAGCAATTTTGATATTTTGATTTCCCGCGAAGATGAGCGCCCTATGATGCTGGACAGTTTGAAAGCCCAAGGGGCTCCTTTTGGATCTGCGGCTAACCGTATTATTACCCAGATGCCGCGCAACATTCATTGCCTAGTTCTGGCCTTTTCAGCCCCTGAGACAGAAGACGTATATTCCCATGCGCTCGCGGTTATCCGGGCAGAGCATCCCGACATCCTAAAGCATGCTTGCATTCACGAAGAAATTTCCCAAGGCCTTGGTCTAAGCAATGATAGCCCGCGCGCACGGCCCTCAATATTCAACGATGATGATGAATTTGCATTCTTGACATCTCACGATGAGATCTTGCTTAAAATGCTATACGATCCGCGCCTTTCACCCGGGCTAAGCCTTGATGAAGCGCGCCCTATTTTGCAGCAGATTGCTCTCGAGCTAAGCCCGTCAGGCACATGACGAAAACCGGGATACCTATAAGGTGTGAATGGGTGGCAATTCGGGGAAAAATTGTGTCTTGTGGAAGCAATCGGCTACAAGCTTTCAAACAACAAAGAAGGAAAAAATCATGCGCGCCTTGCTGCAACGTGTTAGCCAATCATCCGTAGAGGTTAGCGGACATACAATTGGTAAAATCGATCAAGGACTACTCATACTGATTTGTGCCATGGAATCAGACAGCCCGAAAGACGCTGATCAACTGGCCTCTAAAATCAGCAAGCTAAGGATATTTACTGATGATGCCGGCAAAATGAACCGGTCTTTGATCGACATTGGCGGCGCTGCTTTGGTGGTCAGCCAGTTCACGCTTGCAGCAGATACATCGCGCGGTAACCGCCCCGGGTTTTCATCAGCAGCCTCTCCCGTTGAAGGTCGCAAGCTTTATGAATATTTTGCCGAGGCAGTAGCGGCGCTGGGCATTCGAGTGGAAACCGGCGAGTTTGGCGCGGACATGCAGGTCGCTCTGGTCAATGACGGCCCAGTTACAATTTGGCTTGATACCAAAGCAAACTGATATTTTGCCGAAAAGCTAAAGCCCCTTAGAGCATCAAGTTTCAGCGTTAGTATATTTTTTCAACTCAGCCCGCGCCACCTGACGGCGATGCACCGCATCGGGACCATCGGCAAACCGTAATGTGCGAATATGAGTCCACATATAGGCTAGGTTAAAGTCCTGACTGATACCGCCTGCACCGTGCATTTGCATAGCCTCATCAACGACTTTTCCCGCCATTAGCGGAGCCACGACTTTAATTTGAGAAATCCAAGGCTGCGCTGCGCGAACACCCGCTGTATCCATCATATAGGCGGCTTTCAGGCACAACAAACGCGCCATTTCAATTTCCATCCGCGCATTTGCAATAATGTCATAGTTGGCGCCCAATTCTGTTAGGCGTTTTCCAAAAGCCTCACGGGAAAGTCCACGGCGGCACATCATTTCAAGCGCTTTTTCGGCCTGACCGATGGCCCGCATACAATGGTGGATGCGGCCAGGACCAAGTCGGCCCTGTGCAACTTCGAAACCGCGGCCTTCGCCCAAAATAATAGCACTTGCCGGAATGCGAACATCGGTGAACCGAATATGCATGTGCCCATGTGGTGCATCATCATTGCCAAAAACCTCCATGGGCCTCAATATTTCGATGCCCGGCATTTTAGCGTCCATTGCGAACATTGTGTGGCGGCTGTGCTTCGCAGCATCAGGATCGGTGCACGCCATCACGATATAAAGCGCGCAGCGTGGATCACCTGCGCCGGATATCCACCACTTTTCGCCATTTAACACAAACTCATCACCATCGCGTTTTGCTTCAAAAGCAAGTTGCGCAGCATCAGAGGATGCTAATCCTGGCTCTGTCATCACATAGGCAGAGCGAATTTTTCCATCTAGCAAATCCCCCAACCAGCGGTCTTTATGCTCTTGTATCCCATAGCGCTCAAGCACTTCCATATTTCCGGTGTCTGGGGCGGAACAGTTGAAAACCTCGGCGGCGATGCTAACCTTGCCCATTTCTTCTGCCAGATAAGCGTATTCAACCGTGCTCAAACCATAGCCGCGCTCACTGTCGGTCAGCCAAAAATTCCACAGATTTCTTGCCCGTGCTTTGGCTTTAAGCCCCTCCATAATTTCAATCTGGCGATCCGTCAGGGCAAAGCGGTCCCCGCTGGGATGGCGACCAACTTCGGCATGATATTCAGCATCTAAGGGCGCAATATCTGTTTCGACCATATCGCGCACGGCATCTATCAGCGGGGTTACTTTTGGCGTTACACCTAAATCCATTTCGATTTTCCTATTTCATATCTGGTAATTTATAGTCGGCAAATTGCTTTCTGAGGGTGAGTTTTGACACCTTGCCCGTTGCCGTTAGGGGCAGTTCGTCGACAAACTCGATTGCATCAGGCAATTGCCATTTGGCCACATGATCAAGCAGCAAAGCATCAATGTCTTCTTTTGCGACCCGCACCACGTCTGCTGGAACAATGATCAACAAAGGCCTTTCATCCCATTTTGGATGCGCAACAGCAATGACGGCGCAACTGGCAACTTCAGGATGGGCCATCACTATGTTTTCCAGATCAATCGAGCTAATCCATTCCCCACCCGACTTAATCAGATCTTTGGCGCGGTCTTGAATAATCAAAAACCCCTCGTCATTGATCGAAGCGACATCTCCTGTTCCAAACCATCCGTCGGCATCCATAGCTGCTTTGGTGGCTTCAGTGTCATTGAAATAGCTGCTGATAATCGTATTACCGCGAACAAATAACTCTCCTGCCTCTTCACCATCATGCGGCAGCCGGTTTCCGTTTTCATCAACAATTTTCAGCTCGACACCAAAAACACGGCGCCCTTGCAGTGCTTTTAGGTCCAGCAATTCCTCTTTACTCAGCGTGTCTTTGTGATGCGCTGACAAAATGCCATGGGTTCCCACCGGGCTCATTTCGGTCATTCCCCAAGCATGACAAACTGTAACGCCAGATTTCTCGAAAGCCGCAATCAGTGATCGCGGCGCCGCAGAGCCGCCCACAATAATGCTTGCAAAGCCTTCAGGGTTTCTTCCTCGGGATGAAATTTCGCTCTGTAGCCCCAGCCAAACTGTGGGCACGCCCCAAGCCGAGGTTACTTTTTCACGGTCCATAAGATCAAAAAGCGATGCACCATCCAAGGCGCCGCCCGGAAAGATCAGCGATGCACCGGTTAATGGGGCAGCATAAGGCAACCCCCAGGCATTGACGTGAAACAAAGGCACAACAGGCAAAACGCGCGCGCCCTCTTTTAGCCCATCTGAGATAGAGATAGCAGCGGTAAAGGCATGCAGGACGGTTGAGCGATGCGAATAAAGCGCCCCCTTGGGATTACCGGTGGTTCCAGATGTGTAACACAAACCAGCGGCGGTTTCCTCTGGCAATTCTGGCCAGTCGTACTCTTCCGCCTCATCTTGGATCAGATCCTCATAGCAGAGCAGGTTTAATCCGCTTTTAGGCATATGCGCCCTGTCCGTCATCACCACATACTGCATATCTTTGGGAAACTTATCAGCCAAAGCTTCAATCACGGGCACAAAAGTGGTGTCTAGAAACATCACCCGATCTTCAGCGTGATTGGTAATATAGATCATCTGCTCAGCGCTGAGCCGCGGGTTAAGAGTGTGACAGACCCCGCCAATCCCCGCGATGGCGTAATAAAGCTCGAAGTGACGATATCCATTCCACGCCAAAGTGGCCACACGATCACCGGTTTTGACGCCCAGTTTGGCTAAAGCATGTGCCAATTTTCCAACCCGGCTGTAGCACTCGGGATAGGTATAGCGGTGTATATCGCCCTCGGTTCTAACCGAAACAACCTCGGCCTTAGGATGCGCTTCTACCGCAAAGCGTAAAATCTCGATGATCGATAAAGGTCGGTGCATCATGTTTCCGAACATTTATTCCTCCCGTCGGTTTTCTAAACTTTAATATGGAAAAGAAAGGGCTCCCTTTGCAACCCGTGATCGTATGCGCCGCAAACAACGCTGCGTCGCACAATGCGCATTAATCAATTTGCAGCGCCAATGGAGCGGCCTCCAAAGTGCGCAGATCATCGAGGCCTAGCGGGTGTGCCGGTTTGGAAAGTCGGCTACGCACCACCCAGACAAGCCGATTTTGGGCTCTTGTAATCGCGACATAAGCAAGCCTTTTCCACAGTGGTTGCCCCGCCTCTGATCGGCCCATACGGGCAGCAGCATAGATGTCTGGGGCAAATACCTGAACCGTGTCCCATTGACTGCCTTGCGCTTTGTGAATGGTCACGGCTGACCCATGAAGAAATGCCGCCCCCATATTTGCAGCAAAGGGGATAAAGGGCTCTTCTTCGTCGGGTATTTCTATTTTGATAATCGAGGCGGCCGACACCTGCGGGTCTTCTGCTCCGAGCACATGCAATTTTGAAAACCCCGGTCGACGTCCGGCACCCAGATAGACAACTTGCGCCCCTTTCACCAATCCGCGCGCCTCAAGGTCTATACGTTTTTTTCGGTGTTTAAGCGGCAATTCAATACCATCGCATATCAAAGGCTCCCCCGGCAGCAAGGCATCCTCGGGCGCATCATGAACCTTGCGAAAGGCATTAATCAGCCGTATCCGCGTAGCATTTCGCCAAACCAAAACCGGACTTCGCGCCATCAGGTCGACCTCGACCCTTTGTCCCCAGACCACCCGATCATCACGATTTGCGATTTCCTGTATGCGCGCCTCAAAATCCTCAAACCCGACGCTCGGATCGCCCAGAGCATGTGCCAAATCCAGAATCGGATTATCTTGCTCTTGCCGATGAATTCGGCTGAGCTCGATTTTCTGAGAGGGCTCTAATCCGTCAAATACCATTGCGCCAGATTGGTTCACAGGGGCTAGCTGTGCAGGATCACCAAACATAATCAGGGTTGAAAAGATATCTTTTAAATCTTCAAACTGGCGTTCATCAAGCATTGATGCTTCATCAACAAAGGCCAGATCAAGCGGCTCTTCCCGGCGTTTCCAGCCAATGATAAAATCCGACCCCCTCAGGCCAGCAGCGGCCAAAGCGCCAGCGATCGATTTATGCGTTTGAAAAAAGTCATAGGCCCGATCAAGGGCATCTTGGGTTAACCCCTCGATGGTTGGTTTTTCCTCGTTTCCGGAAAGCCACTCTGCGATTTTTTCATATTCTGGATCATAAAGCGGGGTGTACAATATTCGGTGAATAGTAGTTGCCGGCACACCGCGCATGCGCAAAACACTTGCTGCTTTGTTGGTCGGAGCAAGGATGGCTAACGTGCGCTTATCGCGCCGCCTCCGGCTTTCATAATCGCCCGTAATCAACTCGATTCCGATATCCGCCAGAGCCTCATAAAGCTGCGAAAGTAATAAGGTTTTGCCAGATCCGGCTTTGCCAATTAAGGCCATGACTGCAGACTTATCCGAGGCCAGTGGCAAGAGCTGAGCATTGTCTAAATCAATCCCCGCAGCCCGAAGTAATTGGCTGACAGTATCATAAGCTTCTGCCTGATCAGAAGAGAGTTGAAAACCAACGGAAGACATAGGCGCAAGGGTACACCCGTTTTAGACCAAGCTCCATAGCTTTAATGCGCGCACTTAACCCAGTTCGGCTTGGCGATGAGCGCTACCAAAGGCATGATCAAACCACTTTGCAGAAGCTTTGGCCGACACGCCCGCCTTTTGGCATACTGTTTGCCGGTATTGGGGGGTGAATTTCCAAATTCCAACACCCACAAAATCTTTGCCCGTACCAGAAGACCCGATAAGGCGTGGCTGCGCGCCAAGCAACCGGTATATCCGCATCATGCGCTGATCAAAAACGGCCATGCACTCCGTCACACCAAAGCCAACCATCGCCTCACCAGCTGCCAGCATCAAATTAGCCGCCACATGCCTTGGCGCATGGCGTGCAAGGCAAAAGCGGCTGCATTCCCATCGCTTGGGTGTTGCTATCATTTGCTCATCCAAAAGATGCGAAAAGTGTTCTTCAATCATGTTGCGGCCGGTGGTTGGCAACAACCGAAGTGAACCTTGATGCAGGCCTTGCGGGGATTCCCAGATCACATAAAGCGGGTTAAGAGCATCGTATTCATCTTTTTCGCAACCCCTGTGATCCACATCTACCTTCCACTTTAATCGGGTTTTAAATTGGTCTGCGCGATCTCGAAACATACTTTCGCCCAATAGTGGTCGCTCGGCTAATTGCTCTGCCCAAAGATAGGTCAACATTGGCTATGCCCTTACCGTTGATGGAAGGCATAATCCTATGCAAACAAGCATTAAGAGTTGGGGAGGCTGACGTGCGGTCCGTTAACGATCTAAAAATATCGGGTGGTTTGGATCAAATGACGATTAAACCGCGGCTAAGGGCGCAGGCAACCGCATGGGTGGTGTTCATTGAGCCTAATTTGAAACGCGCGCTCTCAACATAAACGCGGACCGTATGCTCAGAAATCAACAATGTCTGCGCAACCTGAGCCCGATTATACCCCATCGCCAAAAGCGTGAGTGTTTCGATTTCCCGCGGAGATAATGCCGAGGCAACATTGGCTATTTTTTCGGGTTCAAGTTCAAGTGCTTTTTTATTGAAATAATGCGAAATCAAAATCAAATCTCGGCGCCTGCTTTCGATGAATTTGGCCCATGCATCATCCGCGCAATTGTGGCTAACACTGAACAGCGCATATTGACCGCGCGGCCCCCTAAGAGGAATTGATAAACCCTGATTACCCACACCATGTGCAATCGCATCGGCTTGGAAAACGCGCGCGTGTTTGCTTGACCAGTCCAGATTTTTCCAATCCATTGGGTGAAACCTTTGAAAACCGCCCAAAATAACAGGATCAATTTTCAAATATCCTTTTTGCAGGTATCGGTTGATCCAGGACTGTGGATAAGTGCCAACACCCATATGCGCGCCCTTGGAATTCACCCAATGGTATACCGCATGCTCAACTTCAAAAATGCCGCAGAACTCTTCTATAACAGATTGTAAGTCAGCCCGCTCTTTTGCTTGCTCCAAGCGCGTCAGGGCTTGTTCGTAAGCCGATATTTTTACAAACTGTGTCAACGGCCGGCCCTTCGGTCTTTGACGCGATTTCTATTGCTGCCATCAATTTGGTATCATCAAGCTGCGCTGCCAAAGCATTCATATCATTTTTGGCCGCAAAGGTGCGCAAGTCCAGCAAAACGTCAATTATCCATTCATGTGCCATTAGATTCTCTTTAAATTAGATTAATAATTCCTTAACACAACCTTACCATGTTTTCCCGTTTTGTCGAAATTCGCATTTTTCAACTCCCCAGATATAGCGGTATAGCGATTTACAAGCGCCTGAAAAACAACGGCTCAAAAAAATGCGCTCGCGTTCAGCACTAACTGATTCGCGAGCAGGAGAGGGAAACTTCTAGATTTTAGCTTATTTTTCGATCGTATCTTCGAACGTGCGAAGCCCGGTGCGCGGCGCCTGAACCAGCACCGCCATATTGCCGGGTTTATGCTCATTTCGGCGCATTTTCACATGGGCCTTTGGAATTTCATCCCAGCTGAATACCTCGGACATACAAGGGTCAAGCCGCCGCTCGACCATCAACTTATTTGCTGCCGCGGCTTGCTTTAGATGCGCAAAATGGCTGCCTTGAATTCTTTTCTGGTTCATCCAGACATAGCGAGCATCCATAGTTAGGTTGTAACCGGTTGTGCCGGCGCATATGACAACCATACCGCCTTTCTTGCATACAAAAGTTGACACCGGAAATGTGCTTTCACCCGGGTGTTCAAACACCATATCCACATTGACGCCCTTCCCGGTGATATCCCAGATGGCTTTGCCAAATTTCCGCACTTCGCCAAACCAATCTTTATATTCAACACTATTGACCGTCGGTAATTGCCCCCAACAGTTAAAATCCTTGCGGTTAATCACACCAGCAGCGCCGAGACCAAGAACAAACTCGCGTTTGTCTTCGTCTGAAATGACCCCAATTGCGTTTGCTCCAGCAGTATTTATCAATTGAATTGCATAGGAACCCAATCCACCAGAGGCGCCCCAAACAAGAACGTTTTGCCCAGGTTTCAGCTCATGCGGGTGGTGGCCAAATAGCATTCGATAGGCTGTGGCAAGTGTCAGCGTATAACACGCGCTTTCTTCCCAAGTAAGGTGCTTTGGACGCGGCATCAGTTGTTGTGACTGGACAGACGTGAACTGTGCAAAGGACCCGTCAGGTGTCTCATAGCCCCAAATGCGCTGACTTGCGGAAAACATGGGGTCGCCGCCGTTGCATTCTTCGTCATCGCCATCATCTTGATTGCAATGGATCACCACCTCGTCGCCCACTTTCCAGCGCGTAACCTTTTCCCCAACAGCCCAAACAATTCCAGCCGCATCAGAGCCTGCGATGTGGTAGTCTGCTTTGTGAACGTCAAAGGGGCTTATCGGAATGCCCAGACCGGCCCAAACGCCATTATAATTGACCCCGGCAGCCATCACCAAAACCAAGACATCTTGAGCACCAACCTGCGGAATATCTACCACTTCGACCTGAAATGCAGTGTCGGGTTCACCATGTCGTTCGCGGCGAATGGCCCAAGCATACATTTGGGCTGGAACATGACCTAAAGGGGGCATTTCGCCCACTTCGTAAAGATCTTTTTCAGGTGCCTCATATGCTGCAATATTGGTTTCACGATCCAAAGCCAATTTATCCTCCTGAGTTGAACTTTCTGCGCCGCAGAATCGGCCGTTAATTTAGTAGCTACAATCGCTAACGTAATATTGCAACTAATTTAAGTGTATTTTTGTAATTTTATATCTCTGGCAATTTATCTTATCTTCGTTCTAATGCTATTTTTCGATAAAAACAGATCAAACAGGTCAGTTATTCAAGTACGCTTATAGATTTTGGCTATTTTTCTTCCATCGGCAGAGAAAACCACAAGGCATCTTCATGCTTAAAAATTCTGCTTTGCTGCATCGCGGCGAATTGACATCGCCATATTATTTCTCATATGTATTTATTTAGCTAATAATATTACCGAAAAGAATCTTGAGGCTTCAATGTCAAGCACCCCGCAAACCCGCCCTTGGTTAATTCGCACCTATTCGGGTCATTCCACGGCCGAGGCTTCAAATACACTTTACCGATCAAATCTAGCCAAAGGCCAGACCGGCCTTTCTGTTGCTTTTGATCTGCCAACGCAAACCGGATATGACAGCGATCATATTTTGGCCCAAGGCGAAGTGGGCAAAGTGGGCGTTCCAATCTGTCACTTGGGGGATATGCGCAGCCTGTTTGATCAGATACCGCTGGAAAAAATGAATACCTCAATGACAATTAACGCGACAGCACCCTGGCTGTTGGCGCTTTATATTGCTGTGGCAGAAGAGCAAGGCGCCGAGGTTAAAAACCTGCAAGGCACCGTGCAAAATGATATTATCAAAGAATACCTTTCAAGAGGCACCTATATTTGTCCTCCGAAACCCTCACTAAAACTGATCGCGGATGTGGCGCAATATTGCTTTAAGCATGTGCCTAAATGGAACCCGATGAATGTTTGTTCATACCATTTGCAAGAGGCCGGCGCGACCCCGGAACAGGAACTGGCTTTTGCTTTGGCAACAGCGACAGCCGTGCTGGATGAGCTGAGGCCCAAAGTCCCGGCAGAGGATTTTCCACGGATGGTGGGACGGATTTCATTTTTCGTCAACGCGGGCATCCGGTTTGTCACGGAAATGTGCAAAATGCGGGCTTTTGTTGAATTATGGGACGAAATTTGTGAAACCCGCTATGGCGTTTCCGACCCCAAATACCGCCGGTTTCGCTATGGGGTTCAGGTCAATTCACTGGGGCTGACCGAGCAGCAACCGGAAAACAATGTCTACCGCATTTTAATCGAAATGCTGGCAGTGACGCTTTCTAAAAATGCCCGCGCCCGCGCGGTGCAACTTCCGGCTTGGAACGAAGCTTTGGGCCTGCCGCGCCCTTGGGATCAGCAATGGTCCATGCGGATGCAACAGATCATGGCCTTTGAAACCGATCTTTTGGAATATGAAGACCTGTTTGATGGCAATCCGGTGGTCGCCGCAAAAGTCGAGGCCCTAAAAACCGGTGCCCTGCATGAATTGGCAACCCTAGATGGCATGGGTGGCGCAATTAGCGCAATCGAATATATGAAGGCCCGATTGGTCGATAGTAATGCCGATCGGATAAATAAAATTGAGAAAAATCAAACTGTTGTGGTTGGGGTGAACAAATTTACCACCGGCGAACCTTCGCCTTTGACCGCTGGGGACGACGAAATATTAGTGGTAAATCCGGCGGTCGAAAAACAGCAGGTTGACCGGCTCAATAGCTGGCGGGCATCCCGCGACGAAGCGGCGGTTCAAAGCGCGCTTGAACAAGTGCGCGCGGCGGCGCAGGCGGGCAACAATATTATGCCCGCGTCCATCTCGGCAGCCAAAGCCGGCGCCACAACCGGCGAATGGGCGGCGCAAATGCGCGCAGTTTTTGGCGAATATCGCGGCCCGACCGGGGTGTCGCGCGCGGTATCGAACCAGACCGAAGGGCTGGAAGAGCTGCGCGAAGCGGTTGACAAAACCGGTGACAAACTTGGTCGTCGGTTGAAATTTCTTGTGGCAAAACCCGGACTTGACGGCCATTCCAATGGCGCAGAACAAATTGCATTTCGGGCGCGGGACTGCGGGATGGACATTGCCTATGAAGGTATCCGGCTAACCCCAGAGCAGATCGTCAGCTCGGTGATCGCGCAAAAACCGCATGTGATCGGCCTGTCGATCCTATCGGGCAGCCATCTGCCGCTTATGGCGGATCTTATGGATAAACTGGACGCTGCAGGGCTTGGGGATACCCCCGTGATTGTGGGCGGCATCATTCCTGACAGTGATGCCGAAGCGCTGCGTAGCATGGGCGTCGCAAAGGTTTATACCCCAAAAGATTTTGCCCTGAACACCATTATGATGGATATTGTAGAGCTGTGTGATCCATTCGGCTCTGCTGCCTAAAATCGGTAATTTGCCACGTCGGTATCACGTCGGTATTACGGCTGTTTCGCGGTGGTGCGATTTACCCCCGTGAAGCAGAAAATTCATCCCTATTTGAGCCGCCAAAAGCTCACCCGAATGATCTCTTTCAAACGTTGCGCGAATTCGGTTTTCTCCTGCGGGCCATAGATATTTACAAGGCTGCTGCCCAGATCAGGCAGTTGTCCATTGGCCTCGATCAGCTCAAGATGTGGCGGGTGATGCCCTTCCAGCCGCGTTAGCACTGCCAAATCAGCGCTGGCGCTGGCTTCGGCGGCAACTTCTGACTCAGTTGTGACAACATCTTCCCAAGCAATACCAGCGCGGTCCAAAGCTGCAAAACTCATGCTTCTAAAATTGCACGACTGACGGGATGCAAATGGCAATGGTCGCTGCTGCCATGCCCTACCTTGCGGCGCCCCGATCCAGCGCAGCGCAGCCTCTTTTAAGGTTTCTCCACCCGCATCCAATTCCTGTTCGGTGGTCAGTATAATATCAATTTCACCTTTGCTAAATTGATCTTTCAACTCAGCTGTAAAAGATGAAATCAGCTGCACCTTCACTTGGGGAAATTCAGCATTAAAGCGCTTCAGAACATTTGGGATATGTGGAAAAACAATGTCGGTGGGAACCCCTAGGGCGATAACGCCCACTTCGACTTGATCCGTTAAACGCAAAAAGGCCTCGTCATTCAGTTCGACCATGCGTTTGGCATAGCTCAGCAACTGCTCGCCGGCTGGTGTGATCACCAATTTACGCCCGACACGGTGCAAAACCTCAACTGCCAAAAGCTCTTCCAGCCGCTTAAGCTGCATCGAAACTGCAGACTGGGTTAAGTTTAATATCCCTGCCGCCCGCGTGACACCGCCGGTTTCAACAACGGTCACAAAGGAACGCAATATGTTTAAATCCAAATTTCTCACATCAATATTCCAGAAATTACTCATATACTTTTCAAGCTTGGGTTGAATATTATTGATATGACAACAATAGAAATATTCTAACTTTATTTTAGGGATTTTTATTATGGCTATTTCAATTAGAGCAGCGCGGTTCGCGCCACAGTTTAAGATTTCGATTTCAACGATTATACACAATGTTCTCAACCGGATTAAAATGCAGCGCAGCCGTCATAGGCTCAGCCAGCTAGATGCAAAAGCATTGCGCGATATTGGCCTGTCGCAAGCAGAAGCCAACCGCGAGGCGCAAAAGCCGATCTGGGATGCACCTAATCATTGGCTTAAATAAAGCCGCGAGTGCGTCAGGGCTTGGGCCGCCCCCGTTGGGGTTATTTTTGCTCCCTACCCCTCTGGCGCAGGACGCGTTTGTTAGGTTACCCTTTGCCAAATACCGCAGAGGAGACCACGCATGAACATTCGCCCTTTGACCGCCCAAGACTATCCACAATGGAGGCGGCTGTGGCAGGCCTATCTTGCCTTTTATCATACCACTTTGGATGACGCTGTCTTTGAAACAACCTTTGCGCGCCTGACCTCGGACGATCACCCCCAGCAAAACGCGCGGGTGGCCGAGATCGGCGGCACTCTGCAGGGGCTGGTGCATTACATTTATCATCCGCATAACTGGCACCAAAATGACGTCATTTATTTGCAGGACCTTTACACCCAACCCGACCACCGCGGTGAAGGGATCGGCCGCGCTTTAATCGAAGCGGTCTATAAAGTTGCAGATGACAGCGGCGCGCCATCGGTATATTGGCTTACCCAAGACGACAACCACCAAGCGCGGCGGCTTTATGATAATATCGCCAAGCTCACCCCATTTGTAAAATATCAAAGATAGAGGCCACAGATGACCATCCATATTGGCGCAAAACCCGGTGATATTGCCGAAACCGTTCTGATGCCCGGTGATCCATACCGTGCGAAATGGGCGGCCGAAACCTTTCTTAAGGCCCCGAAACTGGTCAATGAGGTCCGCGGTATGCTGGGCTTTACCGGAACCTATAAAGGCGCGCCTGTGACCATTCACGGGTCCGGCATGGGGATGCCATCCCTGTCGATCTATGCCAATGAACTGATCCGCGATTATGGCGCAAAAACGCTAATCCGCATCGGCTCTTGCGGCGGCATGCAGCCCCATGTGAAGCTGCGCGATATCATCATTGCCATGACCGCCAGTAGCCTTTCAACCCCCTCAAGCGGGATGTTCAAAGAGCTAAACTTTTCCCCCTGCGCCGATTACGGCCTCCTCTCGGCGGCGGTTGCCGAGGCCCAAGGCAAAGATGTCGGGCTACATGTGGGCGGGATTTATTCATCTGATGTGTTTTATGATGAACGCCCCGATCTGAATGAACAGATGGTGCGCCACGGTATCCTTGGGGTCGAAATGGAAGCGGCCGAGCTTTACAATCTGGCGGCCCGCTACGGGGTGCGGGCTTTGGCGGTGCTCACCGTATCGGATCATTTGCAAACCGGCGAGGCCTTGCCATCGGATCAGCGCGAAAAAAGCTTTGGCGATATGGTCGAGATCGCGCTCAACGCAGCGCTCGCTTAAATAAACATTCGGTGCAATCAAGAGGTACCACTATGACAAGTTTTCTGTCCCCAAGGGGCTGGGTGCCTGCGCCCTGCGACGCATTGGCAAACCGGATAGCAACCGAAACCGCCACCAATTCCAGCGTGGGTATTGCCGCACGGCTTGAGGCCTTGGCCCGACAGAACCGGCAAATCCACGAACGTGATTGCTTTAATTTAAATCCCGCGACCAATGTGATGAACCCGCGCGCCGAAGCGCTGCTTGCCGCCGGAATGGGCAGCCGCCCGTCGCTTGGATACCCCGGCGACAAATACGAAACGGGTCTGGAAGCCATTGAAGAGATCGAGGTCATCGCCGCCGCCTTGGCCGCCGAGGTGTTTGGGGCCAAATACGCCGAAATACGTGTACCATCAGGCGCGATTGCAAATCTTTACGGCTTTATGGCGCTGTGCCAACCGGGCGATAGCATCATTGTGCCACCCGCAAGTGTTGGCGGTCATGTCACCCACCACAGCGCCGGATGCGCCGGTCTTTATGGGCTGGATATCCACCACGCCCCGATTGACAGTGACGGCTATAGCGTTGATTTGGCAGGTTTGAAGCAGCTGGTCCAAGAGGTGCGCCCAAAACTGATCACCATTGGCGGCAGTTTGAACTTATTACCCCATCCGGTTGCCGATATCCGTGCCATTGCTGATAAGGTGGGGGCCACTGTGCTGTTTGATGCGGCCCATCAATGCGGCATCATCGCAGGCCGCGCCTGGGAAAACCCGCTTGATCAGGGTGCGCATCTGATGACCATGAGCACCTATAAATCCCTTGGTGGGCCGCCATCAGGGTTGATTGTCACGAATTCGGCCGAAATTGCCCAGCGGCTTGACAGCATTGCCTTTCCGGGCATGACAGCCAATTTTGATGCTGCGAAATCGGCTGCTTTGGCCATGAGCCTGCTGGATTGGCGTGATTTTGGCACCGCCTATGCGGAAAAAATGATCGCGGTGGCCCAGCATCTTGCCCAAGCACTGGGCGCCGAAGGGCTGGCGCTGTTCACCACCAAAGACGGGGCCACCTGCTCACATCAATTTGCTCTAGAAGCCGCTGCTTTTGGCGGCGGCCAGGTGGCCTCGAAAACCCTGCGAAAAGCCGGCTTTCTGGCCTGCGGCATCGGATTGCCGCTGCCTGAGGTGGCCGGCGATATGAACGGGCTGCGGATCGGCACGCCCGAGCTGGTGCGCTGGGGCGTTACTGAAACCCACTGCGCCGAGCTCGCCCGCCTGATCGCTTTGGCGCTGCGCTCAAATGCGCCCGAAGATTTGGCATCCGAGGTGGCACATTTCAGATCAGAGTTCACCCAGCTCCACTATATCCACGACGCCTAGCGCCCGTGGCTGCCATCATAAGAGCTTGGCAGCGGGCTGTGCCAATTGGCAAGCGCCGCAGGATCGGTGGTAAAGACCTCTACCAGCAACGGATAGCACTCGGCCACATCGCTTGAATGCTGCGCCGAGCAATCCCCGCCCGGGCAGGCGCTGAGCGCGCCCAAAAGATCGGTTTCGGCGAAAAATTCAAGATAATCGCCAGGCCGCACCGGGCTTGCTTTCATGAAATACTGCCCTGTATCACGGGTAAAACCGGTGCACATAAACACATTCAGCACATCATGCACATGCGCCTCGGCCTCTAGTAGCGGCACATTCAGCCGGTCGGCCAGCGCCCGGGTCAGGTTGGAATGACAACAATGGTGATAAAGATCGCCCTCTGACAGCAGCGCATGGGTATAGGGATCGCAGCGGGTGCCGATCACATCATGCACCGAGCCGCCAAATTCATCGATGCCGTACCAATCCAGCGTGTCTTCGATGATCGTCGCCAAGGGTCTTAGATGCGGAAAAGCTGACCACATCCGATCGCCAGTGGTTAAATGCGTGCCATGCAGCGCGCGGGTTTTACCAGAATAAAACCGCTCACTTAGGTCATGAGTATTCCACAGGTTTAAATCGCCCACTTGCGGGCCTTCGATGCTGGATATGCGGAAAAAACCGCCCCGCGGTACGCAAAATGTGGCCGCCTCGCGCGGCGGCACCAAAACTGCTTCACTTGGCTTGGCGGCTGCTCGCAGCGCCCGATAGGCCATCAGATCAGGCCGCGGCAAGCTCTGCGTCGGATAACAGATCACCGGCGCCACAGCTTTGCGGTCGGCAGCATCTTTTGGGGGGGGATTAGAAGTGCTCATCGTTCACCTATTTGGCTGCGCATTTAATCTATGGATAAGCGCTTTGCCAAAGTTGGTAAAGGTTTTGCAGCGCAGCGGCATGGCGCCCTGACGTGATGCGCGTGAATGGCACGTCCAAGATTTGCACAGAAATTTAGTTATCGCTCTTGCGATAGGCCTTAAAACCACCCGCAAAGAGTGCCTCGTCAGATTGCCCTTGAAAAGCACCTTGCCCATATTCGCGCGAAAGCTTGCCCGTCAGGACGCCTGAAATGCCGCGAAATTCAACGCTGCCATCAAGATCAGACCCCGAAATGCTAGCCTCGACGCTTAAATCCGAATTCCCCCCTGTGAGCTTTTGGGCATCCAGATCGGCAATCAGCTCCATCGTGCCGTTATAGCGCTCGGTATCAGGGGCCCCTTGGGAGTTTTGACGCAGCAAGCCCAGCGCGTATTGCCCGTTAAACTTTATCTGGCCACTGGCGGGCAGATCGGGCGGTGGTGTCCAATGGCCAAGCGCGGAATAGGCCGCCCATGCCGTACCTTGCAGGCCCAATACATAGGAAAACCCGCGTCCGTCTTCGTCTATATATATGCCGCTTGTCTTATGGCTCAGCTCAACATCAACCGCGCCGCTGGCATCAGCGGTTGCAGCGCCCGAACCGCCAATAGCAGAGGGCAAAGGAACGTTTGAAGGTCCGCTTTGCCCCGAACAGGCAGCGCAAAGCAAAAACACAATGATTGCAGCGCGTGACACTGGTAACAACGACCTTTCTAATAAAGAACACGATCCTTGCTAGGCCGAAATGTATTAAAACTTTGTAAATAGGACCGCTTTGGTCAGACCGTGCGCTCGACCATCATCTTCTTGATCTCGGCGATAGCCTTGGCTGGGTTAAGCCCCTTGGGGCAGGTTTTCGCACAGTTCATAATCGTATGGCAACGATAGAGCTTGAACGGATCCTCAAGCTCATCAAGCCGCTCGCCGGTGGCCTCATCGCGCGAATCTATAACCCAGCGATAGGCATGCAGCAGCGCCGCCGGCCCCAAATAGCGATCCCCGTTCCACCAATAGGACGGGCAGGATGTCGAGCAAGAGGCGCACATTACGCATTCATATAGCCCATCAAGTTTTTTACGATCTTCAATGGACTGCTTCCACTCTTTGGCCGGGCGGTTGGT
>ERZ1048872.374-NODE-374-length-50540-cov-5.462494_pt1 | contig 50540 bp, 46 predicted proteins | sample MGYA00383100_ERZ1048872 | MGnify/ENA primary metagenome ERZ1048872 (study PRJEB29581, sample SAMEA5548370) | metagenome | biome: marine; feature: coastal; material: water | depth 50 m | study: Short-term variability in the microbial, nano- and picoplankton...
TCCGGCCCAACCGGAAGCCAAAATGATGCCTACATTTGATTGCGGCAAAATGGTGTCTCCCCGGGGCGGAAGTAACTCCACAACGGCTGGGTTGGTGTCTACGCTCACGTCGCCGTAGTTGTCGCCGCCCGCTAAAGACGCAGCCACGAAGGCTCCGGCGCCGAAGGCCAACAAGACAGCAATGACAAGTGCGTTACGACGGTTCACCTAGGCGAGGTTAGCGAGTCGATTCGGGTAGTAACGTAGTGAGGGTGAATGACCTAAGAAATTCTTCCCAAACACCCGATCTCTCGGGCACCTTGCTTGACGGTCGTTACTTGTTGCGCCAAGCAGTGGGTACCGGAACCTCCGGCACGGTTTATGCCGCTGACGACACGAACTTGCAACGGCGAGTAGCGGTCAAAGTGTTGCACCCCTCGTTGAGCGGCGATCAAGAGTTCGTTGAGCGTTTTCGCTCCGAAGCGCGCACCGTGGCTTCTTTGAATCACCCCCATGTTTTAGCTATTTACGACTGGGGTGTTGATGGGTCGGCTTATTTGGTAACGGAGTACTTGGGGGGCGGGAGTTTGCGCTCCATGTTGTCTACGGGCCGCACGTTGAGCCCCGCTCAGGCACTCATGTTGGGGCTTAACGCTTGCCGGGCTTTGGATCACGCCCATGGGCAAGGTTTGGTGCATCGTGACATTAAGCCTGCCAACTTGTTATTTAACCAAGACGGCCGCATGTGTATCGGTGACTTTGGGTTGGCGCGAGCGCTCGCCGAGGCTTCACATACCGAGATTTTTGCTGAAGGCATGGTGGGGACGGTGCGCTATGCCTCGCCGGAACAAGCTCGAGGCCAAATGTTAGATGGGCGATCTGATATTTATGCGTTGGCTTTGGTTTTGGTGGAGGCGGTAACGGGCCATGTGCCGTTTGTGGCTGACACTTTGTTGGGTACTTTGCGGGCTCGAGACGGCGAAGCGGTTCCGGTGCCTGCGGCGTTGGGTCCTTTGGGTCCCATTGTGCAAAAAGCGGGAGCCGCTGAACCGGTGGATCGCCCCAGTGCCGCTGAGTTGGGGAAAATGTTATTGAGTGCGGCGCCGCAAATGTCTCGCCCCGAACCGTTGCCTTTGGTGGGGCCGGGTGAGGTGGGGGCTGCTCCTTTGCCGGGGGAAGCGACCATGGTGGCGCCCAGGGTTTCGCCTCCGCTTGCTACTCCTCGGGAACGCCCGGTGCGTCCGGTGGGACCTAAACGTCGTTGGCCAGCAATGTTGTTGGCCGTGTTGTTGCTGACCGGTGCTTCGGTGGGGGGTGCTTGGCTTTGGCAAGGGATGCAGGTTGATCAAAGCGTGGTGCCTTCTTTAGCTGGAAGGTCCATTGAGGAAGCGCATTTGCGTTTGATGGATCTCGGGTGGACGGTTGAAGAACGTTATGAGCGTCGTGATGGCACGGTTGAGGGCCAAGTTTTAGGGACCGACCCTTCAGCGGGAGCCATCTTTGATGTGGACCAAGTGGTGTCGGTCATCGTGTCGTTGGGCCCTACTCGGGTGGAGATTCCTACGGGCTTGGCCGGGGTGAGCTTGGCAGAAGCCACCCGACTTCTTGAAGAGGTCGGTTTGGTGGTGGGTGCGGTTGTTGAAACAGCCAGCGAAGAAGTGGATTTTGGTTTGGTAGCTGAGGTGTTGTTCTTGGCGGATGATTTACCTCGCGGGGGTGCGGTTGATTTAATCGTGTCAACCGGGCCAGCACCGCGGGTCATTCCTGATGGTTTGGTGGGCGGTACGGCTGACGAGGCTGAACAGGTTTTGGTGTCGCTGGGTTTTGTGGTTGAGCGTTCCGAAGTCTTTAGCGAATCGGTAGGGGTGGGTGCGGTTGATTCGTTGAGCCCGGCAGAGACCATGGAAGTTCCGTTCGGTTCGGTCGTCACGTTGGCGATTTCTCAAGGCCCTATGCCTCGCCCGGTGCCTGGAGTAATCGGTTTTTCGCTCGAGGCAGCGGAGGCTCGTCTGCAAGCAGCGGGCTTTCGAGTGATTGCTGTTGATGGCCCGTTGGCCGGCGAAGTAATCGGTCAAAACCCGATGGCCGACGAAGAAGCGATCCCGACGGACACTATTGAATTGATCACCAGATAAAACAACCGCCGGCTTATGGTGGGCGCTGCCCGCTAGCCCTCTAACCTCAAACCTCATGACCGATCCTATTTCTCGCGACGATGTAGCCCACGTGGCTCAGTTGGCTTGTTTGTCGTTAACTGATCAAGAACTTGAAGCCTTTACTGGCCAACTTGCTGACATTTTGAGCCATGCGACTGACCTTGAAGCGTTGGACCTGACTGGGGTGGAACCCACCTCGCATCCTTTGCCGCTGGTCAACGTGTTGCGGCCCGATGTGCCGGGTGAACCGGTGGACCGGGACGAGGTTTTGGCGGCTGCCCCTAGTGTGGAGGATCACCAGTTTCGGGTGCCTCCAGCGTTGGGAGACAACGCATGAGCGCTCTCGAATTGGCGGCGGCCATCCGAAGCGGTGAGCGTTCGGCTGTTGATGTTCTTGAAGAACATTTGGCAGTTATCGATGCTCGAGAAGACGAGATTCATGCTTTTAACTTGGTGATGGTCGAACAGGCCCGCCGAGAGGCGGCAGATGTTGATACCCGTTTGGCGGCCGGCGAAGAGTTGGGCCCGTTGGCTGGGGTGCCGGTTGCTTTGAAAGACAACATGTGTACCCGTGGGGTGCCTACTACGTGTTCGTCAAAAATCTTGGCAGGCTGGAAGCCTCCTTACGACGCCACGGTGGTGCAACGTTTGGCTGCTGCTGGTGCGGTAATCATTGGTAAAACTAATATGGATGAGTTCGCTATGGGCGGCTCAACGGAAAACTCTGCTTTTGGCCCGACCCGCAACCCGTTAGATACCAGTCGGGTGCCGGGGGGTTCGTCGGGGGGTTCTGCTGCTGCGGTGGCGGCGGGTTTTGCTCCATTGTCCTTGGGTAGCGATACCGGTGGGTCCATTCGTCAGCCAGCAGCGCTTTGCGGCTTGGTGGGGGTGAAACCCACTTACGGTCGGGTTTCCCGTTACGGCCTAGTGGCTTTTGCTTCCAGCCTGGACCAGATTGGCCCGTTTGCGGCCACGGTGGCCGATGCGGCGTTGTTGTTGGAAGTTATTTCTGGCCACGACCCGTTGGATTCCACTTCTATTGCTGAACCTGCCCCTGGCTTGCTTTCGGTGCTTGATCAAGGCGTTGAGGGTTTACGGATTGGTATTTTGGATGAACTCAGCGGCCACGGTGTTGAGGGTATTTCTCCTGACGTGTTGGCTCGCCTTGATGCCGCTGTTGAAGCGTTAACGGCTGCGGGGGCCACGGTAGAGCGGGCCTCGGTGCCGGCCACGGTGTACGGGTTGTCGGCTTATTACGTGATTGCGCCAGCGGAGGCTTCGTCGAACTTGTCTCGCTACGACGGGGTGCGGTTTGGCCCTCGAACCGATGGGGCAACTACCAACGAGATGATGATGGCCACCCGAACCGAAGGGTTTGGTGACGAGGTTAAGCGCCGCATTATGTTGGGTACTTATGCCTTGTCGGCCGGCTACTACGACGCCTATTACGGCAAGTCCCAAAAAGTGCGTACCTTGATTTTGAAAGATTTTGCTGAGGCGTACGAAAAGTTCGACTTGTTGATTAGCCCAACGGCGCCCACTACGGCGTTTCCTTTGGGCGACAAAACAGAAGATCCGATGCAAATGTATTTACAAGATGTGTGCACTATTCCTTCGAACCTGGCGGGCCACCCGGCGATGTCGGTGCCTTTCGGGGTGGGTGACGATGGCTTGCCGGTTGGCGTACAGATTTTGGCACCCGCTATGGGCGAGGCCACCATGTTCCGGGCCGCCGCGGTGCTAGAAAAATCTGGGGGTGCCCAATGAGCGGCGATGTGCTTGACGGTTGGGAAATGGTGATTGGTTTAGAGGTGCACGCCGAGTTGGCGACCCAAACCAAAATGTTTTCGTCGGCTCGCAACGTGTTTGGTGGCGAACCCAACACCAATATTGACCCGGTGTCGCTGGGTTTGCCTGGTTCGTTGCCGGTGCTTAACGAAAAAGCTATCGAGTTGGCTATTCGGGTGGGGTTGGCTTTGAACTGTAAAGTGCAACGCTCGGTGTTCGCCCGGAAAAACTATTTTTACCCTGATATGCCCAAGGCTTATCAGATTTCTCAGTTTGATTTGCCGATCAACGAAGGCGGTTGGTTGGAGTTGCCTAGTGGCCGTAAAGCCATGATCGAACGAGCACACCTCGAAGAAGACACCGGTAAGAGTTCGCACGTGGGCGGTGGGGGCCGTATCCACGAGGCCACTTATTCGCTGGTGGATTACAACCGTGCTGGCGTGCCGTTGATTGAAATTGTGGGGGCTCCTGATTTGCGTAGTGCAGAAGAGGCCCGCGGTTATGTCGCTGAGTTGCGTTCTATTTTGGTAGCCATCGGGGCTTCGGATGGCAAAATGGAAGAGGGGTCGATGCGGGTGGATTGCAACGTGTCGGTGCGCCCCATGGGTACTGAAGAACTTGGCACTCGTTGCGAAGTAAAAAACATTAACTCGTTGCGTTCTTTGGGTCGTGCGATCGAATATGAATCTCGGCGGCAGGTTGATTTGTTGACGTCGGGTCAACGTATTGAGCAGCAAACCCGTCATTGGGATGAAGCCGAGGGTCGTACCCACAAGTTGCGTTCCAAAGAGGAAGCTTTCGATTACCGCTATTTTCCTGAACCAGACTTGGTCCCAGTTGATCCTTCGCCGGAATGGATTGCGGAGATTGCGGCCAGTTTGCCCATGTTGCCGCGCCAGCGTCGGGTTCGTCTGGCCGAGGCTGCACAGGGTGAGGTTGTTGATGCGGCCTTAGTGGTTGAGCGAGGGCTGGATGATTTGGCGTTTGAAACGATCGAATCTGGTGCTGATGCGGCTCGGGTGTTGGTGCATTGTGTAAACAACTTGGCTGACGGTGCCGGGGAACTTTCTGCCCAGTCTTTCGCAGCCTTGGTGGCTATGGAAACCGGTGGCGAATTGTCGGCTACCCAAGCCAAAACAGTGTTGGCCGATTTGGTGGCTTCGGGCGGCGACCCGGCAGCGGCCGCCGCCGCTCATGGTTTTGAAGCCATGGATACCTCAGAACTTGACGACATCGTGGACGGCATCATTGCTGCGCACCCGGATGACTGGGCTGCTTACGTTGAGGGTGACGAGGGCGAACGGAAAAAGAAGTCTGGTTTCTTTGTTGGTCAAATTATGAAAGCCACCCGCGGGCAGGCTGACGGCAAATTAGTTAACCAGATTTTGGCCCAACGGGCTGCCGGCTAAGCCCCGGTTACTTGCCACCGGCCACTTAAGAAGCGGCGATAAAGCAGGCTGGTGCGGGCCAGCATGAAGAGCCAAATGCCGCCCCAAACCCAGCCGATGCCGAGCCCGGCGACCCTGGTCAAGATGATGGCGGGTATGCCGATGCCCGCGGCGCTGGCCATGGCTTTGGCCATGTGGCGTTGGTCGCCGGCGCCAATCAGAATCCCGTCCAAAGCGAAGGCCACGCCAGAGAGCGGCCCCATGAGGGCTACGTGAACTACTAAAAAGCCGGAGAGGGCTATGACCGCTGGGTCGGCGGAAAAGACTTGAGCGAAAGGCGTTTGGGCAAGGAAGAGCACCACGCTAAGTGCGCTGCCGATGCCTACTGACCAAACGATGGTGCGGCGCCCCACCAAGTGGGCTTCGTCGGCTCGGCCGGCGCCCAACAGGTTGCCGATCATGGCTTGGGCGGCGATGGCCATGGCGTCCATGGACATGGCCATAACGAACCAGGCTTGAAATGCTATTTGGTGGGCGGCTACGTCGACGGTGCCAATGTGGGCCGCTACTGCGGTGGCGGTCACGAAGGTACTGGTCAGGGCCATGTTGCGCACCAGTAGTTCGCCGGCCACGGTTAGCAGGCGCCGCATGGCGGCAAAGTCGGGAGTGAGTGATACGTGGTGGGGGCGGATGGCTCGGCTGATCCAAAGGAGATAACAGAATGCTCCTACCCATTGGGCGACCACGGTGGCCATAGCGGAGGCGCCGATCCCCAGGTCGAAACGGTAGATCAGTACTAATTCAAGTACCAGGTTCAAGAGTGCGGTGCCGATGGCCGCCCAAAGGGGTCGCACGGTGTCTTTTATGCCTCTCAGGTAGCCCACTCCGGCCAACATGACCAGCATGGCGGGCGCACCGTACATGCTGAGCCGAAAGTAGATGCTGGCGTGAGCAAGGAGGTCGCCGCGGGCGCCTAAGAGTTGCAGCAGGGGAGTGGCGGCCAAAGTGCCTCCGGCGGCGAGAGCTAGGCCGAGGAAGATTGCTAGCCAGAGGCTTTGTACGGCGTGTTCGGCGGCTCGTTTTTCTTCTCCGGCTCCGGTGAGGCGAGCGATGGCGGCGGTGGTTCCGTAAGCCAGAAAGAAACACAGTCCGTAGATCAGCAGCAAAGCAGCGGAGGCTACGGCTAGCCCAGCGAGGGGTACCGTGCCCAGGTGGCCGACCACTGCGGTGTCGGCTAACACGTAAAGTGGTTCGGCGATGAGTGCCCCGAGGGCCGGTATGGCCAGGGTGAGGAGTTCCCGGTCGCGTGGTGAAATCTTCATTGCTGCAGACTAGGGCGGTCCAAGGCGTTAATGCGGGTTCGGGGGCTCTAACCTGAGGATATGAGCGACTCTAAAGAACATGATCTTAAACCTCGATCCCGTGAAGTAACCGATGGCGATAACCGGGCTCCGGCTCGGGCCATGTTGCGTGCCGTGGGTATGACCGAAGACGATTTTTCTAAAGCCCAGGTGGGGGTGGCTTCTTCGTGGAATGAAGTTACGCCTTGCAACATGCCCCTTGATGGCCTGGCTAAGCGAGCCAAGTTGGGGATTACTGCGGCTGGTGGTTTCCCCATGGAGTTCAACACCATTGCTGTTTCGGATGGTATTTCTATGGGCCACGAAGGTATGCGGGCCAGTTTGGTGAGCCGTGAAATTATCGCTGATTCGGTTGAAGCGGTTATGCATGCGGAGCGTTTTGATGCTTTGGTGAGTTTCGCTGGTTGCGATAAGTCGTTGCCGGGCATGTTGATGGCGTCGGCTCGTATTAACTTGCCGGCGGTATTTGTTTACGGCGGGTCAATTTTGCCGGGCGAGCACAACGGTAAAAAACTGGACATCGTCAGCGTGTTCGAAGCGGTGGGTGCTCATGCGGTGGGCGACATTGATGACGCCGAGTTGTTGGCTATTGAACGTAAGGCTTGCCCGTCGGTGGGTGCTTGTGCCGGCATGTTTACCGCGAACACCATGGCGGCGGTTGGTGAAGCGTTGGGCATGTCGCTTCCTGGCTCGGCTTCGGCTTCGGCGGTGGATGATCGACGTAATGATGTGGCTTACGCCAGTGGTACGGCGGTCATGCAGTTATTGGCGGCCAATATTCGGCCTCGTGACATTATGACCAAGGCTGCGTTTGAGAACGCTATTGCTGTGGTGATGGCTCTCGGGGGCTCTACCAATGCGGTGTTGCATTTATTGGCCATCGCTTTTGAGGCAGGCGTTGATTTGCATCTTGATGATTTCAACAAGGTGGCGGCTCGGGTGCCGCATTTGGCTGACACTAAGCCGCATGGCAAATACCACATGTTTGATATTGATCAAATCGGTGGCGTGCCGGTGGTGATGCAAATGCTGCTTGAAGAGGGTTTGTTGCATGGCGATGAAATTACGGTGACCGGTCAAACAATGGCAGAAAACTTGGCCATGCTTGATGCTCCGGCTCCGGATGGTGAGGTTATTCACACCTTTGATAATCCTTTGCATGACATTGGCGGCATCGCTATTTTGAGTGGTTCGTTGGCTCCGAAAGGGTCGGTGCTCAAGGTGGCGGGTATCGATGTTGAACATTTTGATGGCCGGGCTCGGGTATTTGATGGCGAAGATGCGGCGATGGAAGCGGTGTTGGGTGACCAAATTGAGGCCGGGGACATTGTGGTTATTCGTTATGAGGGGCCCAAGGGTGGCCCGGGAATGCGTGAAATGTTGGCCATTACGGGCGCTATGAAGGGTGCGGGTCGGGGCGGCGATGCGGCGCTTATTACTGATGGCCGTTTTTCGGGCGGCACCCATGGTTTCTGTGTGGGCCATGTGGCTCCGGAAGCGGTAGATGGCGGCCCTATTGCTCTTATCGAAGAGGGTGACCGTATTGTGATTGATGTGCGTAATCACAGTATTGACTTGATGGTCGATGAAGCAGTTTTGGGTGAGCGTCGAGCCAACTTGAAGCCGTTTGCTCCGCGCTACACCTCAGGTTTCTTAGCCAAGTACGCCGCCTTAGCTAAAGGCGCCGAACGCGGAGCCATCACCGAGGCCTAATCCCGCCGCGTATTTTGGCCGCTCATCACGACAAGGGGGTTAGCTAAAGGTGGAGATGGCCACGGTTTGGCGGACGATTTTGCCGTTTTCGACGACGAAGGTGTCGGTAGAGAACGGCATGCTGTCGGTTTTCCAAATGAGGGCGTACACGTTGTCGTGTTCGGCGCTTTGAACCTCCTGAAAGCCGTTGAATGTGCCCTCGGGTGTGTACTCGTACCAGCCGCGGATGGCTTCGTGTCCCACGGCGTTGGCCATGGCTGAAACAATTGCTGCGTCCTCGGCGTAAGTGGCCATGAGTGCGTCGTAGTCCCCGGCCAGAATTGCTGCCCGGTGACGGTCGATGAGTTCTTTGTGTGACATGTTTCTTCGATTAACCCATGTGGAAGGCAAAGGTTTGACGAAAAATTTTGTTGTCCTCAATGACGAAGGTATCGGTGGCGAACGCCATCATGTCGGTTTTCCAGGTGACGATGTAAGTGTTGTCGTGTTCAGCGTTGTTGATTTCTTGGTATCCGGCAAAGCTGGCTGCGGGGATGTTTTCAAACATGTTGCGTATGGCTTTGGCCCCTTCGATGATCCCCATAACTGACACGATGACCGAACGGTCGTCGTAGTCGCTTAACAGGGTGTCTAAATCGCCGGCCACGATGGCGTCCATGTGGCGGTCAATGAGTTCTTTGTGCGACATTGAAAGTTCCTTAAATAGTGTGGTGAGGGCACATCTTGCCTCACTTGGCGACAAGTTGTCCATTCGGTGGGCTCCTCGGGTTGCGGGCCGGGCTCTCATTGCCCCATACTTAGTACCTATGCAGGGAATTTACTTCGCGACCAAGGTCGTAGTAGTGCCTTAGGCACACAACGTCGCCGACGATTGTGTGCTCGACCTCCCGCTTTCGGGAGGTCGTTTCATTTTCTGCCCATCAACCCAACCCGGAGCCAGCATGAAGTTAGACGGTGGTCAAGCCCTCATTCGATCCCTCGAACTCGAGGGTGTAGAAGTGATGTTCGGCCTGCCCGGTGGCGCTATTTTGCCGGTGTATGACCCCATTATTGATTCGTCTATCCGTCATATTTTGGTGCGCCATGAACAAGGCGCGGGCCATATGGCTGAGGGGTATGCCCACGCCACGGGCCGCCCTGGGGTAGCTATGGTGACCAGCGGTCCGGCGGCCACCAATATCGTGACCCCGTTATGTGATGCTTACCTTGATTCGGTGCCCATGGTGGTTATTACTGGTCAGGTGCCGACGGGCGCTATTGGTACTGATGCTTTTCAGGAGTGTGATACCACGGGTATGACTTCGGGTATTACTAAGCACAATTTTTTGGTGACCGATGCCCAAGATATTCCTCGCACTATCAAAGAGGCTTTTCATATTGCGACTACGGGTCGTCCGGGCCCGGTTTTGGTAGATATTCCTAAAGATATTGTTGACCCTGATAATCCCAATTCGGCGATGGAATGGTCCGATAATGTTGAGATGGATCTCCCTGGTTATCACCCGGATACGTCGGTAGAACCGGCTGCTATTCAAGCAGCGGTGGCTTTAATGCAAGCAGCAGAACGCCCGGTGCTTTATGTGGGCGGCGGTATTTTGAAGGCCCGAGCGGCTGAGGCGTTGCGTGAACTCGCCGAGCTCACGGGTTTTCATGTGGTGACCACCTTGATGGCTCGTGGGGCGTTTCCGGATAGTCATGAATTGTGTTTGGGTATGCCAGGTATGCACGGCAATTTCACTGCGGTGACCGCTATGCAAGAGTCTGATTTGTTGATTGCTTTGGGTTCTCGTTTTGATGATCGTATAACGGGCCGCCTTGACGGGTTTGCGGTGGATGCCAAGATCATTCATGTTGATATTGACCCTGCCGAGTTGGGCAAGGTGCGCCGCCCTGATGTGGCCATTCAGGGTGATTGCCGGGTGGCTATTGAAGCCATGGTGGAGTTGTTGCGTGTTCAGGGAGTGGGTGAATCCGATCGCCAGGCTTGGCGTTCGCGTATAAGCGGCTGGCAAGAACGGTTCCCGTTGACTTATGACCCTTCGGTGCCTGGTGAGGCGTTGAAGCCTCAGTTCGTTATCGAAAAGCTTCGGGACGCTACTCCGGATGACACCATTGTGGCGTCGGGGGTTGGGCAACACCAAATGTGGGCCAGCCAGTACTGGAAGTTTGACCATCCTTACACTTGGATTAACTCCGGGGGTTTGGGCACGATGGGTTTTTCTATTCCGGCGGCTATTGGGGCTAAAGTGGGTTGCCCTGATAAAACGGTGTGGGCTATTGATGGCGATGGTTGTTTTCAGATGACGGCCCAAGAGTTGGTGACGGCCACTGTGGAGAATATTCCGATCAAGGTGGCTTTGTTGAATAACTCGTATTTGGGCATGGTGCGTCAGTGGCAAGACATGTTTTATGACGAGCGCCATTCTGAAGTCTTTTTGTCTAAGGATGTTCCGGATTACAAGGGTTGGGCCGAAGCTATGGGTTGTTTTGCTTTGCGGGTCGATGATCCCGACGAGGTTGAGAACGCTATTGCGCAAGCTAACGAGGTTAATGACCGTCCGGTGGTTATTGATTTCCGTACTGAGGCTCGTGAGAAGGTGTATCCCATGGTTGCTGCGGGCACTACCAATTCTGATTTGTTGGTGCATCCTTCGCAGGAAGACCAGCCCCGATGACTGAGGAAACTGAGCGCCGTAACCACACGTTGGTGGTGACGGTCGAGAACAAAGCGGGTGTCTTGGCTCGGGTTGCTTCGTTGTTTGCTCGTCGGGCGTTCAACATCAAATCATTGGCGGTGGCCCCTATTGACGATGAAGATTTGAGTCGGATCACTATTGTGGTTGATGGTGCTTCGGCTCCGTTGGAACAAGTGGTGAATCAGCTCAACAAGTTAATTAACGTGGTCCATATTCAAGATTTGCAGCCTGGTCATGCGGTGGAGCGTGAGCTCATGTTGGTCACGGTGACGGTGGAACCAGACCATCGGGACGACATTGTAGAAAAACTGGATCGTGCCGGTGGCAAAGTGATGAGCGTGGGTATTGATGCCATGATGCTTTCGCTGGTCGGTACCCCGGACCACATTGACGTATTTGAAGAGTTCCTTCGCCCGTACGGTATTTTAGATTTGCAGCGCACTGGTCGGGTGGCTTTAGCTAACCTTGACGAACCAATCGATTAATTACTACTAACTGAAAAGAAAACCAGGAGAGAACAATGGCCAATATTTATTACGAAGGCGATGTTAAAAAAGAAGCTATTGCTAACCGCAAGGTGGCAATTTTGGGTTATGGCTCGCAGGGTCACGCTCATGCCCTGAACTTGAAAGAGTCCGGGGTCAACGTGTGCGTTGGTTTGCGTACGGAGTCCAGCTCGGTCGCTAAGGCCGAAGAGGCCGGTTTGACGGTGCGTACCGTGGCGGAGGCTTCGGCGTGGGCTGATGTCATCATGCTTTTGTTGCCTGACACTGATCAGGCAGCTATTTACGAAGAGCACATTGCCCCGAACCTGAACCCGGGCGATGCTTTGGCTTTTTCACATGGCTTTAATATTCGTTTTGATTTGATCACTCCGCCAGAAGATGTTGATGTGATCATGATTGCCCCGAAGGGCCCTGGCCATTTGGTACGCCGTACTTATGAAGAGGGTGGCGGTGTGCCGTGTTTGATCGCCGTTGAGCAAGACCCTACGGGTGGCGCTAAGGACCTTGCTTTGGCTTACGCCGATGGCGTGGGTGGCGCTCGGGCCGGGGTTATTGAAACCACGTTTACTGAGGAGTGCGAAACCGATTTGTTCGGTGAGCAGGTGGTGTTGTGTGGCGGGGTCACCGAGTTGGTGCGTAGCGCTTTCGACACTTTGGTAGACGCTGGTTATCAGCCAGAGATCTGCTACTTCGAGTGCTTGCACGAGTTGAAGTTGATTGTGGACCTCATGTACGAACAAGGTATTGGTGGTATGCGTTACTCGGTGTCAGATACCGCCGAGTATGGCGATTTGACTCGTGGTCCGCGTATTGTTGATGATCGGGTTCGTGAAACCATGAAGCAGGTTTTGGACGAGATTCAGTCGGGCCAGTTTGCTGAGGAGTGGGTAGCCGAAGCTCGTTCGGGTCGTAAGAACTTCTACGCCATGGAAGAAGAGGGCCGCCAGCACCGTATTGAAAAGGTGGGCACCGAACTTCGTGCCATGATGCCGTGGATCAGCGCCGGCAAGGTGTCCGTTCAGGATGCTTCGGGTGGCCAAGGCTAAGCAACTTAGGCACAAACAACAAAAGCCCCCCACCCATTGGGTGGGGGGCTTTTGCGTTGCGGGTTAGTTCAAGCGTTGGACAACCATGGCCATGCCTTGGCCGCCGCCTACACACATGGACTCCACACCGAATTCTTTGTCAGAATCCTCGAGGCCATTAAGCAACGTGGTCATGATGCGAGCTCCGGTGCAGCCAAAGGGGTGACCCAAGGCGATGGCGCCACCGTTTACGTTGAGCCTGTCGTAGGGAATACCCAGTTCGTCAGCAGAACCCAGTACCTGAGCGGCGAAGGCTTCGTTGATTTCGAACAAATCAATGTCGCTGACCGACATGTTGGCTCGCCCCAAGGCTTGGGTGATGGCTTCGATGGGCCCTAAGCCCATGATTTCTGGGTTAAGGGCTGACACGCCGGATGAAATAATGCGGGCCAGTGGTTTGAGGCCCAACTCGGCGGCCCGGGTGTCGCTCATTACTACTACGGCTGCTGCGCCGTCGTTGAGGGGGCAGGCGTTGCCGGCGGTCACTGTGCCGTCGGGGCGGAACACGGGGTTCAGTTGCGACACTTTTTCGTAGGTGGTGCCGGGGCGAATACCGTCATCGACAGAAACTACCGTGCCGTCGGGCAGGGTGTAGGGGCTGATTTCTCGTTCGAAGAAACCACGCTTGAGGGCGTCTTCGGCCCGGTTTTGCGACTGTACGCCCCACTCGTCTTGGGCTTGACGAGAAATGCCACGGGATTCCGCGACGTTTTCGGCGGTTTGACCCATGGCGATGTAAAGGTCAGGCAAGCTGCCTTCTAGGGGCGACCAAGGGGCGGCGCCTTCGCTGCTGCGTTCGGCGCTGCGGGCTTCGGCGGCGGCAAAGTTTTCGTTGTGGGTAGCGGTGTCGGCAGCTCCATACATGAAGCGGCTGACGCAGTCCACGCCACCTGAGACAAAGGCGTCGCCTTCACCGGCCATGATGGCGTGGGCGGCCATGCGGATGGTTTGCAACGATGAGGAGCAGTAGCGGTTTACGGTTACGCCGGGGGCTTCGAGGCCGGCCAGCAAGCTGACCACGCGGCCGAGGTTGAAGCCTTGTTCGCCGCCGGGTTGGGCGGTGCCCCAGATGACGTCTTCAATTTCGTTGCGGGGCAGGTCGGGGACTTTGTTGAGCAAAGCGTCCACGATGAAACCTGACATGTCGTCGGGGCGGGCATCGGGGAGGCTGCCTTTGACGGCTCGGCCTATGGGGGTGCGGGCGGTGGCGACGATTACTGCTTCGGGCATGGGGGGTCTCCTCGTTTTTTGGTCCGGTGGGTTACCGGCCGGTAGGGGCAGCCTAACCTTGTTGTTCACTTCTTTCCGAAGCGGGCGTTGAGGGAGGGGTATCGCCTTACGCGTCCGTTAGTTGCTGTTACTTGGCTGCGTTGCACTAGGGTCTTGGCTGTTCGAAACTTTTGGAGGAAAATATGCTTGAAGTAGGGAGTGCAGCGCCGGCTTTTTCGGCGCCTGATCAGCACGGCAGCACCGTGAGTTCAGATGATCTGGCCGGTAAGTGGGTGGCCCTTTGGTGGTACCCCAAAGCCAGTACCCCTGGTTGAACGATTCAAGGAGGGGGGCTCCGTGATCGAGCCTCCGAATTTACGGCCGCCAATGCGGTGGCCGTTGGCGTCAGTTTTGACACCGTTGAAGAACAAAAAACTTTCGCTGATGCGGAGGGTTTTGGTTACGCCTTGTTGTCAGACCCCGACCGGGTTATGGGTGCGGCTTATGAAGCGGAGCGTCCTGCGGGCACCCCGTTTTCTGATTATCCGCAGCGCATTACTTACCTCATTGCCCCGGACGGCACTATTGCTAAGACGTACGACTTGAATGAGTCCAAAACGTTGGATCAGCATGCTGATGATTTGTTGGCAGATATTGCCGCATTGAGTTAGCGTGGGTCGGCCTTTAGACGGCCTGCGGGTAGTGGAGGGGTCAGCTTTTGTGGCTGCCCCTTCGGGCGGTATGACTTTGGCGCAATTGGGCGCTGATGTCATACGTTTTGATGCCTTAGGTGGTGGGATAGATCATCAGCGCTGGCCGCTTACCGGCGACGGGGTGAGTCTGTATTGGAATGGTTTAAACAAGGGTAAACGTTCGTTGGCGGTCAACTTGCGTGACCCAGAGGCCCAAGAGTTGTTGGCTGAGTTGATTGCCGGGGCCGGTAATTTTTTAACGAACTTTCCGGCCGGCGGGTGGATGTCGTATGAGGCGCTCAGTCAGCGCCGTAAAGATTTGGTGATGGTGGCTATTACCGGCAGCCATGATGGCACCTCGGCGGTGGATTACACGGTGAATTGTGCGGTGGGGTATCCGGCAGCTACTGGTTTTGCTGATGATCAGCGTCCTGTTAATAATGTGGTACCGGCGTGGGATTTAATGTGTGGGCAGATGGCGGCGGTTGGGTTGTTGGCTGCTGATCGCCAGCGCACGCGAACTGGTCAGGGTTCGTTGGTGGCGTTGGCGTTGGCTGATGTGGCGTTGGCCACGGTGGGCATGTTGGGTAATTTGGCTGAGGCGCAAATTAATGGCACGGAGCGTCAACCTATTGGCAACGACCTTTATGGGGCGTATGGCACGGACTTTACTACGAGCGATGGCCGGCGTGTCATGGTGGTGGCTATTAGCCCGAAGCAGTGGCGAGGGTTGCAGGCGGCTACCGAAACGGTTGATGCGGTGGCTGCATTGTCGGTTTCGTTGGGGGTGGATTTTTCTGATGAGGGGCAGCGCTTTTTGGCCCGTGAAGATTTGCGAACGGTATTCGGCCCGTGGTTTGCTGGTCGAACCTTGAGCGAGGTGGCGGAGGCGCTTGATGCTCATGGAGTGTGTTGGGGGCCGTATCGAACGTTTGCGCAGTTGCCGCAAGAAGACCCACGGTGTTCGACGGCCAACCCGATGTTTGCTGATTTGAATCAACCGGGGGTGGGCCAGCACCTGGTGCCTGGTTCGCCGTTGGCTTTTGCGGGGGTTGAGCGGGGGGCGGCTACAGCGCCGCGTTTGGGTCAGCACACGGAACAAATTTTGGCTGAGGATTTGGGCCTAGGGTCGGCGGTTATTGGCGGACTTATCGACCGTGGCGTGGTGGCTACCGACCGGTAACTGGTTGTTACTACCGGGGAGTAATCGTAGGGAGGCATCAGGGCCTCACTGTACTATCTGTAAAAGAGATACTGTAATTCAATAACAATCATTATCAATTGCTTTACTTCGCGCTAAATATTGCCTACCTTCAATATTGCTGGACGAGGGAGCCGACACGGGTGGTTTCAGCAAGGAGTAGGGAAATGACCGAAGTAGCAGTCACCATGCCAAAGGAATACCCCACCATGAGTTGGGTAGACAATGGCAGTTGCCGCGGTGAAAGCAAAATATTCTTCGCTCCTTTCGCCGAACGTCCCGAAGCTCGAGTGCGCCGCGAGGCCAAAGCTCGACAAGTATGCGCCAAATGCGCTTCCATGGACCCCTGCAAAACCTACGCACGCACCAATCGTGAACTCGGTTTCTGGGGTGGCGAATCAGAGTCCGAACGAGCCACCGCCGGGTTCGCTCCCACCACACCTATCATCGGTCGCCGCCAGGTAGCCGCTCAACGAGCCGCCGCTGCACTTTTCAAAACCGGCTGATCAACCAGCCTGAGTTAGGGGAAAATTCCCCGCTGCTGGTACACCTTCTCGAGCCGGCGTAAAGCCACGGCGTAGGCCGCATCACGCCGAGACGCGATACCGAGTTCTTGACGAATGGCCACCACCGCATCGCTGGCCGACCATAAAATCTCTCGCAGTTTGAAGTCCACGTCGTCAATATCCCAGCGTTGTGCCGAACGGTTCTGCAGCCATTCAAAGTAAGACACCACCACGCCACCGGCGTTAACCAAAATGTCCGGCAAAATATCTATGCCTCGTTCGGCCAAAATATCTTCGGCAGCCAAAGTGGTGGGGCCGTTGGCTGCTTCCACAATTACCTGGGCTTTGATTGATCCAGCGTTTTCTGAAGTGACCTGATTTTCTAAAGCGGCCGGAATCAAAATATCTACATCCTGAGACCACAAATCGGCGGGGTCTATGGCCTCGGCTTGGGGGAAACCTTTTACCGAACCATGTTCTTGTACCCAGTCGGTGAGGTCAAAAGCATCGATGCCTTCTGGGTTAGCAATGGCTCCCGCATGGTCAGAAGCGGCCAAAACCTGTGCCCCATGGACCTGCAAAATACGGCCAGTAGCGCTCCCCACGTTGCCCCAACCCTGTATGGCTACGGTGGCGCTTGACAAATCAAACCCCACTTCGTCGGCCCAGTGTTGTAAACAAAATACCACGCCTTGGCCCGTGGCTTTTTCTCGTCCAGGGCTGCCGCCGGTTTCTAACGTTTTACCGGTAACGATGCGTTTTACGTTTTGGCGCTCCGAGGCCCCGGTGGAATTAGCGTAGGTATCCATCATCCACACCATGGACTGCGCATTCGAGCCCATGTCGGGTGCCGGAATATCATGGTCGGGCCCAATGTTGGTGCTCAAACTATGGGTAAAGCGCCGCACAATGCGTTCCAATTCGCCAGGGCTGTGGTCCCACGGGTTAAAGGTAATGCCACCCTTAGCGCCCCCAAAAGGAATATCACATAAGGCAGATTTCCAGGTCATCCACGAAGCTAAAGCTTTCACTTCGTCAAGGTTCACCAAGGGGCTAAAACGCATACCGCCTTTAAAAGGGCCAAGCAAGTTGTTGTGTTGAATGCGGTAGCCCCGAAAAACCCGGTAGTTGCCGTCATCCATCAGAACGGGAAAGTTAACAATGATCTCATTTTTGGGTTGCGACATTATGCAACGCAGATCATCGGAGAGACCAACCAAGTCGGCCCCTCGGTTGAATTGAGCAGTCGCCGTAGCGAACAGGCTGGCGTGTTCATCGGACATTTTGTACCTCCATCTCCCTGACCGGGAGAACCTTACTCTTGTGGATGAACAAAAAAGCGGGGAACCATGGCAACGACCGCCGACCCTAAGGCTGCGCAAAGGCCTATAACCCACCACATGCTGGTGGGCGGTGGAGCCAATTCAAAAAACTCTCGTGCCGAGGCACTAAGCATGACCCCCACGTAGGCCAGCCCCATGGCGGCCACTAAAGCCACCTTCCAGGGCAGCAACGGGCGACTAATGGAAAGCAAAATGCTCAGCCCGGTGGCCAACAAAATGATGGTGGCTGCTGTTCGGGCTTCGTCCAAGGTGGCGCTGCTGGCCCGCACTATCTCGTAGCCCACAAACGTGGCCAAGCCAGCGGCCACCCCAGCCGGTAACGAAAAACGCAACACCCGCGGCAAAAACCCCGGGCGCACCAAGTTGGTGTCGGGCGCTAAGGCCAAAAAGAAACCAGGCAACCCAATAGAGAACGTACTGATCAAGGTGAGTTGTTTAGGGAGAAACGGAAACGGACTGCCCAACAACCCCACCAGAGCGGTAAGCATCACCGCATAGGTGGCTTTGGTAATAAACAGGTTGGCTACCCGCTCAATGTTGTTAATAACCCGGCGGCCTTCGCTAAGCACTCGAGGCAGGGTGGCAAAGCGGTCATCGAGCAAAACCAATTGGGCTACTGCCCGGGTGGCGGAACTACCCGAGCCCATAGCGATGCCCATATCTGCATCTTTGAGAGCCAGTACGTCGTTTACTCCATCACCGGTCATCGCTACCGTGTGACCGACCGATTGGAGGGCGGCCACCATGGCACGTTTTTGATGCGGGGTAACCCGGCCAAAAACGGTATGAGTCGCCAAAACTTCGGCCAATTCTTTAGGGTCTTGGGGCAAGTGGCGAGCATCAAAACCGTTTTCAGCGTCGGCTATGCCGGCCCGGCGAGCCACCGCGGCCACTGTTGAGGGGTGATCTCCTGAAATAACTTTCAGGGTGATGCCTTGGCCAGCGAGGTAACCAAGAATTTCTGGGGCATCAGGTTTGACGGTGTCTTCTAAAAGCACGAAAGCAAGGGGGGTGCATTGTTCGGGCAAGGTTTCTAAGTCGGCTACTGGTTGGGCGCAGTGGGTAAGCACCAGCACCCGGCGGCCTTGTTCGGCGTGGGCTACTACTTGTTGGCGTAGGTCGGTGGCTTCTTCGCTCAACAAAATGTCGGGGGCCCCGAGGTGAAAGACCCCGTGCGGGCCAAAGTCGGTGACCGCCCATTTGCGTGCTGAAGAAAATGGCAGCAGGTCGGTGACGGCCCACCCGGGGTTGGGGTGGGCGGCGGCGATGGCCTGCAAGGTGGGGTTGGGGTGTGGGTCAGCGGCGGCCATGGCGCCCAAAGCGGCTTTTGGGTCGGCGCTCCCTAAGGCTTCAAGCCCGGCGTAAGAAATGTCTCCGGTGGTGATGGTGCCGGTTTTGTCGAGGCACAGCACGTCGACGCGGGCCAAGAGTTCCACGGTGGCGAGTTCTTTGGCCAGGGCTTGGCGGCGGGCTAAAGCAATGACCCCCACAATGAACGACAGGCTGGTTAGTAGCACCAAGCCATCGGGCACCATGGCCACCGCAGCGGCCACCATGCCCCGTAAAGCTTCAGAGGCTTCGTCTTCTTCAGCTAACAAGCGCAATAGCAGCAACAAAGAGGCGGGCGGGATAATGAAACTCAGCCAACGCAAGATGGTGTTGACCCCGCTGCGGAGCTCGCTGTCGGCCAGTTTGAATTGGCGGGCTTCTTCGGCCAGCGATACGGCGTAGGCCTCGGCACCGATGCGGGTGGCTTGGTAGTGGCCCGACCCTGCGGAGACAAAACTGCCCGAGAGCACCTCGTCGCCGGCGGTTTTTTCTACCGGGTCGGCTTCACCGGTGAGCAACGATTCGTCAATTTCTAAACCTAAACCGTCGAGGATCTGCCCGTCGACCACAATTTGGTCACCGGGCAGCAAGGCCAAGAGATCATCGGCGACTACTTGAGAAATGGGAATCTCTCGGACCTCTCCGTCGCGTACTACCCGGGCTTGTGGCGCCGATAACACGGCTAAAGCGTTGAGGGTGTTGCGGGCTTTGAGCTCTTGAAAAATGCCGATCACGCTGTTGGAAATAATCACTCCGGCAAACAAAGCGTCGCTGGCAAAACCGGCCACCAAAATGAGCACCAGTAGCGACCCTATGATGGCGTTGACCGGGGTCAGTACGTTGGCGCGGATGATTTCGGCGGTGGTGCGCACCGGGGCATCGGGCACATCGTTGGTGCGGCCGTCGGCTACCCGTTGGGTTACTTGGGCAGCGGTGAGCCCGCTGAGGGGCGTGGTGGTGTTCACACCCTGATTTTAGGCGGCTGGGCGCTAGTCGGTGGTTTGTTCAAAAACAAAGCGCTCTTTGCCCAAGGTCAAACGGTGACGGGTGCCCAGTATCGACGGGTCGGTGGCCTCGTAACCAGCATCGCCTTCCCACATGGCCACCGGGCCGTTTTCGCTGGGGCCCATATGGGTGAGGTAGTACACGGGGTCCATGTCGTCGAGCGCAGCCAAGGCTTGGTCAACGTTGGCAAAGCGGGTCAACAGGGTGAGGCTCATCCAGGTGGGGACCACCAGTTCTATGTCCCCTTGGTCGCGGCGGGTTAGAGCATCTTGGGGGCGCATCCATTCGTGTTCGGTTATTTCGCCGTGGTCTATGGCCACTTCGCCGGCGGCGCCGGTGGCAGATCGGGCGGCCAAGAAAAAGGTGGCGTAGCGTTTGGGGGTGATGGGTGGGGGTGTCCAGTGAGCGAACCACACTAAGTTTTTTGCATCAACAGTAATGTCGGCTTCTTCGGCGGCTTCGCGTGCCGCAGCGGCCGAGGCGGTGGCCAGGTCGTCTACTGACCCGTCGGCACCGGTTACTTGGTCTTCGGGGTCGATGCGCCCGCCGGGAAACACCCATGCTCCGCCGAAAGCGATTTTGGAGTTTTTCCGCAACATGAGTACTTCGAGTCCATGTTCTTGGTCTCGTAAAATAACTACGGTGGCGGCAGGGATGAGTTCGGTTGTGCCGTGCAGAGAGTGGTGCCGGGCCCAACTGTCGTAACGCTTGAGGTCGTTTTCTTCGATCATGCGATAACTCCGGCTTCTCGGAGGGCATTGATTTGGTCGCCTCGCCCGGTTTCGGCCACCACTTCGTCGGTGTGTTGGCCCAAGGTTGGGGCAGAATGTTCGCGTAAAGCCACTGGGGTGCCGTGAAAAACCGCTGGCGGTCGGGGCTGGTTGACCCGCCCTGCTGTGGGGTGAGTGTGGGCGACAAAAGTTTGGTTGGCCTCAACCTGCGGGTCGTCGGCAACTTCTTCAACTTGGCGGATAATGCCAAACGGCACGCCTCGGGCATCGAGGGCTTCGGTGGCTTCTTCAACGGTGACTGTTTGAGCATTTTCCATTACTTGTTTACGAATTTCTCGGGCTTTGTCTTGGTTTTGCAACCGGTCGCTGAGGTTGGCGAGATCGGGGTCGGAACTATCTACGCCGAAGGCATCGGCGAGTCCGTGAAAACCGGTGTTGTCGGGCACGGCGACCGCTACGTGGCCGTCGGCCAGAGGGATGGGCGTATTTGCTGCGGTCATGGATTGTGTTCCGGAGTGGTCGGCGTCGAGCAAGATTTCGTGGTCGGCACCGTCGACAAACAAAAAGGCGATGGCTGCATCAAGCATTGAGAGTTCAATGCGTTGGCCTCCGGTGCCTCGGGAGCGGGCAAAGAGCGCAGCAGTTATGGCTTGGCTCATAGTGTGGGCGGTGAGTTTGTCCGCTATGAGTTGGCGCAGGAATACTGGTTTTTCATCGTTGAGGCCGGTTTGGTTGTCGGCTAACCCTGAGGCGGCCTGGATGGCTGTGTCGTAGACCCGCCGACTGGCGTGGGGGCCGGTGGGGCCAAAACCGCTGAGGTCGGCGTAAATAACTTCAGGGTTGTAGGCCACGACGTCTGAGTAAGCCAGGCCAAGGCGTTCGGCTACTCCGGGTCGATAGTTTTGGATAACCACATCGGCGTCGGTTATGAGGTCTTTGGTGATTGCTAGGCCTTCGGCCCGGCTGAGGTCTAAGACAACGGAGCGTTTGCCGCGGTTGCATATCTGAAAACTGGACGAAATGTCTTGGATCTTGCAGCCTAAGTGGCGCAAGATGTCGCCACCGGGGCCGCGCTCTATTTTGATGCACTCCGCTCCTTGGTCTACCAAAATGCCGGCGGCTAGGGGGCCGGTAATGGCTACGGAGAGTTCGACTATTTTTATTCCATCTAAGGGGCCGGGCATACACGACCGTACCCCGACCGATGCTTGCTCGGCTAGTTCGGTGTGCTAAATCTGCGTAGAGGCAAGGAGGCCACATGAAAGATTTAAAAAATAAAGTAGCGGTAGTGACCGGGGCGGCCAGTGGGATTGGTCTGGCTATGACCGAAGCGTTTGTGGCGCAAGGCATGAAGGTGGTCATGGCAGACGTAGATGAAATTGCTTTGTCGGCCCAAGCCACTCGACTTGAGGCATCGGGGGCGGCCGTGTTGGGTGTGCTTTGTGACGTCACTGACCCGGCGGCGGTGCAGGCTTTGGCTGATGCGACAGTTGAGCAGTTTGGTGCGGCGCATGTGTTGTGTAATAACGCGGGTATTGCTCCGGCGGGCCCCATGTTGGGGGTTACCGCCGAAGAGTGGCAGTGGACGGTGGGGGTAAATGTTTTGGGGGTGGCTTATGGGGTGACGACTTTTGGCCCGTTGATGGTGGCTCAGGGGGAGGGCCACATTATTAATACGGCTTCGCAGGCTGGTTTGATGACTACCGAAGTGTTGGGCATGTATTGCGCTACTAAGCATGCGGTGGTGGGTTTGTCGGAGTCGCTTTATCGAGAGTTGGTCGATTCGCCGGTGGGGGTGTCGTGTTTGTGCCCAGAGTTGGTGAGTACAGAAATTTTTGATGCGGCGCGGTTGCGTCCAGATTGGGTGGAGGTCGAAGAGGCCCATGACGCTTTGCAGCCGATGTTGCGGGAGTTACTAGATACCAGGGGCATCGCCCCTTCTTTGGTGGCCGATGCGGTGGTGGAAGCAATTTTGGCTGATCGTTTTTGGGTCTTTACTCATGAGGTGACGGTGCCGCAAGCTCAGCGCAGGTTTGCTGATTTGCTGGCCGGTCGTAACCCGTCGCTTCTCGAAGAGGGCGATTCCGAATGAGTAGTGGTTGACGATTGGGCGTTAGGGTCGGTTTATGAAACTTGGACAAATTAATCTTTCGGGTATAGATGAGTTTTGGGCGTTGCCCATGGAAGATCGGGTGGCGGCTTTCAACACTTTGCGCAACGAAGATCCCGTCCGGTTTTTTGAGGAGGCCGTTACCCCGTATTTGCCGCCTGGGCCGGGGTATTGGGCTATTACTCGCCATGCCGACGTTATTGAGGCCAGCAAAAACCCGCAGCTTTTTTGTTCGGGTAGTGGGGTAAATATTCCAGATGTCCCACCGGAGTTCAACGAGTTTTTTGGGTCCATGATCAACATGGACGACCCTAGGCACGCTCGTTTTCGTAAGATCGTGTCGGCGGGTTTTACCCCCCGCATGATGGCTTCGTTGATGGATGGGGTGGAGCGCACAGCCACCGAAGTGGTAGATCGCATTGCTGGTTTAGGGGAGTGTGATTTTGTTACTGAAGTGGCCAGTCGTCTGCCTCTGGTCATTATTTGCGACATGATGGGTATTGATCCTGATCGTTACGACGAGGTGTTTCACCTCAGCAACATTGTTTTGAGTAACGGCGACCCGGAGTACATCGACCCGGAGGACAATCCGTTGGAGGCTTTTTTAAAGGCTGGTGCGGGTTTGGCGGAGATCATGAACGAAACAGCGGAGGCCCGCCGAGGTGGGGACGGTACGGATTTAACTTCAATGTTGGTCAACGCCGAGGTTGATGGCGAGAGGTTGACTAACGAAGAGTTGGCTTCGTTTTTTGTGTTGCTTTGTGTGGCGGGTAACGAAACGACCCGCACCGCTATTTCGTGGGGGTTGGAGTATTTGACGCAAAACCCTGAGCAGCGAGCGATTTGGTTGAACGATATTGAGGGGGTAACCCCGTCGGCGGTGGAAGAGATTGTGCGCATGGCTTCGCCGGTTATTCATTTTCGCCGCACGGTGACTACCGATGGCGCCACGTTGGGGGGGCACGAGTTTTCTCAGGGCGACAAGATCGTTTTGTGGTACAACTCGGCCAACCGGGATAGCGCCGTGTTCGAAAACCCAGATGCTTTTGATGTGCGCCGCGACCCGAATCCGCACGTGGGTTTTGGTGGGCCGGGGCCGCATTTTTGTTTGGGTGCTCATTTGGCTCGTCGTGAGATTTCGGTGATTTTTCGGGAACTCTTAACTCGTTTGCCCGATATTCACACCACGGCTGAACCGGATCGTCTGCGTTCGGGTTTTGTCAACGGCATCAAACACTTGCCCTGTGCCTATACCCCTGCTTAAACCTCTAAATCCTTAGCCCCCCCGGGTTGCGCCATAGGGGTAAGTCCCCGTTGGCGTGAGGTGGCTAGTTGAGCGACCAGTGGGTTTCGAAGTCGGTGGGGTCGTCGGCGGTGACTTGGCTGGTTTTTTTGAGCGCTAAAAGGTGGGCGTATACCGAAGCGGCGGCTGGTTTGTGGAGTTTTTCATCAACGTGGGCGTACATCTCAACGACCAGCGACATGATGGTGCGGGGCCCGTCGGTCAGGCCGGCCAAGATTTGTTCGCTGCGGCCTTCGCGGTGGGCAATGAGGTCGGCTACGTAACTCACTGGTTCGGTGATGGCTGGCCCGTGGGTGGGGCGGTACAGCGTTTCGTCTCGGGTTAATAGCCGCCGCAGGTTGGCCAGGTAATCGTTGAGGTCGCCGTCGGGTGCGGGGATCACCGTGGTGGACCACCCCATGACGTGGTCGCCAGAAAAAAGTGTGGCCTCTTCTTGAAAGGCAAAGCACAGGTGGTTGGAGATGTGCCCGGGGGTGTGGAGGGCTTCGAAGGTGTAGCCCGGCCCGGCAATGATTTGCCCATCGGTGACTAAATGGTCGGGCACGAAGTCTTGGTCGCCTGCTCCTTCGCCGTCTGAGGCTTCGGGTTTTTCTCCGTCGGCTATTGCTTGTGCTACACGTTTTTGGTGGGCGTCGATGGCTGCTTGCGGGTGGGGGCCGTAACCCCAGGTGGGGGCTCCGGTGGCTTTTTTTACGGCTGCTGCTGCGGGGGAGTGGTCGGGGTGGGTGTGGGTGATCAACAAATGGCTGACCGTTTGGCCTTTTACGGCGGCCAGCAAAGCGGCCACATGTTCGTCGTCGTCGGGCCCGGGGTCAACAATGGCCACCGACCCACCTGAAGGTGGCCCCACAATAAAAGTGCCGGTGCCGTGGTAGGTAAACACTGAAGGGTTTTGGGCCATAACCCGGCGCACTAATGGGGAAACCTGCTCTATGGCTCCGTAAGCAGGAGCATCTTCGCCAACATGTTTTACTGCCATAAGTAGAGTCTGCCCGACCGGCGCCGCCTAAACCGGTATTAGGCAACGAGGTGGCAGTCGGGGTTGGTTCTGCCAGACTAAGCGAATGCCTGACCAGTCAAAACAAAAGAGCTCCGGTGCCGAGGTGGCAGACCAAGTTCGCCGTCTTGTAGCGGAACTCAACTTGCGTGATTCTTCCGAACCTTCCCTGGCTGAAGCCGCCAGTCTTATCGCACAAGCTCGCAAAGTTTTAGATGGTCCGGTGCGCCTTCGCTGGTACGAAGTAGACGTTGACGCCGATGACGAAACAGCCGCCAAACTTCAAAAAGAGTATCGACAGCATTCGCTGTTTCGTGGCGGCCATAACCCTTTGGCTCCTCCAATAAGCATGAGCGAGGAAAGTCAAGCAGATGGGTCGAAGCGGATAGTGGGCACGCTTTGTTTGGGTTCTGAGCGAGAAGGGCCACCGCGTACCGTGCATGGCGGCATGGTGGCCGCAGTGTTTGACGATGTACTCTCTGGAGTGTTGGCCACCGCCGGAGCCTCGGGTTCGGTGACCGGCAAACTCACCGTGCGCTATCGTCGGCCTACGCCAATAAATACTGATCTGCGTTTCGAGGCCTGGGTCGAGCACCACCAAGGACGCCGCCTCACGGCACGGGCGCAGTGTGTGGCCAACGGCGAGGTCACCGCTGAAGCCGAGGCTTTGTTCATCAGTTTGGATATGCGTTCTCTGGGCAGTGCATGAGCCAGCAACCGGTGGTGTGTTTTGTCTGCACGGGCAACGCAGCCCGGTCGGTAATGGCTCGAGCAATGTACGCCCAACAAATACCCGAAGCGAAACCGTTGAGCGCCGGCACCTTGGTTTTGGAAGGTCAACCCATGAGCCTGCGTACCCGTCAGGCGTTACGAGATTTGGGTCTCGACGACCCGGCTCATCTCAGCGTGCAGTTTGATGAACGCCATGTGCATGCCGACCTGATGGTGGTGATGGAACCGGGACACATTGCGTGGATGCGCCGCCATTTTCCTGAAGCAGCGAGCCGCACCGCTTCGCTGCCTCGGTTGGTTCGCCATCTCCAATCGGGACAAAACCTTGCTGACCAATTGGCGGCTTTGAGCCTGGCGGATGTGGAGGTTGAGCCGTGGGAAGAAGTCATTGACCCGGCGGGCGGAGACCAAGAAGCATTTCATCGTTGTGCAGAGGAGCTCAACGAGTTGGTGGGCCAGTTAGCAAACCGGTTGCGTTTATGAGCCCGCATCGTCGGGAGTCTTTTGTTTTAGCGTTGGCTACTGGTTTGCTGGGGGTCACTTTTGGTGTCTTTGCTGATTCTGCTGGATTTTCGCTCGCTCAGGCCATGGTTCTGTCGTCCTTAACCTTTACCGGGGCTTCTCAGTTTGCTGCTGTTTCGGTTATTGGTTCTGGGGGTACTCCGCTTGCTGCGGTAGGTAGCGCTTTGTTGTTGGCGGCTCGTAATAGTTTGTACGGCCCGGTGGTGGCTCCGTTGTTACGCACGAAATCTTTGGGCCGCCGAGCGGTGGCCGCCCATTTTGTTATCGACGAAACCACCGCTATGGCTACTGCTCAAAAAGATCCCGAAGCCGGGCGGGATGCTTTTTGGTTCACCGGTGTTTGGTTGTTCATTTTTTGGAATCTGGGCACCATGGCCGGCGTGGTGGCTGGCAGTTCGCTTGAGGACCCGCAGGCGTGGGGTCTTGATGCGGCGTTCCCGGCGGCTTTTGTGGTTTTGCTGGTGCCGCATATTAAAACTCGACCGGGTCAAAGCACGGCCGCTTTGGGGGCGTTGATTGCTTTGGTGGCAGTGCCTCTGGTGCCGGTGGGGCTACCCATGTTGTTGGCGGCCTTAGCGGTTGGTTTGGGCTGGTGGATGCAGCGGGGGGACCCCTCATGAGTTGGTCGGCTCTTTTGTTGCTCGCTGCCGGCGCTTATGCGTTTAAGTTGATTGGACTGTTGGTTGGGGACCGTTTATCGGAGCGTTTTTCTGTGGTGGCCGGTTTGTTGCCGGCGGCTTTGTTTGCGGCCATTGTTGTTTTGATGACTTTCACCGAGGGCAGCCGTTTGGTGTTTGATGCCCGTTTGGTGGGGGTGGCTGCGGGGGCGGTGGCGTTGTGGCGGCGGGCCCCTTTTGTGTTGGTGGTGCTTATTGCCACGGCTTCTACGGCGGCTTGGCGGGCCGTCACTTAATTTGTGCGCAGTCTTGGCTAGCGTGACCTTGTGGACCAACCTGATTTTCAACCGGTAATACCGCCCGGTGTGTCGCCGTCGATTGAACGCATGTTGTCGCGACCGCGGCCTCGCTGGCGGGGGGTTATTCATCGGGTAGCGGTGCCGTGTTCGTTGGTGGCCGGGGCGGTCACTATTGCTTATGCTCCGGCGGGGAGTGATCGTTTTGGGGCGGCGGTGTATGCCTTTGGGGCGTCGTTGATGTTTATTGCGAGTGCGTTGGTGCATCTCAAGCATTGGCCGATTCCTCTGTGGGAGCGTTTGTTCCGTTTTGACCATGCCGCAATTTTTGTGTTGATTGCTTCGGGTGCTACCCCGGTGGCGATTACGGCACTTAGTGGTCGTTCGCAAGCTCTTATGTTGTGGGCGGTGTGGATTGGGGCTGCCGTGGGGGTGGGTTTGCGGTTGTTGCCTTTCCACCCGCCGAAGGGGCTCATGAATACTTTGTTTTTGGTGTTGGGTTGGGTGCCGGTTTTGGTGGCTGCTGATTTGTATCGTGCGTTGAGCCTTACCGTGTTGGTGCTTATTGGGGTTGAGGCGCTGTTATATAGCGCCGGGGCGCTCATGTTGGGTGCTCGCTGGCCAAACCCTTCTCCGCATGTTTTTGGGTACCACGAAATTTGGCATGTGCTGGTTACCTGTGCGGTGGCGGTGCATTACGTAGTGGTGGTTTTGATTACCAATGCCTGACCGGCGGGTGGGCTGTCGCTGCGATAGGTTGCCAACGTGAAATGGTTTGTTGTTTTGATGGCCTTGGTGGCAGTGTCTTGTGGTTCGACGTCGGTGACCGATCCGGCTCAAGCTCAGGATTGCACAGAACTCGTTGAGGCGGGCCGTGCGGTGGCCGAGCGAGTGTTGGAGCGCCTCGAAGGTCAAACGTTGTCTGAGTTAGAAGCGGCCGACCCAGAAACGCCCTTTGCCCCTATTGAGCGGTTGATGCGTTCTGATGAGTTCACGCAGCGGGCGGTGGTTTTAGGTTGCGGCACCGACCAGTTGCGGTTGCAGGCTTGTTCGGTTTACGCCGATTTAGAGTTTGATGCCCAGGGCGAGTTGGCACGAGACTTTTTAGCTCCTTATTTAGCGGCTTGTGACTGATCTCTTGGTTTAGAGTGATGGGGTACCCGAAACTACGCACGGAGTTTTCATCCTCATGACCAGCAATCGACTTTCTCAACGCATTGGCGCTATTGCCGAATCGGCCACTATGGCTGTAGATAAAAAAGCTAAAGCCCTTAAGGCGGCCGGTGAGCCGGTTATTGGTTTTGGGGCCGGTGAGCCCGATTTTGCTACTCCGCCTCACATTGTGGAAGCGGCGGTGGAGGCGTGTTTGAACCCGGCATCGCACAAGTACACCCCGGCGGGCGGGTTGCCGGTGCTCAAAGAAGCGTTGGTAGAAAAAACGGAGCGTGATTCTGGTTGGCGGCCCACGGCGTCGCAGTTTTTGATTACCAACGGCGGCAAGCATGCGGTATATAACTCGTGTGCCGTGTTGTTAGACCCCGGTGATGAGGTGTTGTTGCCGGCTCCTTATTGGACCACCTACCCGGAGTCCATTGCTTTGGCGGGCGGCGTTGCCGTGCCGCTACTTACCGACATGGCGGCTGGTTTCAAGGTCACGGTAGATCAACTTGAAGCGGCTCGTACTGAGCGTACTAAGGCTTTGATGTTTGTGTCGCCGTCGAACCCCACGGGGGCGGTGTATTCGTTAGAGGAGATTCAAGCCATTGGTCGTTGGTGTGTGGAGCACGGTATTTGGGTTATTGCTGACGAGATTTATGAGCATTTGACTTACGACGGGCATGAGCATCATTCCATTCGGGCGGCCGTTCCTGAGTTGGCGGATACGTGTTTGATCGTTAACGGGGTGGCTAAAACTTACGCCATGACGGGGTGGCGTGTGGGGTGGATGATCGGCCCCGAAGACGCTATTAAGGCGGCCACCAACTTACAGTCGCACGCCACCAGCAACGTGGCCAACGTGTCGCAGTACGCCACCTTGGCGGCCGTGTCGGGTGATTTGTCGGCAGTAGCCGAAATGCGCTCGGCTTTTGACCGACGCCGGGTGGTGATGACGCAGATGCTGCAGGCCATCGATGGCGTGGAGATGTTGGTGCCTCAGGGAGCTTTCTATGCTTACCCTGATCTCTCAGCCTTTTTGGGTCGAGAAATTGCTGGCCGGGTAGCGAACTCCACGAGCGAGTTGGCGGCCATTATTTTAGACGTTGCTCAGGTAGCGATTGTGCCTGGTGAGGCTTTTGGGACGCCGGGTTATGCCCGTTTGTCGTTTGCTTTGGGCGACGATGATTTGGTTGAAGGGGTTAGCCGTATCGCCGACCTGTTGGGCGGTTAATGCGGTGGCCGTGGCGGCCCCGGGGGGTTCTTGGCTTTCGCCGTTAACGGCTCGAGCGGTGGTGGCCGGGGCGGTGAGTCCGGGCGAGGTGGAGGTGCATGCTGGTCAGGTTTGGTGGTCAGAAAGCCGCCCCGATGAAGGCGGCCGCAGCGTGGTGGTGTGTGACGGGGTTGATGCGGTGGGGCCAGAAACCAATGTCCGCACTGCAGTACATGAATACGGCGGTGGGGCGTGGACGGTGGTGGCGGGGCGACTGATTTTTTCTGAGTTTTCTGACCAGCGTTTGTACCGTCAAGAGGCAGATGGTTCGTTAACGGTTTTAACCCCGGAGCCTGAGCAGTCGCGGGGTTTGCGTTACGCCGATGGATGCCCCACGCCCGATGGCCGATGGTTGGTGTGTGTGCGTGAACGGCATGGGGTTTCGTTGCTTGAACCCGCGAACGAGGTTGTGGCCGTGGCTCTCGATGGCACCCAAGAAGTGCGGGTGTTGGTGGAGGGCCCAGATTTTGTGTCTAACCCGCGGGTGTCACCTGATGGTTCTCAGTTGTGTTGGGTGCAGTGGGATCACCCTGATTTGCCGTGGGATAACACTGAGTTGTGGTTGGCCGATTTTGACGATGGGGTGCTCAGCAATCAGCGTTTGGTGGCGGCGGAAGGTGAATCGTTTTTTCAACCGGCGTGGAGCCCTAATGGAATTTTGCATGTGGTGACCGATCGGGACAATTGGTGGCACTTGTACCGGGTAGAGGGCGACGGTTTGCAGCAGTTGACCTTTGGCGACTTAGAGGTGGCGACCCCGCAGTGGGTGTTCGGCTTGAGCCGCTATGCCTTTGTGGGTGATGAGGTGTGGTTGGCTTTTACCCAAGAGGGCACCGACCATTTGGGGGTTTTGTCTGCCGATGGCCAGTTGCGTCGGGTGGAGACTTCTGCCACCAGCATCAACTCGTTGGCGGCTTATAGCGAAGGTGTGGTGGCGGTGCTGGCGTCGTTTGGTGAAGAGCCAGCGGTGACGGTGGTTACGGGCACCGAGAGCCAAACGCTTTCGGTTCGCCGAGATTTGGGTCTTGACTCGTCGTGGTTTCCGCAACCTGAGATGGTGACTTTTGCCAGCAGCAATAATGAGGTGGCTCATGCCTTGGTGTATCCGCCCACCAACCCTAATTTTGAAGCCGAAGAGGGGCAGGCCCCGCCGTTGATGGTGTTGGCCCATGGCGGCCCTACCGGGGCGGCGCGCACGCAACTGCAGTTGTCTATTACTTATTGGACCAGCCGAGGCTTTTGTGTGGCCGATGTTAATTATCGGGGCTCGACTGGCTATGGCCGGGTTTTTCGCCACCGTTTGTGGGGCAATTGGGGGGTGCTTGACGTTGATGATTGTCTCGCCGTGGCCCAGCATTTGGTGGCTCAGGGTAAAGCCGATGGCGGTCGTCTGGCTATTAAAGGGGGCAGCGCGGGCGGGTTTACCGTGTTGGCGGCCGTTACTTTTCATGACGTGTTTTCTGCGGGGGCTAGCCGCTACGGGGTAGCTGACCTCGCCGCTTTGGCCGCTGATACCCACAAGTTTGAGGCCCGCTATCTCGATCGTTTGGTGGGTCGTTGGCCGGAGGATGAATTGGTTTATGCCCAGCGGTCGCCTATTAATCATCTTGACCGGTTGGCTACCCCAATGTTGTTGTTGCAGGGTTCGTTAGACAAAATCGTGCCCCCTAACCAGGCGCACCTTATGGCGGAGGGCTTGCGTCAGCGTGGGGTGCCGTTTGCTTTGCTGGAGTTTGCCGACGAGGGCCACGGTTTTCGTAAGGCAGAGAACCAGGTGCGGGCCCTCGAAGCCGAGTTATCGTTTTTTGCGGACCAGTTTGGTTTTGTGGCCGCCGATGATTTGCCACCGTTAAACATTGAGGGTTAACAACCCATTGACAGAAAGAGTTTCGCTAGAGGTCTGCAGCAGCAACGTTGTTGTTATGGCACGTGTACTGGTCACCGAGCAATAGCTAAAGCAGGGCTAGCAGTTTTGCGCTAGGCCGGCCATCAGGTTGATGTGCAAGAGGGTTTAGACGAACCGGGTTTGTGGGCTGCACTAGAAGGTGTGCAGGCGCTGATTGTGCGCTCGGCGACCCAGGTAACGCAACAGGTGTTGGGGGGCGGCCTTAGATGTTTTTGCCACCGAACCCACCACAGAGTCGCCGTTGTTTGGGTTGCCGGGCGTGGTGGTTACCCCTCATTTGGGGGCTTCGACGGCGGAAGCACAAGACAAGGCCGGCACCGATATTGCCGAACAGGTGGTGCTGGCACTGGCCGGCCAACCGGTGCCGTTTGCGGTGAATCAAAAATAAGGGTTGCATTGTGCGGTAAAGACCTGCCTATGATGTGGGGGATGCAACAGTTCACTTACCTCCTTCTGCTTACTTAGGGCGAACGCCTACATATTCGTTCGTCCGAACCTCCTCGCCTCCGGGCCGGGGGGTTTTTTCGTTCTCAGAAAGAAATTAAAAACCGAAGCATCATCAACCAAACAACCAGGAGTCAACCATGAGCACCCCCGATAACAAAGAACGGGTAATTATTTTCGACACCACCTTGCGTGACGGCGAACAATCGCCGGGTATTTCGCTGGACGTGGCCGAAAAGCTAGAGATTGCTGCACAGTTGGCCCGTTTGGGTGTTGATTACATCGAGGCCGGGTTCCCTATTGCTAGCCAGGGCGATTTTGAAGCGGTGCAGGCGATTGCTTCGTCTATTGAGGGCCCGGTTATTTGTGGGTTGTCGCGTACCGCGCATAAAGACATTGACCGTTGTTGGGAAGCTATTGAACCGGCGGCCAAGCGGCGCATCCATACCTTTATTGCCACGAGCCCGACGCATATGAAACACAAATTAAAGATGAGCCCTGAGCAGGTGTTGGCTGAGGCGGTGTCGGCGGTGAAACGAGCACGGGAGTACACCGATGATGTGGAGTTCAGCCCGGAGGATGCTTCTCGTTCTGATTTTGTTTTCATGTGCGAGGTGTTACAAGCGGTGGTCGACCATGGGGCGGGCACGCTGAACATTCCCGACACGGTGGGTTTTGCCACGCCGGTGGAATGGGCACAACGCATTGCCGATATTCGTAAACGGGTATCGGGCGACTATGTAATTTCTACGCATTGCCACAATGACCTGGGTTTGGCGGTGGCTAACTCTCTGGCGGCCATCGATGCCGGAGCACGCCAGGTGGAGTGCACTATTAACGGTATTGGTGAGCGTGCGGGTAATGCGGCAATGGAAGAAATCGTTATGGCTATAAATACTCGGCCTGATATTTACCCCAATGTGGAGGTGTCTATCCGTACCGAAGAGTTGGCGCGTTCTAGCCAGATGGTGAGCCGTTTGACTGGTTATCCGGTGCAGTTCAACAAAGCGGTGGTTGGTCGTAATGCGTTTGCTCACGAGGCGGGCATTCATCAACATGGGGTACTTAATGAGCGCACGACTTACGAAATCATGGACCCCGCGGCGGTGGGTCAAGGGGAAAGCCAGTTGGTTTTGGGCAAGCATTCGGGACGGGCGGCCTTTAGAGACCGTTTGGCAAAACTGGGTGTTGCTATTCAAGGCGATGCGTTGAATGCGGCGTTTACTCGCTTTAAAGAGTTGGCGGATCGCAAGATTCAGCTCACCGATGCTGATTTAGAGGCTTTGGTGCATGAAGAAATTGGCGGCCAGGCTGAACATGCTTACGAGTTGGTGAGCGTGGAGGCTCGTGGCGGTAGTACCACCACACCATCGGCTGATTTGGTGTTGGAGATCAACGGTGAGACTCTGGAGGTCTCGTCGGATGGCGATGGCATGATCGATGCTTGTTGCACGGCCATAAAAAACGCCACCGGCGTAGAGGGCCATTTGACCGACTATTTGGTGACGTCGGTGACTGGTGGGGTTGATGCATTGGCCGATGTGACGTTGTCGTTTGAAAGCGACGATGGGGTCAAGGTGGCGGGCCGTGGGTTGTCTACCGATGTGGTGGAAGCTTCGGCTCGGGCCTTTTTGTCGGCGCTGAACAAAATTGCTCGCATTCGTTCTTCTGGTGAAGACCCCAATGCCGTGGAGCGCCCCGGGCACATCGGCTGAGTTTCTGGCCTTGCCAGCATTTGGCCGGTAAGGTGGCGGCGTACCCGATGCGGAGGAAACGCTATGACTGTCACCCTTGGACCTCGAGAGCTACAAGCAAAGTTAGGCACCGGTGAAACGGTGATCATGCTTGATGTGCGTACTAGCGCAGAGTACGAGACTCGGCATATTCCGGGTTCGGTTTTGGTGCCGTTGGATGCATTGTCGGACCGTTGTTCAGAACTTGGCGATTTGCCGGGCACCGTGGTGTTGGTGTGCGAGTCGGGGATGCGTTCTGAAGAGGCGTGTCAAAAACTGGCGGCTACCGGCTGCGGTAACGCTCAGGTGTTAGATGGCGGCATCATGTCGTGGGCGGAAATCAATGGTGAGTTGACGCATGGCGAGGCTCGTTGGGCTATGGACCGTCAGGTGCGGTTGACCGCTGGGTCTTTGGTGGTGCTTGGCGTGTTGCTTGATTTTGTGGTGCCGGGGCTCCGTTTCTTGGCGCTTTTTGTGGGCGCTGGTTTAGTGTTTTCGGCAGTCACGAATACCTGCACCATGGCCTTGGGTTTGGCGAAGTTGCCTTATAACCGTGGCCCGGTGGTAGACCCAGACGCCACCATTGCCAAGTTGCGTAAAGGCTTGGAGCTTTCTGCCTAATGATTTTCGACCAGTACTACCTTGATTGTCTTTCTCAGGCCTCTTATTTGGTGGGCGATGAGTCTTCGGGACGGGCGGTGGTGGTGGACCCTCGCCGTGATGTGGGGGAGTATTTGGCTGATGCTGAGGCCAAGGGTCTTTCCATCGAACTGGTTATTGAAACCCATTTTCATGCTGACTTTTTGTCGGGCCATTTAGAGTTGTCGGCCGCTACGGGCGCTGAGGTGGCGTATTCGTCGGTGGCCAGCCCGGATTTTGATTTTCGCGCCATGCAAGATGGCGAGCGGGTGAGTCTCGGTGAGGTGGTTTTGGAGTTCCGTCATACCCCGGGGCACACGCCGGAGTCCATGAGCATTGTGGTGTGGGAACACGCCGATGATGCAGAACCGCATGCCGTGTTGACTGGCGACACGCTGTTTATTGGCGATGTGGGTCGCCCGGATTTGTTGAGTTCGGTGGGTTTTTCTCAGGACGATTTGGCTAGCCAACTTTATGACAGTCTGCATGGGCAACTTATGGTGTTGCCGGATGCCACCAAGGTGTTTCCGGGCCATGGAGCTGGGTCGGCTTGTGGCAAGAATTTGTCTACTGATACGTGGTCAACTATTGGTGAGCAGCGGCGTACAAATTACGCCGTTAAGGCACCGGATAAAGAGACCTTTATTGATTTGGTAACCGAGGGCCAGCCAACGGCGCCGGGCTATTTTTTGTATGACGCTGGTTTGAACAAAAGCGACCATGGCTTGTTGGACGAAACTGAGCCTACGGTGGCGCTGTCTTGGTCTGAGGTGCAAGAAGCGATGGAGGCCGGTGCGGTGTTGCTTGATGGCCGTGACCCGGAAGATTTCGCTCGGGGTTATTTAGAGGGTGCAATTAACGTGGGGCTCAATGGCCGTTACGCCGAGTTTGCCGGGTCTATTGTGCCAGTTGATGTGGACATCGTTGTGGTGGCCGAGCCGGGTGCCGAGTTGGAGGCAAAGAATCGGTTAGCGCGTATCGGTTTTGACCGGGTTTTAGGTCATCTTGAAGCGCCGTATGCAGTTATGGAAGATTGCCCGGCCGATGCGGGTGTGGCCTCTCGGTTGACGGCTGACCAGTTGGTGGGTCGACTGGCCGAGGGAGGCCCGGTGCAACTGGTTGATGTGCGTGGCCCAGGGGAGTGCGAGTCGGCGGGTGTTATTGAGGGAGCGTTAAATATGCCGGTGGCTACGGTGCGTAGTCAGTTTGATGCGTTGGCTCCGAATCTCCCCACGGTGGTTTATTGCGCTGGTGGGTACCGCTCTTCGGTGGTGGCTTCCATGCTGCGGGCAGAGGGTTTTGCCGACGTTTCAGACCTCATTGGCGGTTTCGGAGCTTGGGCCCCCGAAGGCGCCTGCGTTTCTTAAGCCTTTAGCCCTGGACAACCCCGCTAAAACCCCAAACCAAAAACGACCCCAGACTAAAAACGAACCTGGGGTCAGACCCCAGGTTCGGGGTAATGGCTGTATTAGAGGTTGATCACCTGTTGGCGGTCGAGAGTGGCGAGGTCGTTGGCTTGGAGGCGGTCAAAACTGTAGGTCCAGAGTTGGTCGCCGATAACTAAACTGCGTTCAATGGTGGGCATCCAGTCGTAGTTGCTGGGCCAGCAGATGGCGATGGTGCTGTCCTCTGGTATGTCAATGTCGCTACTGATCCCGAATTCTTCGCCGTACAAGATGGCCTCTTCGACGCTGAGAACCTCACATTCTTGGCCATTGAAGTCAATGTTGTAATCGTCACAGATCATGATGGTGAGGCTTTGATCGCTTATCCAGTCCGGTTGGCCTAAGTCAAGCATTTGGTCATCAACGAGCGGGCAAGGCGGTTCGGCAGGTGTTTCGCTAGGTTCATCGTCGTGGTCTATGCGCCCCACTTCGGTAATGGTGCCGTCGGTAATGTGGAGGGCTACTGCTCCGGAGTAACTGCTTGACCAGTCGTTGAAAGGTAAGAGGGCCAGGTTTTCTGGGCCCCACCAGAGGAAGGCCCGGTGGTCCCATTCCACGCTGGAGTTGCCGCCTTCGGTGGCCCAACTATCGAGAGCAACCGGGTTATCCAGGTCGTTTGCGTCAAACAGGGTGACTTTGGTGCCGGTGGTTTGTCCGGTGTCGGTGGCTTCTTGGCCGATGCCGAGCACCAGGCCGTTATCGAGGGGGTGCAGGTAGCCGCTGTAGCCGTTGATTTTGAGTTCGCCGCGTACTACTGGATTGGTGGGGTCGCTTAAGTCAACAGTATAAAAGGGGTCGGTTTGGCGAAAGGTCACCACGTAACCCACGTCGCCTACGAAGCGCACGGAGTAGATGCGCTCGCCGGCGCCCATGTCGCCTACTTGGCCGACGGTTTTGAGTTCATCTTCGTCACGTTGTAGCACGGTCACCATGGATTCGCTGTCTTCGCTGAACCCCCACCAAGGACTACCTTTGGTGGTGGCGACTCGCAGGTGGCCGTTGTGTTCTGACATGGAGAACTGGTTGAGGAGGTTGCCTTCAACGCTGCCCGAGGCCAAGTATGTGGTGGCTGCGGTGTCAGATACATCGAATTGGTGGATGGAGGTGGCGTAGTTTTCTTCAATTTCTTGCCACAGTGCATCGTTGCTGTTTTCGAAAAGGATGGGGTCTACGTAGCTGGTGGTGGCTACGTACAAGTTGGTGCCTCCGGCGTAAACGGTTTGCCCGTCGGCCAATATAGTGGTCGAGGAGGGAGCGGCCAAGGCGGCTCCGAGGTCTACGGTGAGCACGTTGAGGGTAGAGAACCCGGCGAATTCGCTGGGGTGGTGCACGTTGGAGCATTCGGAGAGAAGGCCATCAGAAATGGCTCCGTCGCTTGTTTCGAGCACGTAGCTTGGTAGCCAGTCTTCGATGACCGTGCTGGTGATGATTTCTTGGTTGAATTTTTTAGCGTTTTCTTCACCGGCTTGATTTTGTGGGTAAACGAAAGGCAGTTGGTTCATGCTGGTGGTCACAACTACCCGGGCTACTCCGTTGACTACTCGGGCGCTTACGTAGTTGCCTTCCATGGTCAGGGTGTTGGCGATGGTCAGATTGGAGGGGTCGCTGAGGTCTATTTCGATAACGCTGGTGAGGGCTTTCCAATGGTTGTCGGGGCCCACCAAACGGGAGAGTGCATTGTCTGTTTCGTAGGTTTCGCCGCTGTCGGTACCGGCCAGCACGAAGGCCCGGTCGCCGGCGAACAAAATATTGTTACTCCAGTGACCGTTCAGAGTAATTGAGTCGGTAAGTGCCGCTTCAGAACCGCTGACGTCGATGTAGTGCAGTTCGTTTCCGCTTACTACCAAGATGCGTGTTCCGTCGGTTTTGATGAGGTCGGGTTCGTCGATGCCGAGTTCTTGCACGTTGGTGCCGGAGTAGTCGGTACCTTCTTGCAAGCCGTCGCTGCCTGCTTCAGGTGCGGCATTGCTGGGGATCGCTGCGGAGTCGTCGTCACCGTCGCGCATCACGTCTGAATCCATAATGGCCGGCCCGTAGTAGCCACCGCCGTTGAGGCCGTAGGCCCCGACGCGGGCGGCGGCTTCGGTTTGTAGGTAGGTCAGCATGTCGTCGCAGGCCGTGAAGGGGATCAACGCAGAGGCGAACACCACGTCGTTAAGGTTGACGCTTACCACCGTGGTGCTGGGCGGCAGGGTCACCCCAGGAATAGCGTTTGGGGTGCTGTCGCCGCAAGCGCTGGCGGCTAGGGCGGTGAACAAGACGAGGGATAGAATTCGGCGCATTTTTGCTCCATTGTTGAGGGTCTGCTAGTTATGACGCTCCGGGCCTCGGGTTTGGTTCCCGAAAAAAAAGAAATTCTTTTAGGTGGTGGTGGGCATCCAAGCCGGCCGTGCGGCGGTGAAGTTTTCTATGGCTTCGGCGGACCGCAGGCTGATGCCGATGTCGTCGAGTCCCTCTAAGAAGCGTTCTTGAGTGGCGGCGTCCAGAGGGAAGCTGCAGGCGATGCCGGCTTCGGGGGCTTCGAGGGTCAGGTTGGTTACGTCAATGGTGATGACCAGATTTGGGTTGGCTTCCACTGCGTCAAGTAGTTGTTGGCCTACGTCCGCTGGTACCTGTACGGGTACCAGCCCATTTTTGGTGCAGTTGTTGCGAAAGATGTCGGCGAAGCGTGGGGAGACGACGGCGTTGAATCCGTATTGTTGTATGGCCCAAACGGCGTGTTCGCGAGACGACCCGGTGCCAAAGTTTGGACCAGCCACCAAGACTTGAGCGTCGGCGTATTGTTCGTCGTTCAAGACAAAGTTGCGGTCGTCGCGCCACTCAGAAAATAGGCCTTTGTCGAACCCGGTGCGTTCTACTCGTTTGAGCCAGTCGGAGGGAATGATTTGGTCGGTGTCTACGTCGGAGCGGCGTAGTGGGACGGCGGTTCCTGAAACAATGTGTACGGCTTCCATGATGCTCCTTAGTTTCCAACTACTGGCGGAAGGTCGGCGGGGGTGGCGAAGGTTCCGGCAATGGCCGTGGCGGCAGCTACGGCGGGCGAAACTAAGTGGGTGCGTCCGCCGCGTCCTTGGCGCCCTTCGAAGTTGCGGTTTGAGGTGCTGGCGCAGCGTTCGCCGGCTACCAACTTGTCGGGGTTCATGGCTAAGCACATGGAGCACCCGGGTTCACGCCAGTCGAAGCCGGCGGCGGCAAAGATTTCCGGGAGGCCTTCGGCTTCGGCTTGGGTTTTGACAGCCCAAGAGCCGGGCACGATGAGGGTGCGGAGGCCGTCGGCTACTTGGCGGCCTTGGGCTACGGCGGCTACTGCTCGGAGGTCTTCAATGCGCCCGTTGGTGCATGAGCCAATAAACACCGTGTCGACTGGTACGTCTTTCATGGGGGTGCCGGCGGTAAGACCCATGTAGTCAAGGGCTCGTTGGGCGGCTTCGCGTTCGCCGGGGTCGGCAAAACTGGTCGGGTCGGGCACGGTGTTGGTGATGGGGGCGACTTGGCCGGGGTTGGTGCCCCAAGAAACATGGGGGGTGATGTCGGCGCCGTCTAAGATTATTTCTTTGTCGAATTCGGCACCTTCGTCGGTGGCCAGGGTTTTCCAGTCGGCAAGGGCGGCGTCCCAGTCGGCGCCTTTTGGTGCGTGGGGGCGGCCTTTGAGGTAGTCGAAGGTGGTTTGGTCGGGGGCGATCATGCCGGCCCGGGCGCCTGCTTCGATCGACATGTTGCACACCGTCATGCGGCCTTCCATGGTGAGATTTTTTATGACCTCGCCGCGATATTCAATAATGGAGCCGATGCCGCCGCCGGTGCCTAAGCGGCCGATGATGGCCAAGATGACGTCTTTGGCGGTGCTGCCTTCGGGCAGGGTGCCGTTGACGGTGACGGCTAGGGTGCCGGGGCGCTGTTGGGGCAGGGTTTGGGTGGCCAGTACGTGTTCGACTTCGCTGGTGCCGATGCCGAAAGCCAGGGCGCCGAAGGCTCCGTGGGTACTGGTGTGGCTGTCGCCGCAGACCACGGTCATGCCAGGCAAGGTGAGGCCTTTTTCGGGGCCGATAATGTGTACGACGCCTTGGCCAGGGTCGCCCATGGGAAACAGCGGTACGCCGAACTCGTCGCAGTTGCTGCGCAGGGTTTCTATTTGTATGCGGCTTACTGGGTCGGCAATGGGTTGGTCAATGTTTTCGGTGGGAACGTTGTGGTCTTCGGTGGCCACGGTCAGGTCGGGGCGATGGACGGGGCGTCCGGCCATGCGCAAGCCGTCGAAGGCTTGTGGTGAGGTGACTTCGTGTACGAGGTGGAGGTCGATAAACAACAGGTCGGGTTGGTCGTCGGCGGCGTGCACGACGTGGCGTTCCCAGACTTTTTGACTCAGGGTTTTGGGTGACATAGCGTTTTCTTACTCGAGGGCGGACCGAGCCAAGGATAACCGGTTAGCGGCGGTGCCGGTCAGTTGGGTCAGAGTGCAGCGAGAAAACGAAGCACTAATGCCCGATCTGAGGCCGCGAGCGACATATAGGTGTCCCGGGCAACTTGTGCTTCGCCCCCATGCCATAAAATGGCTTCTTCTGGCGTGCGAGCTCTCCCGTCGTGAAGGTAGTGTTCATGGCCGACCACGCCGGTCAGCCCGATGCCCCAAAGAGGCGGAGTTCTCCATTCGCTTCCGGTGGCGTTTCCTTGTACCAGCCCGTCGGCCAGATTGTCGCCCATGTCGTGAAGTAAAAGGTCGGTGAAGGGAACGATGGTTTGGTTGGCTAGTGCTTGAACGGGATTTTCTCCGGTTTTCCAAGGAGTGGTATTGTGGCATGAAGCACACCCCACTTGTACAAACCAGGCGGCGCCAGCGAGAACCTCAGGGTCGGTTCGTTGGCGCAAGGCAGGCACTGCCACGGTAGAAGTGTAAAAAGAGGTGTCGGCCAAAAAGTCATTGCCAAAATGTTGGGCAGCTAAGTCAAAGTCTAAGTTGAAGTCTGCTTCGAAGGCTCCTTGGGTAAAAGTTGCAATGGTGGGCCGTTGGGCTTTCCATCCGAAACGTCCTATGCCGGCATCTGTTTGGGCCGTTCGGCCAGAAATGCCATCTTGATTTCTGTCTTGTGGGTCGGCCCCACTTTCTAGTTCGGTTGACGGAATGGACTCTAAGAGTCCGCCGCCAAATACTGGTGGTGCGACGCGCAGTGAGGTGAAAGCATCGCCGAGATCAACTCCGTCAACTACTACGAGAGGAGAGCGCAACGAGTAGGGGGTCCCGTCGGGGAAGGTTCCAGAGGTTTCTTCCCAGTTGACGGTAAGTGTGCCTTCGGCTTGTTGGCCGCGATCTTGAAGCTGAAGCCCTAGCTCTGGGTGAGGAATTTGTTGCCCCTCGGCGTCTAAGCCCATGTTGATCAACAAGATCACGCCGGGAGCGGTTACTTGCCCGTCGGCGGGCACGGAGCGCCCGTTGTTGATGTGGCAACCGAGGCAACTAGTGCCGTTGTTGGGGTCGCCTAAGCCGTCGGTGCTGGTGAAAACGTGTTCAAAGGGCTCGTCGCCAGCAGCGAAGCGTATGCGTTCGGGGAGCCCCATGGCCCGATTAGAGAGGCTAAAAGCTCGCTGGTTATTTGACATGGTGGTGCCTTGGCCGCCACTGCGGAGCAACAGTTCTGGCGGCTCGGTGACCAGTTGAGGGGTGCTTGGTCGGTCAATGAGTAGCCATAGCCCAATGGTTAAACCGAGCAGGGTAAGAAGCCAGAGAAAACGGGTCACTCGCTACTAGGAAGAGCGATGGCATCGATGTCCATTTCTGGTGGCCCGCTGTTGGCGGCTACGCCGGGGGCGGAGTCGGCGTCAGGCATGGTGGGTTGCGCTTCGGGTGCGGGCATGGAGGTGTGATCTACAGTGGCGAATGGGCCTCCAAGGTTTGGGGACCCTGCATCAGTGGTGTTGGTAGCAGTTCCATCGCAGGTGGCGTAAGTCTCAATGTCGATCGGCGCTGATGTGGCGAAAGTGTTCCCTTCGAAGCAGTTGCCAGATGGGTCGTAGGTCCCGTCTTCTAGGCCGAGCACGATCATGATCAAGTCGGTCGGGTTGCCGGTTACTACGTTGTCTTTAACAGTGTTATTTTCGGCTAACCAGAGGTTTTCGTCAAAGAAAAGCGAGAGGGCGATTCCGCCGAAGGAATTGTCGGTTACTAAGTTGCGGGTCACTAAGTTGCCGCTTCCTCCGGCGATCACGATGCCACCGCCGAATCCGATATCCCAGTCTTCGCTTCTGCGTGGCGTATCTGCGTTACCATTTTGGGTCACGATGTTTCCCACGATGGTGATGTTTCCTTGGGGGGCTAACTCCTCGGAATCAAGAGTATTTGGAACCATGCCTAAACGGTTGAAGCGAAATATTGAGTTGGCGATGATGAGGTTGTCGCTGGCGTTGGTGCCAGAGTAGCCAAGGGCGTTGTTTTCGCTGATGACATTGTTTATGACGGCATTGCAGGGTTGACATTGTCCGATGTAAAAGGCTGAGTCTGGGTGTCCGCTGCCGTAACTATTTTCTAGGAGTCCGTTTTGGGCGTTAAAGGCGTAGATGCCGTAGAGACCGTTGTTGTATGCCGTGACGTAGGAGGCCCGATAGCCATCAAGGATGATGTCGCTGCCGTAATCGCCGGTGAAAAACACACCATTTGAGGTATGGGAATGCACCGTCAGGTTTTCTATGGCCACTCCATTTGAAAAGACGATGAAGCCGTTGGGCCGTTCGTGTTGGCCGTCGATGATTACTTCGTTTCGGTTGAGGCCGCGAATGACTAAGTCATCAGTTTCAACGATTACTGCTTCGTGATAAGTGCCTGGTGAAATAAGGATGAGGTCTCCGGGTTGAGCGGCATCCACTGCGTCTTGAATGGTGGCGTAATCGTTGGGTACACGTAGAGCGTCAGGGAGAGGGATGGTGGTGGGGGCTGCGGTAGTAGTGGGTGCTTCGGTGGTAGTGGGCGCTTCCGTGGTGGCGACTGCAGTAGTACTGGGCGCTGCGGTGGTGGGGGCTTCCGTGGTGGCTATGGCTGTTGTGGTGGGGGCGACCGAGGTGGTTTCGCTCCCTCCGCATGAGCTCGCTATCAAGCTGATCACGAGAAAAATGGTTAGTGCTAGTATTTTACGCATGCTCGGAGTTTATCCATAAGGTGAGATAGCGGTCAAATTCAGTTGTTTCGAACAATGACCTGCCCGGTTTGCCCGCGTGTGGCTGTGCCGTGGAAAGTGCAGTAGTAGGGGTAAGCCCCGGGTTCATCAAAGGTGAGGGTGGCGCTTCCTTGAGGAAAGAGGAGGTCTTCATTTAGTGGAGGGAACCACCCAGGTTCAAGGTTTTTGGCTGCTGGGGTCACGTTATGGGTGTTGCGGCCTTCGTTGACCCAGGTGATTACGGTTCCGGGCGATACTACGATGATTCGCTCAGAGAACGAGTTGTCTTCAATGATCACCGTTACTGAGGATAACCCAGTGAGGTCTACAGCCTTTTCTGGAATGGCGATGGTCATCGATGAAACGACAGTTTGTGAGGTTGCTACCGGCATGGTTGTGGTGATGCCGCTTCTGGCGATGATGGTGGCGTGGCGGTTGCTGCAACTGGTGAATAGGCAGAGTCCTATAAAGAAAAGCCCAAGCATTCGCATGGGGACAGAATAGGTCAGGTGTGGTGTTTTTCTACAAACTCGGCGGAGCCGTTGGCTTCAAGGAAAGGCTAGGCCCGGTGGTCTTCTACGAACTGGTAAAAATCGTCGCCAAAGAGTGGCCCCATGTGAAGGGTTATTTCGCCCTTGGTGTTAACAAACACGGCGGCGGGTTGGGCGAATATATCAAAGCGTTTCCATACCGTGCCGTCAAAGTCGGCCAGGTTGATGAGGTTGGTTAGCCCCCATTCGTTGATGGCTTCGTCGATGGAGTCCGAGTCGTTGATCCCGCTAGATACCCCGACAATGGTGAGGTTTTCTATTGCTGTGCTGGCCCCGGCGACCGTCGGGGATTCTGCTTTACAAACCGGTCAGGTGGGAGCCCAAAACCAAAACAGCACGTCGCCGCCGGCCAAAGTGGCGGCATCAAAGGCGGTGCCGTCTACCAAGGTAGAGGTGAACTGTAGGGCCTCGGGCACCGTGTCGAGGGCTGAGATTTGGCTGGCGGCTGGTGCGGCGGTAGTTGGCGCAATGGTAGTGGCGGGTACGGCTTCTTCGCTGTTGCTGCAACTGGCGGCCAACAAGGTGACGGCTAAGAGCGGGGCAAGAGAACGAAGATGCATACCTTGACCTTACGCCGGTTATCGTCACTATGGTGAGCACCCGTCTTCTTATTCTTTCTGCTTTGTTGTGCGGCATGGCTTTATTGGTGGCCTTCGCTTTACAGGTGCTGGTAGCTACCTGATTTGGTTCGCCGCTGGCTTCGCCGCGGTAGGGTCAAGGTATGGGTATTTCGCATCAACTGGTAATTATTGGTGGTGGTCCGGCGGGTTACGCTGCGGCGCTTTATGGGGCTGCCGCTGGCTTAGACGTGGGTTTGGTCGAAGAGAACCGTATTGGCGGTACCTGCCTGCACGTGGGGTGCATTCCCGCTAAAGAACTTTTAGAAACCGCCGCCGTGGTGCGTACCGTTAAACACGCCGCCACTTTTGGTGTTTCGGCCGGGGAGCCGATGATTGATTTGGCCATCAGCCAAGAGCGCAAACAAAAAGTTATTGACAACCTTTTTAAAGGTTTGACCGGCCTGTTGGCGGGCCGGGGGGTCACTGTTTACAACGGCCGGGGCACGTTGGGGGTGGATCACACGGTTATTGTTGATGGCCCAGAGCCTGCCACGTTGACCGCTGACCACATTATTTTGGCTACGGGTTCGAGCCCCCGCACTATCCCGGGTTTTGCCATTGATGGCCAGTTGGTGGTGACCAGCGACGAGTTGTTGTCGCTCGATACTGTGCCTGAGCGGGTGGCGGTTATTGGCGGCGGGGCTATTGGCTGCGAATTTGCTTCGTTTCTGAACGATGTGGGTGCTCAGGTGACTTTACTCGAAGCTGCGCCAGAGATTCTCCCGGGCTGCGATGCGGAGGTGGCTAAGGCGGTGCGCCGGTCGTTTAAAAAACACAAGATCAAGGTGCACGCTGGGGTGTCGGTTAATGGTCATGCGCCAACCGGTGCCACAACCACGGTGGCTTTTGGCGAAGACGAAACCGCAGAGGTTGATTTGGTAGTGGTGGCGGTTGGTCGGCGCCCTAACGGTGATGCGGCGGGTTTGGTAGGTACCCGGGTGGTGGTGGACGATCGTGGTTTTATCGAGGTCAACGAAGCCTTGTTGACCGGCGAACCGGGGGTCTATGCGGTGGGTGACGTTGTTAATACGCCACAGTTGGCTCATGTTGGTTTTGCTGAGGGCATGAATGCGGTGAAACATTTGTTGGGCGAAAACCCGGTGCCGCTCAACCCGGCCACTGTGCCGTGGTGTATTTACACCCACCCGGAGGTGGCGTTTGCGGGCCTTACCGAAGAGGCGGCGGTAGCGGCCGGCCATGAGATAGTGGTGTCATCGCACCGGTTTATGGGTAATGGTCGGGCCATGATTTTGGGTGAAACCGATGGTTTGGTCAAGGTGATTGCCAAAAAGGATGCCGATGGTCGGGCCGGTCAGATTCTTGGTGTGCACATGGTGGGCCCTTGGGTGACTGAGCAACTAGGCCAGGCGTATTTGGCGGTGAATTGGGAGGCTTCGGTCGATGAGGTGGCAGCCTTTATTCAACCGCACCCCACTATGAGCGAGTTGTTTGGCGAAACGGTTATGGCCCTTACCGGCCGTGGGCTGCATGGGTGATTTGTTGTGACTGATTTATTGCTTCCTCAATTAGGTGAAACGGTTACCGAGGGCACCATTACCCGTTGGTTCAAGTTGGCGGGCGAGCAGGTGGCGCTTGATGAAACGCTTTATGAGGTGTCAACCGACAAGGTGGACTCCGAAGTTCCGTCGCCGTTTGCTGGGGTGTTGACAGAGATTGTGGCCGGTGAAGGTGCCACGGTGAGCGTGGGGGCGGTGATTGCCCGTTACGAGGGTGAGGGCCCGGCTCCGACGACTGCGACTCCGAAAACGACAGAACCGGCCCAACAAGCACCAGCGCCCACGAAAGCGATACCAGAAACGCCGCCTGCACCTGCCAAACCTGCAGCAAGAACGGCCAAGTTTTTGTCGCCTCTGGTGCGCCGTTTGGTTGAAGAACACGGGGTGGACTCAACCAAAATTGCCGGCACCGGCATGGGCGGTCGGGTAACCCGGAGCGATGTTGAAAAATATGTGCGTGATCACCCGTCAACCACCGAGCCCTTTAATGGTATTCGTCGGGCTACCGCTCGTCACATGGTGGGGTCTAAAGCGATCTCTCCGCATGTGTTGACCGCTATGGAAGTTGATTTCGAAAACGTTGAGCAGGTGCGTCAAGCGCATCGGGCTGCCTGGAAGGCCGCCGAGGGGTCGAGCCTCACGTATTTGCCGTTCATCATGCGAGCGTTGGCTTTGACTTTGGCGGAGTTTCCTCGGTTGAATGCCACAGTGGGTGACGACGAGTTGGTGGTTCACCAAGAAATCAATTTGGCTATTGCCGTGGACTTGAACTTTGAGGGTTTGGTGGCGCCAGTAATCCGGGGCGTTGCCGCGCTGAGTTTGGCGGAAGCCGCTCGAGCAGTGGTTGAGGTAGCAGGCCGAGCCCGTGACCGGAAACTCACCGCCGATGATCTTGCGGGGGGAACTTTTACCATCACTAACCCGGGGCAATACGGGACGTTGATGCAGTTTCCTATTATCAACCAACCCCAGGTAGCGATTTTGTCGACCGATGGGGTGAGCCGTAAACCGGTGGTGGCCTTAGATGCTGCCGGCAACGAAACCATTGTCATTCATTCGGTGGGCGTGTTGGCTATGGCGTGGGATCACCGGGCTTTTGATGGGGCATACGCAGCGGCTGGTTTGGCACATTTGCGTAAGGTCATTGAAACCCACGATTGGGAGTCAGAGTTTTAAAGATGGGCACTGACCGGCCGTTTCGTTTCCGTTGGTTGGGGCGGGTGCGTTATAACGATGCGTTGGCGTTGCAGCACGGGGTAGTAGCGCAGAGCGCCGACGATTACCTGTTGTTGTTAGAACACCATGCTGTGTACACCTTGGGGTTGCGGGCCACCACCGAGCATTTGTTGGCGCCGCCGGAAGAAGTGGGTGCCGAGTTGGTGCGCACCGACCGGGGCGGCGATATTACTTTTCATGGCCCGGGCCAGTTGGTGGGTTACCCGTTGTTGCATCTTGAAGGCAAAGGCCAGGGTTCCATGGCCGACCCGGTGGCGTATGTGTGCAGCGTGGAAGACCTAATTATTGGGGTGTGTAACGACTTGGGCCTTGCGAATGTGGGTCGTTTTGCCGGTTACCCCGGGGTTTGGGTAGAGCCCGCAGGCCCGAACCCGAGAAAGATTGCCGCTATTGGCGTTCGGTTGAGCCGCCAACGATCCATGCACGGTTTTGCGCTAAACGTGAACCCCGATATGAGTTTTTTTGAGCGCATGGTGCCTTGTGGCATCAGCGATTACGGGGTGACCTCTCTGGCTGCTGAAGGTATTGCCGCCACCATGGAACAAGTGGTTGGTTTGGTGGCCCAGCGAGCAGCGGCGCAGTGGGCTAATGGCCCGGTGGAACGAACCGATGTGGCGTGGGCGGGCCGACCTATTGATGTAGCGGCCTTTACCCGTGGCGAAGGCCCGGGGGAACCGCCGCCGGTGGAGCGCAAACCAGATTGGATGAAGGTCAAGTTAAACACCGGCCCGGAGTACCGCCGGCTCAAAGCATTGATGGCCGAGCAAGACTTGGTAACGGTGTGCGAAGAGGCCCGGTGTCCTAATATTTTTGATTGTTGGAACGACGGCACGGCGACCTTCATGATTAACGGTGAGCGTTGCACCAGGGCGTGCGGGTTTTGTTTGGTTGATACCAGAAAGCCGTTAGGTCTTGACTTAGATGAGCCTCGCCGGGTAGCCGAAGCGGTGCGGTCCATGGGGTTAACTCATGCGGTGATTACCACGGTGGCCAGAGACGATTTGCCCGATGGCGGGGCGGCCGCCATGGCAGCCACCATTGAAACGGTGCGGGCCGTTAACCCGGGCACCCGAGTGGAAGCTTTGATTTCAGATTGTCAAGGGGACGCCGAAGATTTGGCCACTATTTTTGCGGCCCGGCCAGAGGTGCTTAACCACAACATCGAAACAGTGGCTCGTTTGCAACGCCAGGTGCGGCCGTCGGCGGGTTATGCCCGCAGTTTGTCGGTGCTGGCTCGAGCCAAAGCAGCGGGCCTAGCAACGAAGTCGTCCATCATTGTGGGTTTGGGTGAAACCGATGCTGAGGTTGAAATAACCATGGCTGACTTGGCGGCTGTGGGTTGCGACATTGTTACTATCGGCCAGTATCTGCGACCGACCACCAACCATTTGGTGGTGGACCGCTGGGTAGAGCCTGAGGTGTTCGCAGGCTGGAAAGTGGCCGGCGAAGCGTTAGGCATTGGCCATGTGGAGGCCGGCCCGCTCACCAGGTCGAGCTATCACGCTCGCCAGGCCGCCGAAAGCGTGGCCGTGCCAGTAGCACTGAGCCAACCGGCTTAGCGCAGACTGACGTAGGCTCTTGGTGTGTTTGCACAACGTATAGAAAAAGCTCGGTCGTTGATGGCCGCTCAAGGGGTTGATGCGCTGCTGTTATCTTTGGGCGCTGATCTGCCCTATTTTTGTGGTTATGAGGCCATGCCGTTGGAGCGCCTCACCATGCTGGTGGTGCCCAAAGAAGGGATGCCGCAGTTGCTGGTGCCAATTTTGGAGGCTCCTCGGGTGGCTGAACACCCGGAGGTGTTTGGCTTGTTGCCCTGGAGCGACGGCCAAGATGCGGTGGCCTTGGCCGCCGGGCTGATCAAAGGGGCAAAGAAAGTAGCGGTGGGCGACCAAATGTGGGCCGGGTTTCTGGTTGATTTGGTGGCTGCTTTGCCAGGTACAGAGTTTTGTCGAGCTTCGGCGGTGACGGCCCCCATTCGCATGGTTAAAGACGCCGCAGAAATTGCTGCTTTGCGTCAGGCCGGTGCAGCGGTGGACCGCATCATTGCTGACCTGCAAGCTGGTTTGGTGCCATTGGTGGGCCGCACCGAGGCCGATGTGGCCGCAGAGATTGCCCGCCGGATTCGCTTGGAGGGCCATTACAAGGTCAACTTCACCATTGTGGCTTCGGGCCCTAATGCGGCCAGCCCGCATCACGACCCGACCGATCGGGTGATTCAACATGGCGAAAACGTGCTTTTTGATATTGGCGGCACCATGGCGGGCCCCAACGGTGTGGGGTATTGCTCAGACATCACTCGGTGCGTGCACATTGGCGAACCACCGACGGAGTTTGCTGAGTTGTACGCCGTGTTGCATGCTTCGCATGCTGCGGGGGTGGCAGCAGCCACCGTGGGGACCCCTTGTCAAGACGTTGATGCGGCGGCCCGAAAAGTCATTGATGACGCTGGCCTAGGGGAGTTCTTTATTCACCGCACCGGCCACGGCATTGGCGTAGAAGCCCACGAACACCCCAACATGGTGGCCGGCAACTTGTTGCCTTTGGCCGCCGGTCACGCTTTTTCGGTGGAACCGGGTATTTATGTGCCCGGCAAATGGGGGGCACGCCTCGAAGACATTTTGGTGGCCACCCCAGACGGCCCCGATGCCATGAACTTGGTGGATCACGGTCTTGCCGTAGTAGAGGGCTAGCGGTGATTGATCTTGATGCAGCAACGGTGTTGTTGCAATGGGCTACCGGCGGGCTTTTCTTTCTGTGGGTTACCGGCCGGCGTCGCGAGGTAGGTATTGGTTACGGCTGGACGATGCGTATCACCTTTGGTTTGATGACCGCTGGTGCGGTAGCGGTCGGCGTGTTGTTTGAGTCGCAACCGGTGCGTGACACCTTTGGGGCGTTGATGCTGGGGGCCACGATGGTGGCTTTGGGGGTTTCGGCGGTGCGTCGCAAAGCGGGGGTGACTGGCCAACGCGGCACTGAGGAGCGCCGGACTGCCCGGGTGGCGGCTATGACGGGCATTGATAAAGATGCACAAACTTTTTCTGACGGCCCGGAGTTTCCTGCCCATTTAGATCTGCTAGCGCCCTTGCTGGGCGTAGTGGCCCTGGTGGCCGGCGGTATTCACGCTGGCGACCCGGCCTGGCTTTCGGTGGCTCGGGTGCTGATTGGTGCGTTGTTTTTGGGTGCTATTAGCGATGCCATGTTGTTGGGCCACTGGTATTTGGTGCAGCCTGGTTTGGCTCGTGGCCCGCTTATTGAGTTGGTGTGGTGGTCGGGCTTATTGTGGCCTTTTGAACTGGCTGTCTTGTTGTGGCCTACCGGCATGGTGTCGGTGCTCAACGGCGCTATTGCTGATGGCTATAACGGCATGTTGGGTTGGTTTTGGGTGGCCTCTACGGCGTTTACCATCGTGTTGATTGTGTTAACCCGCATGGCTCTAAAAGAGCGCCAGTACTCTGCGGTCATGGCGGCTACCGGTTTGTTGTACCTCGCTATTCTCACCGCTTTTGGCATGGACCTCGTAGCCCGTGCCACCTTGGCCTAAGGTTTAAGTATGAAGATCTACACCCGCAAAGGCGATGACGGCACCACTGGTTTGCTTTATGGCGGCCGGGTAG
>ERZ1048872.375-NODE-375-length-50479-cov-6.341524_pt1 | contig 50479 bp, 33 predicted proteins | sample MGYA00383100_ERZ1048872 | MGnify/ENA primary metagenome ERZ1048872 (study PRJEB29581, sample SAMEA5548370) | metagenome | biome: marine; feature: coastal; material: water | depth 50 m | study: Short-term variability in the microbial, nano- and picoplankton...
GAAAACGTGTTATCAAAATACCAAATTTACAACAGTATTTTTATGACATTACCTTTTGACACTATTTCAAAAACAGGTGTGTTATTACCTCTTTTTCATGAAACATGTCAATCTGGATTTTTAAACAAAAAAACCCCAGTACAAATTGTTGAATCCTTTTTCAATAATTACTTCCAAAATTCAACGGAAGAGGAAAAAATAAATTTACTTTTTAGATTTATTCAATATATTGAGCGCCAAGTGGTTTTGTTTGATGCCATTGAAGATGCATCTTTTCCTGTAATTAATAATATGGATGGTTTTGGAACTATGCGGAATACAAAAGAAACTGCCTTTCAGGAAAATAAAAAAGAAGTATTAAAAAAATTTTTAGAAGACTTTAAGGTTCGTATTGTTTTAACAGCTCATCCAACACAATTTTATCCAGGTCCGGTTTTAGGTATTATAACGGATTTGGCAGAGGCAATTGAAAAAAACGATTTGCTTTTAATAAATAAATTATTGGCTCAGTTAGGAAAAACACCTTTTTTTAAACACGAAAAACCAAGCCCCTTTGACGAAGCAGTTAGTTTAATATGGTATTTAGAAAATGTTTATTATCACTCATTGTCTGAAACTTATAGCTATATTCAGAATAATGTTTTTGATGATGAAAAAATTTCAAATGAAATTATTGATCTTGGATTTTGGCCCGGAGGTGACAGAGACGGAAATCCATTTGTAACTACAGAAATAACGCTAAATGTTGCCAAACGTTTAAAACAAACCATACTAAAAAATTATCACCGAGATATTCGAATTTTAAAAAAGCGCTTAACTTTTACTGAAGTTGAACACCATATTGCAGAATTAGAAAAATTATTATTTGACAATAGTGTAAATCCTAATTTAAATACAATGCTTTCTTTGGAAGAATTTCTGGAAAAATTGAACCATATTAAAGAAATTATTGTTGATAAACATCAATCTCTTTTCAAAGAAGAAATTACTCATTTTATTAATAAAGTTCATTTATTCGGTTACCATTTTGCTACTTTAGATATAAGGCAAGATAGTAGAGTGCATCATAATGTTTTTTCCAAAATAGTTACAACATTAATTGAAAAAGGTAACAAAACATTTCCAGAAAATTATTTAGAATTAAGTGAAAATAAACAAATAAATATTCTTTCACATATTGAAGATTCTGTTGATATTTCAATTTTTACTGATGAAATTGTTACTAAAACATTGGGGTCAATAGTTGCAATTAAAACAATACAAAAAAGTAATGGAGAACGAGGTGCAAACCGTTACATTATAAGTAACAATCAAACAGCTGTAAATGTGATGGAAACATTTGCAATGTTCAATTTATGTGGTTTTAAACACAATATAACTGCTGATATTATACCTCTTTTTGAAACCATTAATGATTTGTCAAATGCTGAAAGCGTAATGAAAACATTGTATTCTAATGAAGAATATATGAAGCATTTAGCACAAAGAGGAAACAAACAAACTATTATGCTTGGTTTTTCAGATGGAACAAAAGATGGAGGGTATTTAATGGCTAACTGGAGTATATACAAGGCTAAGGAAACCTTAACAAAAATATCAAGAGATTACGGAATCAAAGTAATCTTTTTTGATGGTAGAGGTGGTCCTCCTGCCCGTGGTGGTGGAAAAACACATCAGTTTTATGCTTCTTTAGGACCAACAATTGAAAATAAAGAAATTCAATTAACAGTTCAAGGGCAAACTATTAGTTCAAATTTTGGAACTCAAGATGCTGCTCAATACAATATTGAGCAATTATTAAGCGCCGGTATTTCGAATGAAATATTTAGTAGTGCCAAAAATTTAATGACTAAAAATGATGTTAAAATTATGGAAGATTTGGCATCTTCAAGCTATAAAGTTTATTCAGATTTTAAAAATCACCCTAAGTTTTTACCCTATTTAGAAAGAATGAGTACTTTAAAATATTATGCAAAAACTAATATTGGTAGTCGTCCTTCAAAACGATCAAATAGCAGTGAATTAAACTTTTCCGATCTAAGAGCTATTCCTTTTGTTGGTTCTTGGAGTCAATTAAAACAAAATGTACCAGGATTTTTTGGTGTTGGAACTGCTTTAAAAAAGTTTGAGGACAACGGTGAATTTGATAAGGTTCAGAAATTCTATCAAAATTCTGATTTCTTTCAAACACTTATTGGAAACAGCATGATGTCATTGTCAAAATCATTTTTTGAACTAACACAATACATGCAAAATGACGAAGAATTCGGTGAATTTTGGAATATTATTCACAACGAATTTTTAACCACCAAACGCTTAATTTTAAAGCTTGCAGGTTATGATGAACTAATGCAAAATAATAAAGTTGGAAAGGCATCTATTGACATTCGTGAAAATATTGTTTTACCTTTAATTACTATTCAACAGTACGCATTAATTAATATCCAAACATTATTGAAAAATGGAAATGCAAATCCTGAATTATTAAAAGTGTATGAAAAAATGGTAACACGCTCTTTATTTGGAAATATTAACGCAAGTAGAAATTCAGCTTAAAAATGAATTCAGGACAATTAAGCACTTACGAATACGCTCCTTTTTATAGCAATTATATTACTACAATAGGTAAAGTTGATTTACACGAAGTTTTAAAAACTTCATTTAAAGATTTAATTAAATCATTAAAATACTTGCCTGAAGAAAAATTTTCCTATTGTTATGCTGAAGGAAAATGGACTATTAAAGAACTCATTCAACATATAACAGATGCTGAACGTGTATTAAGCTACAGAGCTTTACGTTTTTCAAGAAATGATACAACTGATTTACCAGGTTTTGATGAAGATTGGTACGTTGATAATTCTAACGGAAATGACAGGTGTATTGAAGATCTACTGATAGAATTTAAATTGGTTAGGAGATCTACAATATCGCTTTTTAAAAGTTTTTCTACTGAAATGTTATCCAAAACTGGCTCAGCAAACGGAAGTGAAATGACGGTAAGAGCTATAGGTTTTATTATTGCTGGTCATCAAACGCATCATTTAAAAATAATAAAGGAAAAGTATCTTTAGAACTTTTAATAACATTTCAAAGCGCTCAAAATTGAGTGCTTTTTATTTTAATAAACTTTTAATTTTAGAAATGTTATATTTGAAGAAACCTAAATAATTATACTTCAATGCACGTATTAAAAAAAACACTACTTGCCTTACTTTTTATTGCTGCAATTGCTATTGTAGGCGGATGGATATATTACAATTCTTTAAAACCTGATTATTCAGGTGAAATCTCACTTAAAAATCTTCAGCAAGAAACAACTACCTATTTTGACGACTACGGAATACCCCATATTTATGCTGAAAATGAAGAAGATGCTTTTACCACATTAGGATATGTTCATGCACAAGATAGATTGTGGCAAATGGAGTTATTACGAAGAATTGCTCCTGGAAAATTATCGGAAATATTTGGCAAAGATGCTGTAAAAAAAGATAAGTTTTTTGCAAGTCTCGGTATTGAAGAATCTTCAAAAAAAGCTATTAAAAAAATTGACAAAAAAAGCAAAGCATATCAATTAACACAGGCATATATAAATGGGATAAATCAATTTATCGAAACTGGACCAACTCCCATTGAGTTTACTTTAATTGGAGTAGAAAAATCACCTTTTACAATAAAGGATGTATACAACACAATAGGCTACATGGCTTTTAGTTTTGCAATAGCGCACAAAACAGATCCATTATTAACAGCTATTCAACAAAAACTTGGAGGTGATTATTTAAAAGAGCTTAACATTGATATTGATCCTAAATCAACATTAATTAAAAACGCACATCCCCAAAATAATTATGCTCAAATTTCATCAGAGGTTACTGAATTAATGAATACAACTCCTATTCCTTCATTTATTGGGAGTAATAGCTGGGTGGTTTCAGGAGAAAAATCAAAAAATGGGAAAGTACTTTTAGCTAATGATCCACATATTGGATTTGCACAACCTGCAGTTTGGTTTGAAGCTCATTTAAAAACACCAACTTACGAAATGTATGGTTACCATTTAGCAGGAGTTCCGTTTCCGTTATTAGGTCATAACAGAAATCTCGCCTATGGACTTACCATGTTTGTAAATGATGATATTGATTTTTATCAAGAGGAAAACAACCCATCAAATTCAAACCAATACAAAACATCAGAAGGTTTTAAGAACTACACTACAACTACATCAACTATAAAGGTTAAAGATGCCGAAGATGAAGTTTTAGAAGTGAAAAACTCACAACATGGGCCAATAATTAATAATATAATTATTGGAGTTTCAGATGAAAAACCTATTGCTATGCATTGGATTTATACACAATTAGAAAATAAAGTTTTAAATGCCTTATACGAAATTTCTCACGCAACCAATAAGGATGAATTTAAAGTAGGTGTTTCTAAAATTCATGCTCCAGGTTTAAATATTATGTACGGAGACGCTGAGGGAAATATAGCTTGGTGGGCAGCAGGGAAGTTGTACAAACATCAACCAAACGTAAATTCTAAATTTATTTTAAATGGAAGTTCTGGCAAAAATGAAATTGCAGAATATTTGGACTTTTCAAAAAATCCAATGGCTGAAAACCCATCTTGGAATTATGTTTATTCAGCAAACAATCAACCTGATACTATTGCAAACATTTTATATCCCGGATATTATTTACCTGAAGATAGAGGTAGAAGAATTGTAGAACTTCTAGAACTAAGAAACGATTGGGACAAAGAAAGTTTTTCTAAAATGATAAATGATGTAACCTCATCAGTTGCACCTATAGTTATTAAAGAATTAGTTAAAAATATTGAACATTTAGAATTGAATAAAGACGAACAAAAGGCTCTTGAAATATTAAAAAGTTGGGATGGTTCTAATACCATTGAGCAAATTGCCCCGACTATTTATAATAAATGGGTTTATTTATATTTAAAAAACACTTTTGGAGATGAATTGAATGATAAATTATTCAATCAATTTTTACAAACAACGCTATCAAAACGTACAATTGCTTCTCATATTACTCAAAATGAATCTGTTTGGTGGGATAATATAACTACTCTTGATAAAAAAGAGACAAAAAATGAAATTTTATTGAAATCATTTAAAGAAACCGTTGTAATTTTGCAAAATCAGTTAGGTAAAACGTTTGAAAACTGGGAATGGAGAAAAGTTCACACACTTGAACATAAGCATGCTCTTGGAGCAATTGAATCGTTAAAACCATATTTTAATGTTGGTCCTTTTAGTGTAAATGGTGCAAGAGAAGTTATTAACAACAGAGGTTTTGACTATAATGATTCAGGCCTTTACAAAGTAAAATCAGGGCCATCAACCAGGAGAATTATTGATTTTTCAGATATTGAAAATAGTATAAGTATTTTACCAACCGGACAATCTGGAAACCCTTTCAGTAAATATTATAACAATCAGGCTGAAATGTTTAATAAAGGTGAATTCAGAAAAATGAAATTAAATAAAAACGAAATTATACAAGTCTCAACTAAGTTAAAAGCTATACCTAAAAATGAATAAAAGAATAACCATAAAACAGATTGCACAAGCCTTGCATGTTTCAATTTCAACGGTATCAAAAGCATTGAACGACAGTTATGAAATTAGTGATGAAACAAAAAAGAAAATTCAGGAATACGCAAAACTTCATAAATATAAACCAAATACTTTAGCTCTAAGTTTACAAAACAAAAAAACGAAAACAATTGGAATTTTAATTCCAAATATTTTGGCTTATTATTTTGCAAGAGCGCTTCGTGGTATTGAAAAAATTGCCGCAGAAAAAGGCTATAATATTATAACTTGTATCACAAACGAATCATACAAAAAAGAAGTGAATACTGTTGAAATGCTTTCTAACGGTTCAATTGATGGGTTTATAGCTTGTCTTTCAGTTGAAACATTAAAACTTGAAAAATTTGATCATTTTAAAGATATTATTGACGATGGAACTCCTCTAGTTTTATATGATAGAGTTCATAAAGATATTTGCTGTGATAAAGTTGTAACAGATAATGTTAAAAGTGCCTATAAAGCAACACGTTACTTAATGAAATCGGAATGTAAAAACATTGCATTAATTTCAACCTCTGAAGGATTGAGCATTAACACGTTTAGAGTTAAAGGATATTTAAAAGCGCTTACTAAGTATGGAGTTGAGCCTAAAGAAGAATTAATTATTCGCCAAAATGGAGAGGAAAACCTCAAAGAACGTATTGATCAAATGCTTGATAACAATGAAGTTGATGGTATATTCACTATTGATGAAATATCAGGAGCAATAGCTATTCAGGTTCTAAATGAACGAAATATAGAAATACCAGAAGAAATATCAATTATTGGCTTTACTAACGGTATATTATCACGTTACAGTTCACCTCCATTAACATCTGTAAATCGTTTTGCTCATACTACTGGAGAAGTTGCTGCCAGAAGATTAATTGATAAAATTGAAGAAAAAATAGCGTACGAAGACGTTGTAACAGAAATAATTAGAACAGAATTAGTTGAACGTAGTTCAACAAAAAAATTATTTATAAAATTCTAACTTAAACTAAAATTGCTATGTTGGTTAAAGTTTATGGCAGCGCCGTTTTTGGCGTGGAAGCCACTACAATTATTGTTGAAGTAAATATTGATAAAGGCATTGGTTACCATTTAGTTGGATTACCTGATAATGCTGTAAAAGAAAGTAGCTACCGAATTTCGGCAGCCTTAAATAATATTGGCTACAAACTTCCAGGGAAAAAAATTACCATTAATATGGCTCCTGCTGATTTACGCAAAGAAGGTTCTGCTTATGACTTAACACTGGCTATTGGCATTTTAGGCGCTTCAAACCAAATAAAATCTGAAAAAATTGGTGATTATTTAATTATGGGCGAACTTTCTTTAGACGGAAGTTTACAACCTATTAAAGGGGCTCTTCCAATTGCTATTAAAGCCAGAGAAGAAGGATATAAAGGATTTATTTTACCAAAACAAAATGCAAAAGAAGCCGCTATTGTTAATGATTTAGAAGTTTTTGGAATTGAGAACATAACAGAGGTTATTGATTTTTTTAATGAAAAAAATGAACTAATTCCAACCATAGTTGATACACGTGCAGAATTTTACAATAATTTAAATTGTCCTGAGTTTGATTTTTCAGATGTAAAAGGGCAAGAATCAGTAAAAAGATCAATGGAAATTGCAGCTGCCGGCGGTCATAATATTATTTTAATTGGACCACCTGGAAGTGGAAAAACAATGTTAAGCAAACGTCTTCCTTCAATTTTACCTCCAATGACATTGCAAGAAGCATTGGAAACCACTAAAATACATTCGGTGGTAGGAAAGGTTAAAGACTCAGGTTTAATAAATCAACGACCTTTTAGATCTCCACATCACACAATTTCTGATGTTGCGCTTGTTGGTGGTGGACAATATCCTCAACCTGGGGAAATTTCATTATCACATAATGGCGTATTATTTTTAGATGAATTACCTGAATTTAAACGAACTGTTCTAGAAGTTATGCGACAACCTTTAGAAGATAGAGAGGTTACCATTTCAAGAGCCAAATTCACAGTAACATATCCAAGCAGTTTTATGCTGGTTGCAAGTATGAATCCAAGCCCAAGTGGTTATTTCAACGATCCAGATTCACCTGTTACCTCTTCACCTACAGAAATGCAACGCTATTTAAGTAAAATTTCAGGACCTTTATTAGATAGAATTGACATTCATATTGAAGTGAATCCTGTACCGTTTGAAAAACTTTCAGAAGATTCAATTACCGAGTCTAGTACCGAAATTAGAGAGCGTGTTACTAAAGCCCGAGAATTGCAGTCGATAAGATTTAACAAATTAGAAAACATTCATTACAATGCACAAATGAATGTAAAACAAATTAAAAAGTTTTGTCAATTAAATGAAGACAGCAAAAATCTGCTGAAAAATGCAATGGAACGTTTAAACCTTTCAGCAAGAGCTTACGATAGAATTTTAAAGGTGAGTAGAACAATTGCCGATTTAGAAAATGAAACTGAAATATTAACGCATCATATTTCAGAAGCTATTCAATACAGAAGTTTAGATCGCGAAGGTTGGTTGGGTTAAAATACTATTAACAAATTAAACCCAGTATAATGCATTGATTGTGCATTTGATAAGCCAAGTTGAAAAATATAACCATCAATGTTTGTATTCTAATAAAGGAACTATATTTTCCTAGAAAAGTACGTAGCAACATTTTTTCCTGAAGAAAAACATCTAATTACTATTTATACCAACCAGAATATTTAACATAATTATTGGCAATTCTATCAATTTCTCCAGAAATCAATTCCTCGCTAATATCTTTCACTTTTTTAGCAGGAACACCTGCGTAAATTGTTCCTGACTCAATATGAGTTCCCTTGATTACAACTGCTCCTGCAGCAATAATGGAATTACTTTCAATAACACAATCATCCATTACAATGGCTCCCATACCTATTAAAACATTGCTATGAACTGTACATCCATGCACCAAAGCATTATGTCCAATTGATACATTATCACCAATATTTGTGGGGAATTTTTTAAATGTTGCGTGAATAACAGCGCCATCTTGAACATTTACCTTATTACCTAGTTTTATATAATGAACATCACCTCGAATAACGGCATTGTACCAAATACTGCATTGGTTCCCCATTTTTACCTGACCAATAATTACAGAATTTTCGGCTAAAAAGCAATCATCTCCAAATTGTGGTTTATACCCGTTTAGTTCTCTTATAATCATTTTTTAAACAATTTTTTAAAATTATAAATAAAGTGTTTCCATTGGCAAATTTAATACATTTAAATAAAAAGGTATGCTTTTTGATTTAGATTCATTTTACAAAAAAATATTAAATAATTTAAAATAAAAACAAATGAAAAAATTAGCTCTAATCATCGTTTTATTTATAACTGTAAGTGTAAATGCCCAATTTCAAAAAAATTTTATTGACCACAATTATATTGAGATAACAGGCACTTCAGAAATGAAAATAATTCCAAATGAGATTTACTTATCAATTACCATAAATGAACAAGATAAAAAGGGGAAAATATCAGTTGAAAAACAGGAAAATAGATTAATTAAATCCTTAAAAGAAATGGGTTTAGATACTGATAAAAATTTTAAAATATTAGATTACAGCAGTAATTTCAAATTCTACTTTTTAAAAAAAACTGATATTATGAAATCTAAAACCTATGAGTTAATAGTGAAAAATGGTTTAGAATTGGGTAAAGTATATCAAACTCTAGAGGTGATAGGAATTTCAAATGTTAATATTACTCGTATTGACCATTCTGAAATGGAGGAATACAAGCAAGAAGCTAAAATAAAGGCTATTAAAGCCGCAAAACTTAAAGCAGCAAATTACGCTGAAGCTATTAATCAAACAATAGGGAAAGCATTGTATATACAAGAAACAAATAATTTTTTTCCAAGAAACTACAGCCAAGTAAATGAGATAATGATTCGCAGAGGTACTTCAGAATCAAAAGATAAAATAAATAATATCGAATTCAAAAAAATAGTGATTCAAGCGAAAGTATTAGCTCGATTTGAATTAAAATAATTTATGGACTAAAAGAAAACGCTTTTAAATTATTCATTATTAAACTAACCATTTCATCTTTAACCGGGTTTGCCAATAATAAAAAACAAGTTATTCAAAAGAAATATAGGTGGGTATAATTACCATAATAAACTTGTAAATTAAACAAAATTAACTTAAAAAGTTATTTCTTTTTTTTTAGAATGAGGCATTTATATTAGGACAACCTATTCGTCGTGGAGCTCTACAGAACACATTAAATCCTAATGAAATTTGATGATACCCAGCATCGTCAAATAAAATTTCACCTGTTTGCTTTGTGTAGGTGTATGAAACCATAAAATTTCTATAATTTAGCCCTACAATTGGTGTAAAATAACTCAACTCTTCAGTATTGGAATTGTCAAAACCTCGTCTATAGGAAAGTGCTGCCCATAATTGAGCATCAGCAATATCTTTATAAATTTTCATATTAAAATCTACAAATTTTTCACCAGTTCTTTCAATTGATTGTGCCATAATTGATGGTTCCATTTGAAAACTTTTGCCTTCTCCATAATAAAAACCTAATGTAACTAAATATCTTCGTAAATTTAATGATTCAAAATTTTCACTATACAAATTACGAGCGCTCAACATAATGTTTTTAGCCGTAAAATATGAGAAAAATCCTTGGTTATGATATGCCATGCTAAAATCAGCATTAAAATAACTTTCACTTCTAATTATTTGAGAAATTACTGGATCTTCTATCACAAAAGACCTTTCATCAACACTGTTATTTACTGCCATTAAGGAAAGTCCAAAAGATAATTGATTTACTTCTTCAGGTCTGTCCAAATCAATATGATAAGCATATGTTGCCTGCACACCTTGTTGAGAATGATATCCATTTTTATCATTGAAAAGAATAACTCCTACTCCTGCATTAAAACCAACACGGGTATGAGCACTTAAAGTTTGCATACTTGGTGCGTCTTCTATTCCTGCCCATTGGCTTCGAGCAGTAACTCTAATCTTTCCACAATTACCAATACCCGCAGCAGAGGGATGCACTAAATACACGTTATCTGATAAATAATCAGAATAAATTGGCAATGTTTCCTGAGCAAATAAGAAACCACTAAAACTAATAAATAAGGTTAAAAATATATTTTTCACAAAATTCATTTTAGGCAATTAAAGTTTCAAATATATAATATTTAAATATATTATCTAACTACTCAAACAATTATTATTCTAATGTATTAATAAGATCCTCAAATAACATCAAAATATTGCGTATTGATGTTTCTCAGGATGGTTTATCAAATGTCATAACAATAAATATAACCAGCATAGATGGTTACAAATTTGCCATTGACAATCCCCATGGGAATTTTCAATACAGCAATATCATTAACATCGCTAATCCTGGAATTCATGCCGTTTATGTGAGAGATAAAAACGGGTGTGAATTAGTACTTGAAGATGTTTATGTTTTAGGCTATCCACACTTTACTGCATCTAATTATGATGATATAAATGATACTTGGACTATTCCAGGATTTGATACTAATTTATACAGCAAACCTATCGTTTCAATTTTTGACAGATATGGTAAGGAAGTATATAGAATGAATGTTCAAGATATTGGATGGGATGGAATTTACAGAGGAAATCCATTGCCTTCAACAGATTATTGGTTTTTAGCTGAATTAACAGATACAAATGGTAAAACAACCATATTCAAAAGTCATTTTAGTTTAATTAGATAATTTTAAGCAAAAAAACATTTTCTTAATTGAAAATGTTTTTTTTGCATTTTTTATAAACTATTGATTATAAATTTTCAGCTAACCAATCACCTACTTCATTAGTTCCATAAGATTTTCCACCATCAGATAAATCTTCAGTAACAATACCTTCATTTAAAGCTTTATTTACAACTTCTCTAATTGCTTTTCCTTCATTTTGTAAACCAAAGTTTTCAAACATCATAGCTGCTGATAATACCGTAGCCATTGGATTAGCTATATTTTTACCAGTTGCTTGTGGGTATGAACCATGAATAGGTTCAAATAAACCAATATCAGACCCTAAAGATGCTGAAGGCATTAACCCCATAGAACCCGAAATTACAGAAGCTTCATCAGTTAAAATATCTCCAAATAAGTTCTCTGTAATTAATACATCATAACTATTTGGCCATTGTACTAAACGCATAGCAACAGCATCTACAAACTCATAGGAAACTTCTACTTCTGGGTAGTCTTTTTCCATTGCTTGCACAGTTTCTCTCCATAAACGAGAAGTTTCTAAAACATTTGCTTTATCAACACAACATAATTTTTTAGATCGTGTCATGGCTAATTCAAAACCTTTTTTAGCCAATCGCTGTACTTCCTCTCGTGTGTAAACACAATTATCAAAAGCTGTTTCTCCACCTTCTCTTCTACCCTTTTCTCCAAAGTAGATTCCTCCTGTTAATTCTCTCAAGAAAACTAGATCGGTACCTTCAATACGCTCTTTTTTTAACGGAGATTTTTCCAATAAAGAAGGAAACGTAAACGTAGGACGCACATTAGCAAATAATCCTAAAGCTTTACGCATTTTTAACAATCCTTGCTCTGGACGAACTTTTGCAGATGGATCGTTATCAAAACGTGGGTGTCCAATAGCACCAAATAAAACAGCATCTGAACTTTTACAAATTTCGTGTGTTTCATCTGGATACGGTTCTCCAATAGCATCAATTGCTGCAGCGCCTGTTAAAGCCGGTTTCCAATTAATTTCATGATTAAATTTAGTTGCAACTACATCACAAACTTTTACAGCCTGATCAATTACTTCAGGTCCAATTCCGTCTCCTGCTAAAAGTGCTATATTTAATTTCATTTTTGTACTTATATATTTAACATTTTTTGAGTGGCTTTAATAGCAGAAACTGTTTGATCAGAATCTAAACCTCTCGTAATAAATCTTTTTTCGTCGGTTTCCCAAGTAATAATAGTTTCACAAAGGGCATCAGAAGTACTTCCAGGCGGAATTCTAACGGCATAGTCAACCAGTTTTGGCAATGACATTCCTTTGCTTACATATATTTTTTTCAAAGCATTCATAAAAGCATCAAACTGTCCATCACCTTGAGCATGTTCCTGAATATATTCTTCGTCAATTTTTAAAGAAACAGTTGTTGAAGGTTTTAGGCCCTTTGAGTGCGTTAACACGTATGATTCAATGGTGATTTTTTCCTGATATAAATTGCTATCTAAAACATCCGAAATAATATATGGCAAATCCTCTTTGGTTACCAATTCTTTTTTATCCCCGAGCTCAATAATCCGCTGTGTAACTTTTTTTAAATCTTCATCATTTAATTCCAGCCCTAATTCCTGCAAGTTTTTTTCAATATTTGCTTTTCCTGAAGTTTTCCCTAAAGCGTATTTTCGTTTTCTTCCAAAACGTTCAGGCATTAAATCGTTAAAATAAAGATTGTTTTTGTTATCCCCATCGGCATGTATACCAGCTGTTTGAGTAAAAACATTGTCACCAACCACAGGTTTATTTGAAGGAATTCTTACACCTGAAAAAGATTCAATTAATTTACTTATTGAATATAAGGCAGGTTCTTTTACCTGAATTTCAACCTCTTCTTTAAAGAAATCGTTTATCACAGCAACAACGCTTGCTAAAGGTGCATTTCCAGCACGCTCACCCATACCATTAACAGTTAAATGAACTCCTTTTGCCCCTGCCTTTAGCGATTCCATTACATTAGAAACACTTAAATCATAGTCGTTATGTGCATGAAAATCAAAATGAATTGTTGGATATTTTTGGGTTATTTTTGAAAAATATTCAAACGTTTCTGATGGTGTTAAAACTCCTAGAGTATCAGGTAGTAAAATTCGTTCTAAAGGAAGATTTACCAAAAAATCTAAATATTGAAAAACATACTCAGGTGAATTATGCATTCCATTACTCCAGTCTTCTAGGTAAACATTAGTCTTAATTCCTGCTTTTTGCGCTAAATCAACAACCTCTTTTATTTCAGAAAAATGTTGCTTGGGAGTTTTTTTAAGCTGATGAGTTAAATGATTTAAAGAACCCTTAGTTAATAAATTTTGAACTTTTGCTCCGGCTTTCTTCATCCAATCTATTGACCTTCCACCATCAACAAAAGTAAGCATTTCTACCCTTTCAATATATCCATTTTCATTTGCCCAATCTGTTATTGCTTTTACAGCCTGAAATTCTCCTTCCGAAACTCTTGCAGATGCCACTTCAATTCTATCAACATTCAAATCTTCCAATAACACTTTTGCTATGGTTAATTTTTCAGCTGAAGGAAAAGAAACTCCTGAGGTTTGTTCACCATCACGGAGTGTTGTATCCATTATTTCAATTTTTCTTTTTGACATACTAAAACGGTTGTTTTACTGCAAAATCTTTTATTTCTTCTTTCATTTTTGTTAGATAGTCAATATCATCAAAACCATTTAACATATTGTCTTTTTTATAACTATTAATCTCAAATGATTCTTGTTCACCTGTCACTAATAACGTTATGGTTTGTTTTGGTAAATCAATTTCAATTTCGATAGTTGGATCAGCTTCAATTGCTTTAAAAATTTTGTCTAAAAATTCAGCACTCACCTGAACTGGTAATACACCAATATTTAAACAGTTTCCTCTAAAAATATCTGCAAAGAAACTTGATACTACACAACGGAAACCATAATCATATACCGCCCAAGCAGCGTGTTCTCTTGATGAACCCGAACCAAAGTTTTTACCTCCAATTAATATTTTTCCTTTATAAATTGAGTTATTTAAAACAAACTGTTCTTTTGGAGTATTGTCTGGATTGTATCTCCAATCTCTAAATAAATTATCACCAAAACCTTTTCTCTCAGTTGCTTTTAAAAAACGAGCTGGTATAATTTGATCTGTATCTACATTTTCAATTGGCAATGGAACTGCCGTACTTTTTAATATTTCGAATTTATCGTAAGCCATTTTCGTAGTTTTAAAATTATAAAAGTGTTCTTGGGTCAGTTACAACTCCTGTTACTGCAGTTGCAGCTGCAACCAGCGGACTTGCTAATAATGTTTTTGATCCAGGTCCTTGACGTCCTTCAAAATTTCTGTTGGAAGTACTTACAGCAACTTTCCCTGCAGGAACTTTATCATCATTCATTGCTAAACAAGCAGAACAACCTGGTTCACGTAATACAAATCCCGAATCGTGGAAAATATCCAATAAACCTTCCTCTTTTATTTTTGCTTCAACAATATGTGATCCTGGCACTAACCAAGCTGTAATATTATCCGCTTTTTTTCGTCCTTTTACAATAGATGCAAATGCTCTAAAATCTTCAATTCTACCATTGGTACAACTTCCAATAAACACATAATCTACAGATTTTCCAATCATAGCTTCTCCTTCTGCAAACCCCATATAATCCAATGATTTTTTATAGGTAGCTTCTCCTCCTTCAACTTCACTTGCATTTGGAATGCTATTTAAAATACCCGTTCCCATACCCGGATTTGTTCCGTAAGTAATCATTGGTTCAATTTCACTTGCACTAAAAGTTAATTCTTTATCGAAAACCGCATCTTCATCCGTACTTAAAGTTTCCCAATAAGCCATTGCTTTGTCCCAATCTGATCCTTTTGGTGCTAACGGACGACCTTTTACATATTCAAAAGTTTTTTCATCAGGGGCAATCATTCCCCCACGAGCACCCATTTCAATACTTAAATTACAAACAGTCATACGGCCTTCCATAGACATTTGTTTAAATACATCTCCTGCATATTCCACAAAGTAACCCGTTGCGCCCGAAGTTGTTAATTTAGAAATAATAAATAATGCCACATCTTTTGGAGTAACCCCTGTACCAAGTTCTCCGGTAATGCTGATTCTCATTTTCTTTGGTTTAGGTTGCATTATACATTGAGAAGAAAGTACCATTTCTACTTCAGATGTACCAATACCAAATGCAATTGCACCAAACGCACCGTGTGTTGATGTATGTGAATCTCCACAAACAATAGTAGCTCCAGGTAAGGTAATTCCGTTTTCAGGCCCTACAACGTGTACAATCCCATTATTTTGATGACCTAACCCCCAGTGAGAAATTCCCCATTCAGCTGAATTTTCTTCCAAGGCTTTTAATTGGTTAGCTGATAAAGGGTCTTCAACAGGTAAATGTTGATTTATTGTTGGAGTATTATGATCGGCTGTAGCAAAAGTACGTTCGGAAAATAATACTGAATTATTTCTACTTTTTAACCCTAAAAAAGCCACAGGACTTGTAACTTCATGAATTAAATGTCTGTCAATAAACAACACATCCGGACCGCCTTTTATTTTACGAACCACATGTGAATCCCAAACTTTGTCAAATAATGTAGTACTCATATATTTTATTCTAAATTTTTTATCTATCCTAACAAGAGCTCTTTAACTAGCTCTTTTAATTGAATTTGCAAATTTACGAAATAAAGCACGTTTTTTATAGATATTAACTCATAATGAAGTAATATTTATAAGATTTTACATTATTTTATATTTCTGTTAAACAATAAACAAAAATGAAGTTTAAAAATGACTGATAATAAAGAAATCGCATTAAATATTTAGACCAATTACTAATTAATGCATTAATTAGTATTGATTTACTGAATGCTTACCTGTATTTTTTTGAATATATTATTTGATGAATTCCCAATATAAATTTCATAATTACCTTTCTCCAAGTTCCAGTCCGATATAGATTCATCATAATAAGCAAGATCATTAACCTCTATTGATAATTCAATTTCTGTAGAATTTCCTTTCTCTAAATAAACTTTTTTGAATGCTTTCAATTCTTTTTGAGCTCTTTCAACCTTTGATGTTGATTTCCCCACATAAACTTGGACAACTTCGGCTCCATAAAAACTTCCTGTATTTGAAACAGTTGTTTTAATTTTTATTTGATCTCCAGCTGTATGATCTTTTTTGTTTGCTTTTATATTTGTCAACTCAAATGATGTATAAGATAATCCATACCCAAATGCAAATAGTGGTTTAATATTTTTTGTATCATGCCAACGATAACCAACTAAAATATCTTCTTTATATTCTTGATATGTTCCATTTCCTGGATAAGAAATTTCACCAAAATGATGTGCAGCATTGTCTTTTAATTCTTTTGGAAAAGAAAAAGGAAGTTTTCCTGAAGGAGTTACATCTCCACTAATTACATCAGCTAATGCATGTCCAGCTTCACTTCCTAAGTACCAAGCCTGCATTACCGCATTTACTTTTGATAACCAAGGCATAGATACAGCATTTCCACTTACCATTACAACACCAATGTTTTCATTCACTTTAATTAATTCATTCAAAAGATTTTCTTGTCCAAAAGGAAGCGCAAAATCTAACCTATCTCCACCTTCACAATCTTGATGATGATTTTTATTTAAGCCACCAAAAAATAGTACTACATCAGCTTTTGAGGCTACCTCCACAGCTTCTTCTTTCAATACATCAGCATCTAATTCTGAAGGTATAACACGACCATACGCCGGTGGCCCTGAAGCATATCCTAAGGCGTGAATTATAGCTGCATTCTTATATCTTTCTCGTAATCCTTGAAGCGGGGATATTTCATTTTTTGCTTTCAACTCAGAAGAACCACCTCCAGGGGTCATTTTACGAGTTGCATTTTCTCCTATTACTGCAATGGTGATTTTTTTTGTAGGGTCTATAGGAAAAAATGAGTTGTTATTTTTCAATAATACAATTCCTTCATTAGCCACTTCTCGAGCTACTGAAAGATGTTCAACGTTATTAATTCTTCCAAATCCACGATTTGTATTCATCGTTGTTCTAAACATCAAACGTAAAATTCTACGAACTTTATCATCTAAATACTTTTCTTCTACTTCTCCTTTTTTAATTAAATTCAAAAATGGTAAAGCCAAATAATAATTATCATACGCATTTTTAGCAGAAGTTGTTAAACCATCGGTACCTGTACCCATCTCCATATCCAAACCATAGAGCGCAGCTTCCTTTGAATTATGAGCAGAGCCCCAATCTGAAATAACGACACCGTCAAATGCCCAATTTCCTTTTAAAATTTTGTTTGTAAGCATTTTATGATGAGTTGTATATTGACCTCTAAATTGATTATAAGCTCCCATAACAGACCACACTTTACCTTCTACTGTAGCCGCCTTAAAGGCAGGTAAATAAATTTCATTCAGTGCTCTGTCACTTACTTTTACATTGATGTGACTTCGCCATTTTTCTTGGTTATTTAACGCATAATGTTTTAAACATGCAGCCACTCCGTTTTTTTGTACACCTTGAATGTAAGGCACCACCATTTTCGAAGCTAGAAATGGGTCTTCTCCCATGTATTCGAAGTTTCTTCCATTCATTGGAGTTCGATAAATATTTACTCCAGGACCTAATAAAATATCTTTTTTCCTATAACGTGCTTCTTCTCCAACACTTTCTCCATAATCTTTAGATAGTTTTGGATTAAAAGTTGCAGCCAAACAAGTTAAGGCTGGAAATGCTGTAATAGAATCATTAGTCCAATTGGCATATCCCCAATTGTCCCAGTTTATTTCTCCTCTAACCCCATGAGGCCCATCTGACATCCATACTTCTGGAATTCCTAATCTGGGAACTCCAGGGGTACTAAATTTAGATTGTGCATGAACCATAGCTATTTTCTCCTTTATAGTTAATAAGAGTAGAATACTATCTATTTTACTTTCCACATTTATTTTATTTTGACCTATTATATTATTTGATCCTAATATCAATACTAAACTGCAGAGAAAAATTGAGAATCTAAGTATCTGTTTTTTCATGATAAAAAATTTAAAATTATTTACAAAAATAGATAATATGAAAAAAAAACGACTAATTGATTTTTGTTATTTACATATCTAAAAAAAGTAGCGTTACAACACTGCTTTTCTAAAACTCAATCAAATATAATTTCCACCAGTGTTTTACCCCTTTATTTTTAAACTTGAAATAAAACCCTTCCTAATTAATCTATTATTCTTGATTTTTTTTCTGGTAAACCCTTATCCAATCGACATACATGTACTGAGGGAATTTTGTATCTGCACTAGGGCGACCAGCATGTTTGCCTCCAACAGCTATATTCAAGAGAATAAAAAATTCTTTATGAAACTCTGATAATTCATCTGATGAAATTGGCATTGATGCAAATTGTTTTCCATCAACAAACCATGTAATCCTATTTGCATCCCATTCTAATTCGAATATATGAAATGCATCGGAAAACTTACCTTGTTCCAATTTGAAGGCTTCCGCTCCCATCATTGCATGAGAACCGGATGCATCAGCATAGTGAACATTAGCTTCTACAACCCCATCATCTTTGGATCCATATAATTCCAAAATATCCATCTCACCAGTTTGTGGCCATGGAGTATCACCACCATTTTCGTCAATATTTGCGCCCAACATCCAAAACGCAGGCCAGATGCCTTCACCTTGTGGAAGTTTGATCCTAGCTGCTATCCTTCCATACTTCCAGACCTGCTTATTTGCTGTATGCATTCGGGCAGATGTGTATTGATCCATACCGTGGATATCACTTTCGTGAATGGCTTTGATAATCAAGCAATTGTCATCAATATAGGCATTTTGGCTATTGTTCGTATAGCGCTGCCATTCATCATTAAAGCGTCCAGCTTCTTCCACTTGGAAATTCCAATTATTCACATCGATAGTATTAGTCTCAAATTCATCGGACCAAACTAAATTCCAGTCAACCCCTGGTTGGTACGTATCTTCATTTATTTTGGAGACAGAATTCTTAACTTTTTTCTGATCGTCAAAATTATTTGTTTTCCCTTTGTTCTTACATGAAAGTAATGCTATTACGGTGATAATTACTAGTCTAGAATATATTCTTTTCATTTTAAATAATTTATTTGATTGATTACTCTAGCCATTTTCTGTTTATTGATCTTGTTAATTTACCAGACTCAGTTAGCTTATCATCATTCCAAGAACCATTAGAGTTAGCTCCTTCCTTTACAATAGACCATTCTTCTACCTTATCATTAACAGCCCAACTACAATGACTTAAACTATTTTCTTTACACCATTTCATCCATTTATCTGTTTCTGGGTCATTTTGAGTATAACCAATAGTTCCCCATTCTGTTATAAAAAGAGCGATTACTTTATCTAAAGCTATTTTTGCTCTATCTCTTAACCATTGTTGATGATGAACTGAATAAAAATGCAATGTATGTGCAATATTATCATACTTAGTTATTGGGTTGTTAGCTGCCAAATCTACTTTTTGAGACCATTCTGGTGTCCCTACAACAATTATATTATCTTGGTCTATTTCTCTAATTGCTCTAATTACAATTCTGGTAAGGGGCCGGTAGCATCAGACACTGTTCCGGAAATACTTTGTGCTTGTGGGTAGGCACCTAACAAAACAAAACCCAGAATAAAGATGTTTTTTTAAATTTGAATTTTCATAAATATTTGGTTTAATTATTCTTTAATATTAATTTCATTCCTAAATGATTTAATACTTTTACAAATCTAGACATCCTGCTAAATAATTGTTAATAGATTTTTGTCAATTTTTGGTATATTTATTACACTAAAACGTTTGAATATGATACAAAATGCACATAGAGAGATTACTAGACTCATACCCGAAGATAGTTTTTTAGTTGAAGAACGCGTAAAAAATGATTTTGATTTTCCAATTCATTTTCATCCTGAATATGAATTGAACTTCATTTATAAAGGTAAAGGTGTACGAAGGATTATTGGAGACCACACTGGAGAAATTGATGATTTAGAGCTAGTATTAACTGGTCCAAATATTGTACACGGTTGGGAACTTTATAATTGTACCTGTAAAGAAATTTACGAAGTTACAATGCATATACATAATGATTTGTTAGGTGACAAAATGTTGTCTAGAAGAATATTTAAACCTATTAAAGATATGTTTGATAGGGCGAAACATGGAATTTTGTTTTCCGAAGAGACAACTAAAGAAATGATGCCTAGAATTATGGTACTTCCTAGAGTTAAGGGAATTCGATATTTTTTGGAGTTTATTTCAATCTTAAACGATTTAGCCGTTTCAAAAGGTCAAAGAATACTTTCAACTTTTTGTCCAAAAACTCATAATTTTCATAATAGTGATAAAATAAAAAAGATTTACGATTATATTCAGGAAAACTATAAAAATACTATTACTTTAAATGAAATTTCAGCATTGGTGCATATGAGTCCTGTTTCCTTTAATAGATTTATTAAAAGTAGAACCGGTAAAACATTTGTTGCTTACGTTAATGATACTAGAATAAGTCATGCTTCAAGTTTATTACTAAAATCAGACTTAAGTATTGGAGAAATTAGTTTTAAGTGTGGTTTTAATAATATTGCAAATTTTAATCGAATATTTAAAAAAACTCATGATTGCACTCCAAAAGAGTTTAAAAAATACTTTAAAGGAGTAAGAAAAATACTTTAAACTTAACCCATGATTATAGTAACAGAATGTTCTTGTTCTTTTTCAAGAATAGGAATGATGTTTGAATTTATTTTTTCACCATTTACATAAACTTCTTTAACACCTTTACTTACATTATTTGGATTTTTTACTTCAATATTATATGTGGTATCTCTATATATTCTTTTCATTTTAAAACCGCTCCAAGAGTTTGGAATACAAGGGTTTATTAAAAGCCCGAAATAATCAGGTTTTATCCCTAATATGTATTGAGTAATAGCATAAAAATTCCAAGAGGCCGTTCCTGAAAGCCATGAGTTTTTTGCTTCACCTGGTTTAAAAGCTTCCTTACCTGCTATCATCTGACAATACACATAAGGCTCTACTTTATGTAATTCAGAAATTTCTTCTAAAAAACTTGGTGCTATTTTCGTGTAATATTCATAGGCTTGATCTCCCCTTCCTATCATAGTTTCACCAATCATGACCCACGGATTATTGTGACAGAAAATACCTCCATTCTCCTTGTAACCTGCTGGGTAAGTTGATATTTCACCATATTCAATTTTATATTCTGAAAATGCAGGACTATTCAATACAATACCATAATCACAATCTAAATGCTCTTTAACCGAATTTAATGATTTTTCAACCAAGCCTTCTTCTTTTCCAATCTCAGCCATAGTGCACCAACCTTGAGATTCAATAAAAATTTTCCCTTCTTCATTTTCATTAGAACCTACTTTTTTACCATAGTAATCATATGCTCTTAAATACCAATTTCCATCCCAACCATGTTTTTTCACAGCCTCTATCATATTATCAACATGAATTTGAGCTTCAGCAGCTTCGACAGTCTTTCCAATAGTATTGCATAGCTTAACATATTCTTTACCATATACTACAAATAAACCAGCGATCATTAATGATTCGGCTGAACCATCTTTTTTGTTTCCTGTTGTTTGAAAAGATTCATTTGGATCTTTAGAAAAACAATTTAAATTCAAACAATCATTCCAATCAGCCCTCCCTATTAAAGGTAATCTATGAGGTCCAAGGTTATTTACTACATGATAAAATGATGCTTTTAAGTGTTCGAAATGCGGTTTAGCTCTTGACATATCATTATCAAAAGGGACTAATTCATCTAATAAAGAAAAATCTCCAGTTTCTTTAATATACTCAGTAGTTGAAAGTATTAACCAAAGTGGATCATCGTTAAAATCTCCACCCAAAACAGCATTTCCTTTTTTAGTTAATGGCTGGTATTGATGGTAACAAGAACCATCTTCAAATTGTGTTGAAGCAATATCAATAATTCGTTCTCTAGCTCTTTCTGGGATTTGATGTACAAAACCAATTAAATCCTGATTAGAATCTCTAAAGCCCATTCCACGTCCAATCCCCGATTCAAAAAAGGAAGCTGAACGAGACATATTAAAAGTAACCATACATTGGTACTGGTTCCAAATATTCACCATTCTATCTAATTTATCATCACCTGATTGAATGTTTATTTTTCCTAACAGATTATCCCAATACACTTGTAACTCATCAAAAGCAACCTGCACTTTTTCAACAGTATTAAATTTGGCAATCATTTCCTTAGCAGGATTTTTATTGATTACCGATTTGCTTTCCCATTTATTATCTTCTTCAACTTCAACATAACCCAGCATGAAAATATAGTCCTTTTCTTCACCAGGTTGCAACTCAATTTCAATATAATGTGAAGCAATTGGAGACCAACCATGAGCCATTGAATTTTTAGATTTTCCTTCTGATGCAACATCTGGAGAGTCAAAACCATTGTATAATCCAATAAACGATTCTCTATCAGTGTCAAAGCCATTTATGGCTTCGTTTACTGAATAAAATGAGTAATGATTTCTACGTTCCTTAAATTCTGTTTTATGATAAATTACTGAATTTTCAACCTCAACTTCCCCAGTGTTAAAATTCCTTTGAAAGTTGGTCATATCATCTTCAGCATTCCATAAAGCCCATTCAATAAAAGAGAATAATTTTAATTTTTTAACTCCTGAAGTATTGTTTTTTAAACTAGCTTTTTGAATTTCACCCCAAAAACCAAGTGGAATAAATTGCAATACCTCAGCCTGAACTCCATTTTTAGAACTCTTGAACTTTGTATAACTCATACCATGACGGCATTCATAAGAATCTAATTCCGTTTTTACTGGTTTCCAACCTGGAGACCAAACAGTATTTTCATCTTTTATATAAAAATATTTCCCGCCATCATCAACAGGTACATTGTTATATCTATAACGTGTTAACCTTCTAAATTTTGCATCTTTATAAAAAGTATATCCACCTCCAGTATTTGAAGTTAATGAGAAAAAATCTTCATTTCCCAAATAATTAATCCATGGATATGGAGTTTTAGGATTTGTAATTACATATTCTCTCTTTTCATCATCAAAATGTCCGTATTTCATTTCGTATAATTTTAATCTATTTAAATATTTTGTTCTTTTAGTCTTCTAGTATTTAACTCTGAAGTAATTTCATCAAGTTTCTTTTGAGTGAGAGGATATAAAAACATTAATACAGCTGCTACAACAGTAATTATTGCAGGTATCCAACTCATCAACATAATTATTCCTGGAATTGCGCCATCTATAGCTATTGCATCCTGACCACTATAATGAAATGCTCCAAGTACTAAACCAATTATTGCACCTGCAATTCCACCACCAAACTTTGTTGCAAACGAGCCCGCTGAATATATAAGTCCCGTTGCTCTTCTTCCATTTTTAAACTCTGAATAATCTGCTGCATCACCAAGCATTACAAAAAATAACGTTGGAAACATTGCCGCAGCAAATTCAGAAACTATTCCAATTGCAAAAATTGCTTCAATATCATTTGGTCCACAAAAGGCAAGTAAAGCATTTACACCTCCCGAAAATAGTAAGGCATATATAAATAAGTTACGCTTTCCAAACTTCTTTCCTAATGGAGCGGTTACCATAGCACCAGCTACAGAAGCAAGCATTAAGCCAACCAAAAATGTTGCTGCCAACAATTGATTATTTAAATAATGTGTAAAATATATAATTACAATACCCTGTTTTATTGAATTGTAAATATTGAATAATAGTCCAATAACTAATAATACAAGCCATGGTTTATTGGATATTAAGTCTTTAAAATCCTGCTTTAAATTGTTTTTTTGAGTTTTTGGAGGTTGCACTCTTTCTTTAGTTGTGTAAAAAGTGATAAACATTAATAGTGCTAGAAATATAGACATTAAATACATTGAATTACTATAACCTTCTTTTTGATCAATGATGGAAATGTTACTCTCGGACAAATCATTTTCACCTTCAACTATAAAGGTGTACTTTTCATTTGCCTCCATTGAAAAACTTTTCCTATTTGTTGGAACATTATCCTTAGGTGCCATTTCAGTATCATCCCAGATAAATTCTGCAATTCCATTTTCGGTTTTAATATTAACATTCTCAACCTCTTCAGAGGTAGAAACTTCTACTCTAAACTTCTCATTTTCTAATTTAGAAACTACAATAGTTGGGTTAATATTTCCAAAATATGCTACTAGAAAAAGTAAAGCTCCTTGAACCAGCATTCCTCCTCCAAAAGCTCCTACCATTCTAAAAGATCCTAAACTGGTTCTCTCTTTATCATTCCCCGTCATAACCGCCATAAGAGCTCCATAAGGAATATTATTAGCTGTATATATTAATGTGAAAAATATATAGGTTATATAAGCATAAACAATTTTACCTGAAGAACTTAAATCTGGACTAGAAAATAACAAAGATAGAATTGCCGCAAGTGGGATAGCTGTCCACAAAATCCAAGGACGAAATTTTCCATATTTAGATTTTGTTCTGTCACCAATAATTCCCATTAACACATCACTTATCCCATCACTAAAACGTGCTACTAACATTAATACACCAACTGTTACTGGGCTTAATCCAAAAACATCTGTATAAAAAATAAATAAAAAGGTGGCTACACCTCTCCAAGCAATATTTGCAGCTCCATCTCCTAAAGCATATCCTATTTTTTCTTTTATCGACAATTTGTTATTTACATTCATTTATAATTATTCTAAATTTAAATTATAATCTAAAAACTGAAAATTCATTACCATTGAGCCATCATCTTCATTTACAACTGGAGCAAGTAATCCTGTCATAACAGCTTCAATAGAATTACTCTCTTTTTTCTTCCTAAATCAGTTTACAACCAAGTATTCAATATATATATTTATTCTAACTTCTGTTTTTTTAAATTTTACAACCTATTTTTTACCTGTTCTTAAACAATTTATTATTCAACATCTCTTCTTAATCCTGCTAAAAAAGGTATTTATCCTTTTTTAGCAATGATATTAAAATCATATGAGTTTTATTGTTTTTTAAGATAACCATTTTCTATACAAACAATCATAATTTCAAATACAATAAATATTTTCAAAATTAACTAACTATTTAACAAAGAATTAATATTATTTTGCCTTTTATATAACCATTTTTTAAAATAATTTCTTCAGGCATCAATTGTTTTCATTTGTATTGTTTAATTTGCGCTGTTTTTAGAACTATTCACAACCTTTATGAGCACAAGAGATATACTTTTAGAAAAACTACATAAAGAATTAAAAAACAATCTTTCGTTTTGGCTAAAAAATGTTGTTAATTCAAATACGAACAATATTTTTCCCGAAGTTTCTATTCATGAAATTCCAAACAATTTGGCGCCATTAGGTGCAATGTATGTGAGTAGAGTTCTATATGGAGCTTCTGCCGCTTTCAATATTATAGAAAGTAACACTTATGTTGAATTAGCAGATATAAGCTTTAAAAAATTACAGGAATTTAGAAATCCGAAAGGTGGCTATTATTGGTCAAAAAGCACTTCAAATACCTTTTTACATGATGCTGAAAATGTAAATATGGCACAGGCCTTTGTTTTGTACGGATTGGTCGCTTATGCTGGTATTAAGAATTCTAAAGAAGTAGATACAGTCATTGATAATCATGTAAATTTCATTAAGAAAACTTTATATGACACAAAGAATGGAGGATATATTGATGGTTTTGATGAAAATTGGAATTTAGCTGAAGTTCCAACTAAAGCTCTTGGAACTCACCTTCACTTGTTGGAAGCATTTGTAAAATTGTATGAATATAAAAAAGATGACAATTTAGTACCCATAATTAAAGAATTGATTTCCATAATTTTAGATTACTTCATCACTAAAGATACTTATGATTGCCTGCATAGACTCACTCCTGAATGGGAGCCTTTACCTAACGAAGTTTGGGCGGGTCATAATGCCGAGTGCAGCTGGATTTTGTGTAGTGCAGCCGAAGCTATTCGGAATGAAAATCTGAAAGATATCTGTAATAAACTAGCTTTAAAAACAATGCAACAGGTATTTTTTAAAGCCATTGACAATAATAATGGTGGGGTTTTTAACGTATTAAGAAATGGCAAACCCACTGAAAAAGTTAAAATTTGGTGGCCTCAGGCTGAAACTATAATTGCCCTTTTAAATTGTTTAAAAATTACAGAAGACCCAAAATATTTTACAAAAGCTACTGAATTAATGGACTATTTAAGTGCTAACTTTATTGCTTCAAATGGTGAATGGTACACTGAAATTTGGAACACAGGAGAACCAAATATTTCACTCCCAATGGTTCATTTTTGGAAATCTATGTATCATACTGTTAGATATTATGCTGAAGTAAACGAAAGGATTATTAATTTAAATCTATAATTTCAAAAACCACCGCATAATCAACAATCATTTTTTGAGAATTTAGTTTTTCATCAACCGATTAGACTCTTTTAAAATGCCCTCTAATTATAAGGCTTAAAACAATCTTTTGATTTTTTAGCAAAATGCATTTCTCAGTTTAGACTGATAAAATATTAGTTATATCTGGAACCTAAATTAATGGATTTTTATGATATACATTATTCATATTATTTACATTAATAATATGAGATTATAAATTGTTAAAAGCATTAGCCAACCAATCCATTCGCTGTACATACCAATTTTTTAAATGTGCTACTTCTTCTTCATAAGTATCATAAACCACAGGGTTTGGCCAAGCATAGTTCCCAATAATATCCCATTTAATATCATTTTCTTCTTGAGCTAAATTTAAATAATTGGCATAAAAATCTATCTTGTCTAAAATAAAGTTTTGATTATCTCGAAAATAAGAAAAACGTTCTTTCACCTTCTCAACAAAGACAGGATCTTCAAACAATCGACCGTACCAGGGGTTTTGTTTTATCCAAAATCCATCCCAATATTGACTGTCAGCATAGTCAACGTTCCCAAAAGCAAGATCAAAATCCCAAAGGGGTCCCATTTTTATTTTTTCACCAGGTATTACATTCAAAAAAATACTAGAATACCATCGCGCATCAACATTTTTTGTAATTTCATTAATCAGATACCAATCCACAAAACTGTCAACATCAATAAAACTTGCATAACCTGTTGTTGGATTTGCAAATTGACTACTAAATAAATTTGCTTCAAAATTAATTATCAAATTGTTAATGTAATCGAACTCACTACTGTTTTCAGCTACTTCAGGCTCTTTTATACAGATTAAAAATTCGTTTGTATAAAAGTAAACATCATCAGAATCCAATCGATGTAATTGATCAATTTCTAACAAATAACCGTTATCTCCTAAGACAACACGTTGATTTGACTCTTCAACTTTTTGAGAAATATTATAAGTACCATTGTATTCATTATTTAAAAAAACTTCGGCATATTCTGATTTTGGAGTCCAATCCAGATTACTTAAATAACCCATTTCAAAGGCAATTTTGTTACGAAGCAATGTTTTGTCTGAATGCTCAGCTAAAAAAATCCATTTTCGATCTTTAGGAATTCCTAAAACCTTTGTTTGAGTCTTGAATTTTAGTTGGTATGGCTTTTTGGGATGACCCCAAGTTGAGTTTCCTCTACCTCTAATTTTCATCTCCTTATTTTGAAGGTTGTCAAAATTTAACCCCCCGAAAATAGAAGCATACCCTTCGCGATATTCGTCCTTGGAATCAATAGGCACTCCATTTGTATTAATGTAAAAAATTGGTAATCCTGTAAAATAGGAAACTGCTACTTCATAATCTTCTTCTCTTTGATCAGAAGTTCTTACCGAATAAATTGTTTTTTTCGAAAAGTCATTGTGTGTTGTTCCACTAATTTGCTTTGAATTACCTACAATAACTTCTAACCCATCATGTTCAAAAGTTGCGATTAAATCTTTTATATTTACTTCATAGGATACACTTCCTGTAATCACATTTCCATCAATTGTTAAATTAATATCAAATAGTAAACTTGGATTATTAGATTTTAAAAATGAAAATTCAGTGATTTCAGTCCCTTCATTTACAGGAGGATTTTCAATTACAATATTTGTATCATTATCACTACAAGAAGCTACAATTAAACTTGTAATAACTAGTATTTTGTAGAATATTTTTTTCATTACTATAATTTATCTTTTTGTTAAAAATTGCTTACTAAACTATTGTTTATAGTAAACTTTATTTTTCATTTTCTTTTTTGGTTTGTAGCCAATTTGCAATTCAAACTCACCTTCCTCAATTATCCATTCATTATTAATTCCAATACTGGCAAAATCATCTGATGAAATTACAAATTTAACTGTTTTTTCTTCATTAGGTTTAAGGTTTATTTTTTTAAATCTAATTAATTTTTTAGCATCAGGAGAAACTAACGCAACCAAATCTTTTACAAATAATTCTACAACTTCTTTACCTTCCCTATTACCCTTATTTTTTATATCTACACTAACTTTTAGATTCTCATTTTCTGAGAATGTTGTTTTATTAACAGTAAAATTTGAATATTTAAAATTGGTGTATGAAAGACCGTAACCAAATTCATATTGCGGATAAAATCCGTTGTAATTCCAATCTATATCTCTGATATCAGTTTTTTTGTGATAATAAGGCAGTATATTTCCAGAATATTTAGGATAAGTATACGGCAGTTTTCCACTTGGATTCACTTTCCCAAATAACACATCGCAAATAGCTCTTCCACCTTCCTGACCTGGAATATAACCCATTACTATTCCATCAACCAAAGGTTCAATTTCTCGAATAATTCGAGGTCTTCCCTGCACCATTACCAAAACAATTGGTTTTTTTAATTTTGATAATTCTTTAACAAGTTTTTGCTGAGCTTTTGGCAAATCAAGTTCGTTAATGTCTGAAGGTTTTTCAGTAGCCGGAATTTCACCAACGCAAACCACAATATAATCAGCTTTTTTGGCTTTTGAAAATACCTCATCGGTATTAATATCTTTGGTATAACCAGTTCCTTCGGCATAATCTACATTCGCAGTTCCAACTTCTTTTTTTATAGCATCTAAAATGGTTAGTTTACTTGGATTATTATACTTAGTATCTCTTCCTAAAAATGTTCTTGACCAGGCACCGTTAAGCATATTTATAGAGTTAGCCGAATAACCAGTAACTAATACTCTTTTAGAATTTTTTAAAGGTAAAATGTTGTTTTCATTTTTCAATAAGGTAATGGCTTCACTTGCCATTTTATAATTTTCAGAAATGTGTTTTTTACTACCTAATTCTGAAAAATCATTAGATCTGTTATAAGGAACTTCAAATAAGTTTAACTCAAACTTAAGCTTTAATACTCGTGAAACCGCATCATTAATTCTACTTATTGGTATTTCATTATTTTCAACCAACTCAACAATAATATCTACTACATCAGCATCAAACGGGTGCATTAATAAGTCTAAACCGGCATTAACAGCTAATTTTGTAGCTTGACGCATATCTTTAGCTGATTGATGTGCATCTACTAAAAATTCCACATCGTTAAAATCCGAAATAACCACACCTTTATAGTTCAGTTCACCTTTTAAAATATCCGTGATAAAATATTTGTTTAAATGACAAGGAATACCATTCACAGCATTTGAACTTATCATAACTCCTTTTGCTCCTTCTTTAATCGCCTTTTCAAAAGGAGGTAAAAAATATTGTCGTAAACTATTTTCAGGAATTATAGCATTGGCTCTATCTTTACCATTCTGTCCTGCTCCATATCCTAGAAAATGTTTTAAACAAACGGCTGTACTTGTTTTATCATCAAGTCCTTTATGTTGTGAACCTTGAATATAGGCATTTGTCATTTGAGAAACTAAATAAGGATCTTCACCAAAACTCTCAGCTATTCTTCCCCAAAGAGGATTCATTGCAACATCTGCATTTGGATTAAAATTCCAAGGTAAGGATGCCGCTCTAGATTCATATGAAGTTATTTCTCCACAAATTTGAGTTAATTTAGTATTCCAGGTTGCAGCTAAAGCAATTTGATGAGGAAATAAAACCGAACCAGCCACATAGTTTGCTCCATGGATATTATCAATTCCATACAAAACAGGAATACCCAAACGAGATTTTTCTATTGCAGCATCTTGAATAGTTTTTACTATTTCATTCCATTCATTGCTATTTGCTAAATAACCTGGAGTATTATGAATTGAACCAACATTCAAATCAATAATAAACTTTTTAATTTTTTTAGAACTAAAAACTGTACTATCTCTACTATCCCAATACTTTCCCTTTAACACAGTTGGCAATCCTATATTTAACATTTGCCCTGCCTTTTCTCTAATAGTCATTTTACTCAAAAGATCTTTAATCTTTTTTTCAATTTCATCAGTATTTGATATTTTTTTTTCGGTAATGACGGGCTTTTTATCTAATGTCGTATAGTTACTCACAAGCATTGTTATTATATTATTTAATAGTATGTTTCAATTGTTGGATTTAAATGTTAACTGAACATACACAGGAAAATGATCAGAAGGATACTTAAAGTTACAGGAATTGTTTAAAACAGCGTACTTTTTAACTTTTATAAGTTCTTTATCAACAAAAATATAATCAATCCTTGCAGTTGACTCCTTTAAATATTGAAACCCGTTAAATGTTCCTTTAGGACCAAAAGGTTGCAGAATAGCCACCTCTTTTGAATCATTCATTTCTGAATTCAAAATGTTAATTGCTTTACTTTTTGGTAGTGCATTAAAATCGCCCATTAAAACTACAGGTACATTTTTTGAACAAATCTTGAGTATTTTTTTTAAAATAAGTCTTGCACTTTTTGCTCTTGCTTTTTTTCCAATATGATCAAAATGAGTGTTAAATACCCAAAAAATATTACCGGAAATTTTATTTTTAACTAGAGCATAGGAACATATTCTTGGTAAATTAGCATCCCATCCAATTGATTTTTTTTGAGGAGTTTCTGACAACCAAAATGTACCATGTTTTTCGATAAAAAATTTATCTTTATTATAAAATATAGCAGAATATTCGCCTTTATTTCCTCCTTCTCTACCTTCACCAACATAGTCATATTTTGGCAACTGCTCTTTAATAAATTGAACTTGATGCGGCAACCCTTCTTGAATTCCAAATATTTCTGGCTCGTAAAATTGGATTTGTGAAATCCAAAAATCCTTTCGATTTGACCAGCTGTTTTCTCTATCTGATTTAACATCTAAACGTATATTATACGTCATTAAAGTTAAGTCCTGACTAAAAACACTGGTAAAAAATAATGAAACAACCAGCACCAAAAAATATGTCCTCATCATTTCATTAATTATTTTTTATTTATTAATACCTGTTTTAAATATCTTTTAAAAGTTACAGAAAAAACATTCTAATTCCTAAATACTTTAATACAAAAATAAAATTGATGATTAACAGATTTAAAATAGCTACTTAGTACTATTTTTCCGTTGCTAAAGGAGGAACAAGTACATCTTCCATCAAAGCTTTTTCATCTCCGTTATATGTTTTAGTAATTGGGTTTCCGTTTCTTGTTAAACCCTTAAAAGTACCATTATCAACCAAATCCCATAAAGTAAATTTTGCCTGACCATCCAAATTAATTAAGCCAAAATGGTTTTCTGAGCCTGCAGGATGATGAGCATCTTTCCATTGCTCGTCAAAAGCTTCAAAATAAAAGCATGACATCCCAACCTCATTTGTCCAAGCTCTCATTGCATTGTAATATAATTTTTGTTTATACTCATCTGTCGCTTTAGAGCCTTTTGGACCATAATAACCTTTTGAAACTGTTGCCCATCCGGTTTCTCCAATATGAATAGGTTTGTTAACTCCTATACTCTTCATGTATTTTGCAACAGCATTGTAGTGAGAAACTGCAAAATCTTTTGCTCGCAACATCGCTGCATTTATTTTTTCCATATCTGTTAAGCCTTCTTCTTCTTCAGGCACCTTCCAAAAGGCTGGGTTATAATGAGAATTGTGATATGGGTATGTATGCATTGACACATAATCAACCGCTTTGAAAAGTTTTTCTAAGTCTTCAGTATGGTAACTTGAATCTCCCCCTCCCCATGAAGCAAAATCATCGGAACTTGTAATCCATAATTTTTCAGGTAGTTTTCCCGAATTTTTTAATGCTTGTAAATGGTTTACCCATTTTAAAATAACGGCAGGTTGTACATAATAACTTTCAGCCCATTTTACCATAGCTTCATTTCCTACTGCTAATACTTTTACAATATTAGGGTATTTATTCGCTAGATCAACAGCTCTCTGTATTTCTGCTGCATTGGCTTCACTTTCAACATTATGATTAGGAGCCTTATCGGTCCAAGCATTTTCACAATCAATCCAGGCGCCTAACATCAAGTACATCTCAAAATTTGGATCTTCTTTTTTTAACTGACTAATAGCTTCTAATAAATTTGAAGCATGTTTTAGTTGTACGTTATATGTACGAAGAACTTTCACCTTCATAGCTTCCAGAATTCTCAAATCATCCTTTAGCTCGTTAATTGTAGGTTGAGTATCACGTGTCTTTTCTCTGTAACCACCATAAGAAATGGCCAAATACTCAGGATTTCCTAAAATATCTGCTGCTGATTTTTCAGTTTTTTTCACTTGTTTTGATTCTTTGTTTTTTTGAACACAACTAAACAATGTAATTGCCAAAAATACAGTTAAACATAATTTAAAATACTTTTTCATTTGCTTAAAATTTATAGTTTACAAAAAATGAAGAAACCAAGAGTTTCTACACATCTAAGAATTCGCATAAAATTTCAATCCTATCAAAAACACGCATCAACAAAATTTGTTGATGCGTGTTTTATAATGTATAACTAGTTAGCCTTTAGGAAAACAACTAATTGTTCCACTTCACCTGTTCTCTTAAATATTTGATTACTTCTTTCTGTATCAAGAGTCAATGTTTCATAATGCATGTTTGGACCTTCATTAAAAATCACATCAATTCCTGTTTGAGATGATAATTTATACGTTACAGGTATTTGACAATACGTAAAACAAAGAGATTTAGGCTCTAATTCAATTTCTTTTATTTCTTTATTTATATCGAAATACTTAAAAGTTTTTGGTTCACTCAAAAATTCATGACCTCTTAACAATCGAGGGTCAAACTGTAGGTTTCCATTTTTAACGAAAACACCTAATTCACCAATTCTACTCAAAATATCTTCTTTCACCTGGCCTGTCATTCCTGGTTGCTGAGCACCCTTTCCTGCAGGTGTATGCGAATATGGATCAGTTGAAAATGCTCCGTATAATTCAGGAGATTTATGAACACCTATTCCTTCGTATATTTCAAAATAATGATCGAACATTTTACCAATAAGAACATCATTTTCATTGTTTTCAATAGCTGCCAAACAACTTTCTTGAGCTGCTAACAATAATTTTGAAACCATATGCCAGTAAATTGAACCAAGCCCTTCAAAACCGAAAAATGTACCTGATCGCCCTGTAAACGCCTTATGATCAAATATTTTTTCAAATACATCTAACAACAATTCTGTATCTTTTTCTATAAGAGATTGATACGATTCAGGAAGTTCAGTTAATGCTTGTTTTAAACTATTTGCATTATTGAAACTACCATTGAAATGGAATTTTCCTAAACAATCTTTTTCAATAATTTGTGCATTTCCATCTTTTACAAGTTGTTTTAACAACGATGATTTTTTAACATCGGTTGCCAAAATATTGTTTTTATCACTAAATCTTGGCAGCTCTTTGTTTGGATATAAAATATAGCTGTACTGATCAGGTCTGAACAATGCGCTACCTTTTAAACTATCCAAAACTTCTAAACTTTCGCTAGAGGAAAGATATCCAGAACTTAAAACAGCTACCTGACCTTCAAGCATTTCAGGTAAGTATGAGATAGATACTTCTTCTTTATTTTCAACGGTCATCAAATTATACGCATGGTATAAATTATCAGCTCTTTTATTTGCATCAATTGAATGATCAATATATTGAAGTGTTATTTTCGTAAAGTTTAATAATTCTTTTTTAGAAACCGTTCCTTTATCACTTGAAAATCCATTTTCATAAATGGCTGATCTATACTTGCTTCCAACAATTCCAAGTCCGTCTAAAACTGTTTTTCTATCTTTATCTGAAACTTTTCCAGCTAAAATATTTTTATTCTTTTCTAATGATGATACTACTCCATTAAAAAATTCAACTAATTCCTCAGAAATTTCAACAGTATCCATATCTGATTTTGAAACTACTTCCTCTAAGAATTTCAAAAAGCGTCTTAAATAATATAATGTTACCATTGAAACACCATTACCAACCAAAGCATTGTTGGCATCATTCCATTCCGGACGTTGTGTATTCATCCAAATACCACCTTCAGGAATAAAGTTTGATACTTTTGCCAATACCGTTGCCAATAATTTTTCAACAAGATTTACTTTATAAATAAAATAATTTTCATCTCTTAATAATGCACCGTCAGCACCTAACTGAACTTTCTTTTCCTGAATATATTCATCCAATTCTCCATCAAATTCAATAGTGTCTTTTGGATTTTTTAATATATCCTCATAACATTTAATTTTATAAGGTACATTGGCATAAACAAAAAGATCTTTATTAAAATAGTTTGCTAATTTATTTGGGTAATAATTTTCAATAAATTCTAAAAACTTTAATAAATAAATAATTTGATGATCGCCCCAATAGCCAATATATGACCAAGGATTGTCTGGTTCAATTGTTTCCCAATCAAAACCATCTTTTGTTACACGGTATGGGTTGTAACCATCAAATGTTGTAGCATTTAAAAACTTATGAATCATACTTTCAATAAACTCAGGATAAGAATGAGCTAAAGCTTCCCAGTTTTGGAAAATATCTCTCCAGTTCCCTTCGTAATCCAAAATTTTAGAATCGTCAATTTCGTTTCTGGTATTTATTGAAAACTTGTTCCATGGTCTACTTGGATCACCATGGCGTCGACTAAATTTCAAAGGCATATATTCAAAACTAAGCCTTTTAAAGTTTTTGTCTTTATCATTTTCGGCTAACTCCTTTAAAAAGCTCAGTGAAAACAATTCTGGTAATTGTTCTAATAAATCACTCTTTTTCTTAAATACTTTTTTGTTAGCTTTTGCAATGTATTTTATAAAATCACTTTTTTCAATTTGGTAGTTATGGTCAAAAATACCCCCACGCATAATGTTGAAAAGTGTATTTGAGAAATGTCGTGCATTAATTAAATCATCATCTGTTAATTGCACTCCGTCTGATGCTCCTGTAAGGCGAACTAATTTATCAGTACCTCTGTCAATATTTTGTTGAATTAAGGCAGATAAGTTCTTTTCGTTATTTATAGTTTCCTTAATTTCATTTACTGCAACAATAGATTGATTTACATTTGCAATAAGCATCCAATTTTTTTCGGCGTTTGCTTTTAAAGTTAAATCTGAAGAAGTAAAATAGGCTCCTTTTTCAGCTTTTATATCAACCTCTTGTTGGATTTCTTTTCCTCTTCTAAAATTATCTAATTGTAAGGATGATAACAAGTAAGTAGGATTTTCAACTCCAATTGACCAAACAATATTTGATTTTAAAGCTTCACTTGGTTCGGCTTTATCAACAATAATAGCGCTTAAAGCGTAAATTCCTAAACCTACTTCTTTTTCTAATTCACATTTTTTATAAGCATCAACTAAATTACTTCTAATAGCTTGTATTTCTTCACCAACACCATAAGGTATTATATTCTGAATTCCGTCTAATACAGTAATTTTTAAAGCTTTTTTGGTATTATTAACTATAGTCGATTTTTTTATAAATCCATACTTGCTACTTGAACACCATTCGTATTTGAAAGCAATTCCTAAGTCATTATTAATTTCTTCAAAAATTACTTTGTTTCCATACTTATTTTTGTACAAATTTCTATTAATATCGTAAATTCCTATGTATTTACTTGAAAATGGTTCCCATAAATAAGTTTTATCTTTTGCATGAATTTGAACAATAGTTTTACTACCTGTAATTTCCGCAGATTCAGTAATTTTATCATCGGTGTAATAAGGGAAAAGAGCGTTATTACTATCTTTTCTACCTGCCGATAATCCACCATTACTGGATATAAACATCCAATGATCTGAATTACTTACAATACTCATAAAGAAAGGTCTCATTTCATCTACATTCGAAATTTTGTTATAACTTTCTCCTTCTATATTCACAACTTTTCCTGTAACTTCATTTTTTTCAAAAGAAGCTTTCTTTTCTCCTATATACATTGAATTATCTTTAATTAATTTTTATCTAATTTAATTCTGCCTAAAAATAAATCTTTAAGCTTGGTTTGTTTTATTTTTTTATTGTTAACCACCTTAAAAGGAATATTTGCTGTGGCCGCTTTTGACTGTCCATTATTAACATAACCAAACAGTCGGTAATTTCCTTTTTTTGCAGGTGCTTTGAATTTTAATTCTCCTTTATCGTAACTTAACACTGAAATATCTACTGTATCAGGTCGCTCTTCATAATCCCCTCCTTCTTCTTTAGCAACACTTTCATACAAAATTTCCCAGCTATAATTAAGGGTCTCTGTTTGAAAATTATGAATTTTAAAACTTGCCGAGCATTCCTCACCACAATTTAAAATTACACTTTGATGTGCAAATTTATTATTAATGGTAAACGCCTGAATTTTTGGAGCTTTATTTTCAGGCCAAGTTCCTGTCCAAACAAAATGCATTACATCAACCGATTCTGTTTTTGTTCCATCTTCCAAAAACATACCATACCAAGTCGGAGTTCGTTCTTGTTTTTGCCCCCAAAGAAATACGTATGAACCAATGCATTGTGAAGTATCTACTTCTATTCCTTCCCGATATCTTTTCAAAAAATTATCAGCTCGTACGGTAGTATTTTCCTCAATTGGAGCTCCCCATTTAGTTTTTGCAACTTCCCAGTGTCCAGTAGCTCCCCACTCTGTTACCATATAAGCACCCTCCCAGTTATACTTTTTAATTAAGGTTGGTAAGGTTGGTAAAACACCGTATAGCTGAAATGATAATATATCAATATCTGAGGATCTTTCTTTAATTAAATCAATGTCTTTTTTTGAGATTCCAGCTAATGCTGTTGTTGTTAAATGATTTGGATCTACCCTATGAATCATTTTTGAAATTTCATTTACAGCGTTCCATACCTTTGGATTTGTATAGTGTAAATTCAATTCATTTCCTATTGCCCAAATTAAAAGTGCCGGATGGTCTTTTAATTCAAGTACTTCTTTTTTTATTAGCTCTAATTGTTCTTGAACTGCAGTTTCATCATTGTAATCAAATCCATGACGCTCTCTGGCAACTTCAATACCCATGGTAACCATTAAACCATTTTCGTGGGCCTCGTCTAAAACTTCTTTTCCACTTCTATGGCCATTTTCAGTGCGCCAGGTTCTAAATGAATTACCTTTATGTTTAGCTATCGAAGAAATATCACCAAATTCTAAGCCGGCCCCTTTTATATAAAATGGCTTATCATTAACACATAATTGAAATTTTCCATTATTGTTATTCAAAGTTACTTTAGCCGTCATTGGTTGATTTTGAATCATCTTTTCTTTTTTGATTTCATTTTTACATCATACGATGAAAAAAAAGCTTATTCTGATAGTTAAAATATTTTTCATTTTGTTCTCTTTAAAATTAGCTCTTTTTATTCCTTCACTAATTCTAGTTCAATTTGCTCTAATGATTTTCCTTTAGTCTCAGGTAAAATTCTGAATAAAATAAAGAAACCAACTGTAGCAATTACTCCAAAAATCAAGAAACTTAAAGCGTTCCCAAGGTTCGATAATTCCCAAGGGAAAATTTGCTGAATTAACCAGCTTACAAAAGAATTCACAAAACCAATTACACCAATGGCCAATCCTCTATACTTATTTGGATACAATTCTGAAAGTAAAACCCACATCACCGGACCTAAAGAAAAAGCAAAACAGGCTATAAATCCTAAAATTCCAATCAATACTAGGGTTGGATTCATATCTGTGGCAACTTCTAAAATAGTTCCTTCATTTTTAGCATATACTTGATTTCCCAAAGCCGATTTCATATCATTTTTAAAATCAATATCATTATCGTACTCCTTGTTTTCAAATTCCTTTAACTTGCTAGAATCAAATTTATCGAACTGAGAAATTTCTTGCGGTGTTAATTTATAAGTTGCCTGTTCAAATCCATAAGCACATAACAATAAACTAATAGCAATCCCAGCCATACCCAATAACAAAAGTGGTCTTCTTCCCATTCTATCAATTAAATATATGGCCACTAAAGTGAAAAGTACTGAGGTAAAACTTAGTAAAACTCCTGAAGAGAAAGCGGCGTCTGTTCCAATACCGGTTTGCTTAAAAATAGAAGTTGCATAAAAATAAACTGCATTTATCCCAGTAATTTGTTGTAAAACACCAATTACTAATCCAACCATTATAATAAAACGTAATGACGGTTTTAACAGTTCTTTTATTGCAATTTTTGAAGTCTTTTTTCCGTCTTTAATATTTTGTTCAATAGATTTTATTTCTAATTCGGCCTGTTTTCCCCCATGAATATCATTCAATACTTTTTTAGCTTCCTCCGTTTTTCCCACTAAAATCAACCATCGGGGGCTTTTTGGAACAAAAAACATAAAAAAGAAATACAAAACTGCAGGAACTATTTCTACGCCTAACATCCATCTCCAAACATTTTCATCTGTAAAAATTGACGTTCCCTGTGAGTTTAAATGGTTTAAATAATAGTTGCTTAAAAAAGCAGCGAAGAACCCTAAAACAATATTTAGTTGCTGAATTGAAACTAATTTCCCTCTATTTTCAGCTGTTGAAATTTCAGCAATATAAGTTGGGGCTAAAATTAGTGCTGCACCAAATGCAAAACCACCAATCATTCTTGCTATGTAAAGCATTTCGTATGATGTTGCATAAGCTGATGTTAGTGCTGAAAATGCATAAGCAAAAGCCACAATTATTAGTATTCGTTTTCTGCCAACAATATCACTTAATCTTCCTGAAATAAGCATTGCAATCATTGCAGCGAAAGAAGGTGAGCTTACTACCCAACCTGTTTGTCCATCACTTAAATTAAATTCAGGACCTGCATAAGACATAACACCTGATATAATTCCAGCATCAAACCCAAATAAAAACCCTCCTAAGGAAACTACAAATGCAATAAAAATTATTTTTTTTGACATAATTATTTCAGTTTATCGTGATATTTTTAATTCAATATGATGGATTGAATAGACCTTGCTGGCATTTTTAATTTAGCCGTTTTATTTTCAACTGTTAACATATAATCAATTGCTTGATTGCTATCATTTAATGCAACTATAACAATACTCCCATCGGTATTTATAAAAGATGTAGCACTTAAATGATTTGCAGTTGTACCTGTTGTTAATCTTTTTGCGCCAGGTCTTATAAATTTAGAGAAATGCCCAATATAATAATAGGTATTTGTAAAAGTCAACTCACCCGTTTTGGTATCACCGTGAACCGGTGCAAAACATAAATTTCCCACATGGTTAGGACCTCCTGTTTCATCTAATAATATATTCCAGTCTGTCCAAGCTACAGTTCCATTATTAAAATCGTTGATCATTGATTTTCCATAGCGTTCAGCTAATTTAGGATCTTCAATTCTGCTTAGTTCATATTTTTCATTACAACCTTCGGTAAAAATTAATTTCTTATCAGGAAATGCTTCATTTACCTTTGCTACGTTGCTATACATTGGTGTTCCATCTTTCCAGTCTTCATACCAGTGAAAACCAGAACCCCAAACATATTTATTAGCTTCAGGATCATTTAAAATAACATTTGCTCTTTCAAAAAGCAAATCTCTATTATGATCCCAAATTATAATTTTTTTATCGCCTAAACCTTCTTTTTGAAGTGTTGGACCTAAATAATTTTTTAAGAAATCACGCTCTTCTTCTGCAGTATATATACATGATTCCCAAGTTTGTTTTGCCATTGGCTCATTTTGAATAGATAATCCCCAAATTGGAACACCTTCTTTTTCGTAAGCCTTAATAAATTTAGCATAGTAGTTTGCCCAAGCCTGGTAAAATTCAAGTTTTAATTTTCCGCCTTGCAGCATATTGTTTGTAGTTTTCATGAATGCTGGTGGACTCCAAGGACTTGCAAACATTGGTAGTTTTCCTCCAGCAGCTTCAATAGCTAATTTTGTAAAAGGCAGTCGGTATTCTTTATCATGGTCAATGCTAAATGTTTTTAACTCAGCATCATCTTCGTCAATATAGGTATAACTTGATGACGAAAAATCGCAACTATGAATAATAGTTCTGGCAAAAGAATAACCAATTCCTTTGTCAAGGCTGTAATAAGCCTCCATAAATAATTTTTGCTGATCTTCTTTTAATTTATAAAAAGTTTCAGCGGCTGCATCAGTTAAAGCAGCTCCAATACCAACAAATGTTTGATGTTGTTTTGAAGGATTTACAAAAATAGAAGCCTCCGTTTCTAAAGGTTGTTTAAAAGAAGAAAAATCGACCTTATTTGCAGTGAGCTGTAATTTAACATCACTTTTTGTATTGGTAGTATAAACGTTTGCTGATAAGTTAGCAATTAGATTCATACTTGTAGTTTTAGTGTTATTTTCACTTTTTTTATTCACTTGTTTATTTTGAATACAGCTACTTGTTAAGTTTATAACTGCTAATAAAATAAGAACAAATTTCAAAGGGTTTTTTATGTTCATTTTTTAATATATTTTATTTCAAAATTTTTGTCTAAAATAGTGATTTTTAAGTAATATTTTTTGTACTATTTTGTCATAAAATTGAACTTTTATAAACAATTTGGTTACTTAACCTCAACTTAACCAAAAGATTAGCATTTTTACAACTCCCTTTTAATTGTTATCGTTTATTATTGATAAACTCTCACATAATCAATTTCCATAGAACTTTGAACAAAGCTTGCCTCAATACTTGGCTGTATAGCTATATTAAGCAACATATACTGGTCAGCATCAAAAGGCCATGTACTAGAATCTTTAGTAGTAGGATTGTATGTGTAATGCTCAATATCATCAACACTAAACACCATTTTTTCAGGAGACCATTCAAGAGTATATGTGTGGAATTGACTTGACACAGTAGAAATTGTTTGACCGCCATGATTTATAGTTCCTCCATAACTTGAGGGTGTATGCATTGCACTTTGAACATAGTTTTGATTATTTCCCCAGTGCTCCATAATATCAATTTCTCCACAAGCTGGCCAACCAGTAGTTCCATAACCTTCGGTTTGCCAATAGGCTCCAGGTTCACTAATATTTTTCCCTAACATCCAAATAGCAGGCCATGTACCAACTCCTGTTGGTAACTTAGCACGTACCTCAACACGCCCATAAGTAAAAGCAAACTTAGAATTTAATCGTGCAGATGTATATTGTTTAGTATACCCTTGGTCAGTAAACGATTCTTTTTTTGCTACAATTTTTAACGTCCCGTCACTTACATAAGAATTTTCAATTCGATTGGTATAATGCTGTACTTCTCCATTATACCAGTTTCCACCCGCAGGTAACTGCGTTTGATGAAACCATTTGTTAGAATTTATTGCGCCGTCACCATCAAATTCATCAGACCATACAAGGTTTAAACCATTATTATTATTAGATCCTATTTGAATAGTTATACTTTTATATGCTGTTATAAATTGGTCATCATTATAAGCTGAAATATAAATATCATAAGTTTTCAATCCTTCTCCTGAATAGGTATATGTTAATTCATTTGCTGAAGTTTCTTTAGTTTCTCCATTTCCCAGATTAATTCTGTAAAGTGTAGCATTGTCTGCTGAAAAATTAAGAGTAATAGTTCCGCTTCCATCTCCATTAAGATGTGTTTCATCTTGCCCTATAATGCTAGCTTCAACAACTAAATTTGAGGGAGGGCTTCCAATTTGAACAGTTACACTAATACTTGATGATATAAATTCAAACCCATTATAAGCATAAATATTAATCTCAAATGTTTTAAGTCCTGCTCCAGAATAGCTATATGTTAATTCATTTGCTGAAGTTTCTTTAGTTTCACCATTTCCTAAATTAATTTTGTAAAGTGTAGCATTATCTGCTAAAAAATTAAGAGTAATAGTTCCACTTCCGTTTCCATAAGGATGCGCTACATCTTGACCTACAATATTAGCCGAAATTACTAAATTTGATGGACCGTCAACGGTAATATCATCTCCTTCATTACTTCCACAAGAGAAAAAGGAAATAAGCATTACAAAAATAAATACGCTATTTTTTAAATTCATTTTATAGATTTTAGAATCTTTATAAGATCTCTAATAAAAACAAAAGGTTAGCAAAATTAATTGCTAACCTTTTGTTAGTTATTTTATTTTATTGATACACTCGCACATAATCAATTTCCATAGTTGACTCTGTGAAATTTGAATCTATCCCATTTACACCACCCCATGTTCCTCCCATGGCAATGTTTAAGATGATAAACTGATTTGAATCAAATGGCCAGTTAGCACTAGTTTTATTAGATGGCCCATAGGTATAATAGGCTTCCCCGTCAACTGTAAAAACAATCTTTTCTGAAGTCCATTCAACGCCATAAACATGAAATGCCGTTGAAACATCTGAGATGTATTTTGTACTTGTGTTATTAGTTGCACCCGAACTTGATGTTGTATGCAATGAACTATGAATATTGCCTTGATCGTAGCCTACGTGTTCCATAATATCAATTTCTCCACAGGCAGGCCAAGTATTAGTCCAAAAATCTGAACCTAGCATCCAAATGGCAGGCCAAGTACCTACTCCTTGAGGAAGCTTCGCTTTTACTTCAACTTTTCCATAGGTAAAATCAAATTTATCCTGTGTTTTCATACGAGTTGAAGTATACTCATACCCTTGGTAATTTTCTTTTTTTGCAGTAATTTTCAACATTCCATCTTCAACAATTACATTGTCTGATCTATTGGTGTAATATTGAGCTTCATTATTACCCCATCCCCAATCACCATTTCCAAGATCATAGGTCCAATTACTTGTATTTGGACTTCCATCAACATTAAATTCATCAGACCAAACTAATTCATTAAATGAAAAAGGTTCTACATAAACTGAAATTTGTTCTGCAGTATTAATAGAATGATCTGTACTTGAATATGCAAATACATATACCGTGTGGCTATTTGTACCTTCTTCTGTAAAAGTGTACTCTGCTATTCCAGATGCATTTTCTACTACATCTCCAACACCAAATCTAAACTCATATTTTACTGCATCTGTAGCTGAAGCTACACATTTAATTGTGCCTGAACCATCTCCATTTGCATTTATCGCATCTTTACCAACAATTGTAATATCAAGTGTAAGATTTGAAGGGATAATTTCAGTTGGTGTTGGTGGAACATATGGGTCATCATCATCTCCACCGCCTCCACCACAGGAAACTAAACAAAATGAGACAAAACTCACTATTAAAAATGCCTTATAAAATTTTAGAAAATTCATACTTTACATTAAAAATTATAAATATATTTATTAAAAAGAGGGGGTAATACCCCCTCTTTTTAAAACTAATAATTCACTTAATTATTGTACAGGTTTGGTAGAAGTCAACAATTGGTACCAAGCAGCGCCTGATCCAGTAGCAGTATCTTCAATAATTCTAACACGCATATAATCAGCATCAATAGATATGATATCATAAGTGCTAGTACCAGCCCACCAACCCATAAAACCTCCATCAGAGATTTCAAAAGCTGTTTGTCTATATGGTGCTTCATCATACGTACCTTCTAAAGCTGCTTTAGATGAAGAAGGTAAAAAAGTAACATTTTTCACACCAAACATAGTAGTAGCTACTGTTTCGTCATGACAAGTATCACCATCAACTCCAATAAAACCAGCATATGTACCCGGTATAAATGCAGGACCAACTGTTTGCTCGAATGTAAGACCATTGTCAGTTCTAGTAAATACAAATTCATTGGTGTACATACAACCTTTTTCCTCATCCCAAGGCTGGATACCATCCCACCAAGACTCATATGCAAATTGTCCACCACCATAATCATCAAAAGCGGTTCCCATACCTACATGTAACGGTAAATCAGATGCCCAATACCAAGTTTTACTATCTCCAACAAGACTACCAGCTAAAAGATCTTCAGCTTCTACATCTGAAAAAGAACTATAAACTTCAACTTCCATTGAAGCCGTTGAAGCTGCACCAGCAGTTCCAAGAGCACTAACAATAACTGTAAATTTGTTAGTACCTACTTTAGTGTATCTGTGTGTGTATTTACCTGATGGTACTACTTCACTTTTACCATCTCCAAAATCAATCAGATAGCTTATTACATTATCTGCAGAAACTTCGAAGTCTACAAATCCATCGCCATCTCCGTTTAATAATTCTGGATCGTTTAAATCCTGTCCAACAACTACTGCTGTTATCTGAACATTTGATGGAGTCACTATATCTCCAAATTCGTAGGTTGTTTCCTCACAACTTGCAAAAAATGCAAGTGTAAGAAAAAGACCTAATATATATTTTATGTTTTTCATAATTAGCTATGTTTTAATTTAAAAATAGTGAAACATTATCAATATTTACAGAACCGGCAGCTGCACCTAAGTCAAATAATACACGCGCATCTGGAGCTCCAAATGGTGCATCAATTGAATTAACTGTAATTGTATATGTTTCTCTAGTTGTTGTGATATTAACTTCCTCATTATCATTTGTCCAAGGACCTGCACTAAGGCCAATTCCAGCTAGGATTGGTCTATTAGTATCTGACCATGCGTCAAAAGTTAATGTATATGTTGAACCTTCGATTATTTCTAACTTTTGGCTTACGTTCACATCCCATGGATTTCCAGCTGCAGGAACATTTACTGAATAATATGTATTATCCCCATCGGTTACCACTGGAGCTGAGTCTGGCCCAGTACCTATAAGCCAAGGCTCTGCACCGCTCTCAAAATCACCATTGGTTACTAATCCACCGTTAAACGGAGCAGTAGGACCATCTCCTAAAAACAATGCAACATTATCAATATTAACAGAACCGGCAGCTGCACCTAAGTCAAATAATACACGTGCATCAGGAGCCCCAAATGGTGCGTCAATTGAATTTACGGAAATTGAATACGTTTGTCTCGTTGTTGTAATATTAACTTCCTCGTTATCATTTGTCCAAGGACCTGCACTTAAACCTATTCCAGCTAAGATTGGTCTATTAGTGTCCGACCAAGCATCAAAAATTAACGTATAGGTTTCACCTTCAATAATTTCTACTTTTTGGCTAACATTTACATCCCATGGATTTCCTGCTGCAGGAACATTTATTGAATAATAAGTATTACCCGCATCGGTTACCACAGGAGCTAAGTCTGGACCAGTACCTATAAGCCAAGGAGCAGCTCCACTCTCAAAATCACCATTGGTTAATAAACCATCATCAAATGGTTCACCACTACTTTTGTAGAAATATATATTATCAATAAAAACTGATCCAGCTGCCCAAGGTTCACCAACAAATTTCAATTGAAAAATTTGGTCAACAGAAAGCCCTAAATCCACATATTCAGAAATCGGAATATCAATACTAGTCCATTCATCAATAGTTAAATCACTCGCAATTTCTTTTTCTGTTGAATTTCCATCAACACCATTAATAAGTGACGTTTTTATTTGTGGTAAGTCCGCAGTCCATACATCCATGTGTAAATATTCCATTCCTGAAACATCAACTGTTTCTCCAAATGAAATTCCTTGGTAACTTAAAGTAACATAATTCAGCATTTCATCTCCATCCAATTCAAACATTGCCCAGCTACTTCCTTGACCAGCTTGTCCCCAATCTGGGAAATAATTAGTTCCTTCAACATCAGCATAAGCAGTAGTAAATATTGAAATTACATCAGCATCAGCTCTATTAGGAGGTGTTGGCGCTGAAACAAGCGGTTGTATAATCTCAGTTACTTCAAAATCCTGAACAATGTATTCGGTAGTTTCAATAGCTGCACCTTTTACAACTACTCTAATTGTATAAAGTCCTGCTTCTGCATAACCATATGATGCTGTTTCACCAATATTAGCAGATACTGGGTCATCGCTTCCTTCTTCTCCAAAATAAACATCAAATGAAACTGCAAAGTCTGCAGTAGTTGTTACGTTTACTTGTTTTGAAATAGCTTCATCATTTTCAATAACTACATTTAGGTTTTCAGGAGCATTGAACGACACAACTAATTGTTGTGTTAGTTCAGCTGTTAAACCTGTAATTCCTGCTGCTACAATTTTAACTTCATAATTACCTTCAGCATAAGTATGCTGAGTATTCTCTCCTTGTTTTACAGTAATTGGGTCTGCCGTTTCATCTCCAAATGTTATGCTATAAGAAACAGCACCTTCACTATTTGGTGTTACAGTTACTAACCCAGTATTGTCCTGAGTTACATCAAAAAGTACTGCTAAATTTGCCGGAGCAGTTACAGTAGAGACAAAATCATCACTACCAAACTCGTCCTCGTTACAACTTATAATAGCTGCTACAAATAAAACGATACTTAAAATATATTTGTATGTTTTCATATTTTTAAATTTTAAATTTTTAGTATTTAGGATTTTGTGTTAATCCTGAAATATCAATCTCTTGCTGAGGTATTGGAAATACTTCGTGCTTACCTGTTTCAAACCCACTAATTTTACTAGCAGCCTGCCCAGTTCTTACTAAATCAAAGAAATGGTGACCTTCCATTGAAAGCTCAAAATTTCTTTCAGCCCAAATTGCTTCTTTGGTAGCTGTTACTCTATGTAGATCATCTCCAAAAGCTTTATCACGCACCTCATTTAAATAAATTTGCGCAATTGCAACATTTGGTGAAGTTGATCTAACATTTGCTTCTGCAGCCATTAATAATACATCAGCATAACGAATAGCTCTGTAGTTAGTTAAGTAATTTAACTCAGTTTGAGCACCACTTTCACCAGCTCTTGGAATATATTTATTGTTGTAATATCCAGTATGTTTATACCCTTCAGTATATTCAGCTCCAGTATCAGCAGCAAATGCTACCATATCAAGTATAGAGGCATCTCTTCTTGTATCGCCATTTTCAAATGAATTATAAAAGTCAGCTGTAGGAACATTAAAACTCCATCCAGAGGCATATGTATCTCCTACAAACCCTCTTGGTCCATTATGAATAATTCCAAAATTCCCTTCGGTTCCTTGTGGAGTATAACCCCAATCGTACCAGTTTGATTCATTAGAATGTTGTACCTCAAATACAGATCCAGGTCCGTTTTCACCAGCTTTAAGGAATTGACTTCCGTAATCGTCTACTAAACTATATACGCCTATTACATTTCCTAACTCACTAGCTGCTTGATCAAATTTATCTTGAAATAAAAATACCTTACCAAGCAATGCGTGTGCAGCATATTTAGTTGCACGGCCTTTTTGGCTAACCGAAGCAGGTAAAACACTAATAGCATTTTGAAGATCTGCTTCAATTTGCGCATATACTTCACTAACTGGCTTTCTTTCTAAAGAACCTGATTCACCTGCAGTAAGTCTAGATTTGGTAAATAAAGGAACATCTCCGAAAAATTTAACCAATTCAAAATAATAGTATGCTCTTAAAAAATATACTTCTCCATAAAGCTCCTCTTTTCTATCAAACTGAATATTATCTTTATTTTGTTCTAAAAAATTTGCTCTGTTAACACCCTCATAACACCATTTCCAAATAGATGTCAATTGATCATTATTTGGTGTGTGTGTCATATTATCAATATGCTGCAGTCCAAGAACATCGGTTGCAGTTTCACCTCCACTCAAAGAGTTTCCAGTGGCAATATCTCCTATTAAAATATTTAAATACATCCATTGTAATGGATCATAAGTTCCAACTACTGCAGCTTCATAATCTTCTACTGATTGAAAATATATATCTGAAGTAATTTGGTAGTTTTCAATAGGTTCGTAATCAACATAGTCTGTACAAGCAGTTCCTAAGAAAAACAATGCACTAATTACTGTTATATGTTTAAAAATTTTCATGTTATTTAATATTAAAATTTAACATTTACACCTACAGACCAAATTCTAGGCTGTGGATAAGTTCCTCTATCAATACCTGTATCTAGTACTCCTGAAGAAATTTCAGGGTCATATCCAGAATACTCTGTAAAAGTGAATGCATTTTTCACTTGCGCGTATAATCTAACTTTTTGCAAACCTGTAGATTCACTAATTGTTTCAGGAAGTGTATAACCTAATTGAATATTTTTAATTTTCACAAAACTTCCGTCTTCTACATATCTATCAGAAGCACGACGGTTATTATTTGTGTCAATAAAAGTTACTCTAGGCTCACTATTACTTGTTCCCTCGCCAGTCCATCTGTCAAGAGTTGAAGCAAAACGGTTTGTAAAGTTTAAATTTCTTTCATACGCTCTATAAATATCAGCACCTATGGAAGCATATGTAAATACATTAAAATCAAAGTTTTTATAGTCCATAGAAACATTCCATCCTAAAGTAAATTCAGGGAATGGATCTCCGATTTGAGTTCTATCTTCTGCGTTAATTATACCATTTGCATCAACATCAACATATCTAATATCACCTGGTTGAGCTCCATCTTGAGTAGCATGCGCATCAATTTCAGATTGATTTTGGAAAATTCCATCGGTTTTATATCCATAAAAATAACCCGGTGAGAATCCTTCTTCAAAACGTGTTAATGGTGTGTAAGGTATTCCATATCCGCCACCCCAAATAAATTTATCTCCATTGTTAATTTCTTCAACGTTGTTAATTGATTTTGTAAAACTAACATTTGTATTGAAATTAAAATCATCACCAAACGTATCTCTATATCCTAAAGAAGCATCAATACCGTAACTTTTTGTTTTACCAATATTAGTTGAAGGGTATACTGGAGTTCCTAAGTACAATGCTAATGTTGGATTAAATAATAAATCATCAACTGTTTTTTGGAAATAGTCTGCGACTAAAGACAGCTTACTGTCAAATAATTTAATGTCTACCCCAGCATTGTATTGAATTTGATTTTCCCATGAAACATCTTCGTTAGGAATTGATTGCAGTGTTGAACCACTAGCAATAGTTCCATCAAATGTATATTTTGGAAATGTAGAAATTGTTGAAAATTGAGGGCTAATATTGTCGTTTCCAACAGATCCATAACTACCTCTTAATTTTAAATGATTGATAATTTCTGAATTAAAAAATTCCTCATTTGAAACAACCCATCCAACAGAAGCTGATGGGAAAAAAGCAAACTTATTATTTTTACCAAAATTAGTAGAACCATCTACACGACCTGTAAAAGAAAATAAGTATTTCTCTTGAAAATCGTAGTTTATTCTTGTGAAGTAAGAAACATTTCTTCCTTCATATTGCCAAGAACCAGATGTTTGTGATTCAGCATCTCCTGTTGCAGCACTAACATCAGCATATGCCCATGAATTAAATGGGATATCTTCAGCATTTGCAGATATATTTTCACCTCTGTTTTTACCTATTGAAAAACCAAGAACAGTCTCAAATACATGATCTTCATTAATTTCAAAATTATAATTCCCATACAATTCATATGTATAAGTAAAATAATTTGTTTTTGACTCCCCAACTCGGTTGTGTGTTGATGTTACAACACCCTCACCATCAGTAGTTACAATTGGAGATAAATCTGCATTTGCATTGGTACTGTTATGTCCAGCTCCGTAGTATTGAAAAGGAACAAAATTTTTCCCATAGATATCTACGAATGTATATCCAAAACGAGAAGTAACTTTTAGGTTATCCATTACAT